>Ga0163147_10004549_pt1 | contig 17558 bp, 15 predicted proteins | sample OliLakLV19MP6G1_FD_148597 | JGI IMG/M metagenome (GOLD analysis project Ga0163147, IMG submission 148597) | Freshwater microbial mat bacterial communities from Lake Vanda, McMurdo Dry Valleys, Antarctica- Oligotrophic Lake LV.19.MP6.G1 | ecosystem: Environmental > Aquatic > Freshwater > Lake >...
GCTTGGTCGTTAAGATCGTGATGTCATGACCAGCGGTTTGCAGGTCTTGAGCCAGTTCTGATAGCAGCGTTGCTGTTGAAACGCCATCAGGGGCATAAACAAGCGTATGTAGCAAAATACGCGCCATGTTGGTTGGCTCCGACCGAATTTTACGAGACCTGATCCTACTATCTCTATTTTGCCTTCACAGCCAGCAAATTGCTAATCGCAAGCGCATCCATTTTAGTGCGGACAAAGCAATCGACCGAAAATATAAATTTACTATAATAACAAATACTAACTATAATTTTATAAGCTTAGCGATAGTATTAAATGCAGGATAATCAAGTACCTCTCTTTTTGCTACATCAATATCTGCATCGAACATTTGATATCCTAATTTGCGAAAGAAGGTCGCAATTTGGGGTGCAGTAGAATGATTTGATATTTCACATATCACAACAGGATTTGAGTTTTGAAATAAAGATATCCCGCCCTTCAAAACCTCTAATTCAGCACCTTCGACATCTATTTTTAACACGGTTGGCATAGGATAGTATTGTGACAACCAATCTAGGGTAACACTTATTACATTTTGATAACTTCTTGCGCCTCCAGTTTGTGTTGAACCTTCATAACCGTCAAGATGATTTGTTGCTCTTGCTCGCTCGGATATTACAAATTTTTTAACCTCTATTGTTTCAGCTACGGCAACAGGTATAACCTCAACTCGTGCGCTTGTATTAGGTTGACTTAAAACTGATTTTTGAAGTAATTGGAGCATAATTACATCTGGTTCAATTGCCACAACAAAGCCTTTTTGTCCACAACGGTATGCGGCAGCAAATGTAAAGAGTCCGACATTAGCCCCTACATCCCAAACTATATCACCATCGTGTATATATTCGTTGACATTGTTCAACAGTGTTTGATCAATAGAGTTGAATTTGCGAAATAGAAACGCTAATCTACCTTCAGACGAAACATACAGGGGGACATTACCAAATTCCTTTGGTAGTCTTCTTTTGATAATGATGGTTCTTAAGAGTTTTTCTGCATAAGTCCTTATCATTTCTATGCTTTCCTCATTAAAAAGCTTCCAATTGCGAGCGCATCCATTTTGGTACGGACAAAGCAATCGACCGCCTCCTGAGGCGTACAGACAATCGGCTCGTTCTCATTGAACGAGGTATTTAGGACTAAGGGCGTACCAGTGCGTTCACCAAAGGCGTTAATCAACTTCCAGTAGAGCGGCGCGACATCGCGTTCGACCGTTTGCAGGCGTCCCGTGCCATCGACGTGCGTAATCGCGGGGACTTCCGCCTGTTTTTCAGGCAGTACGTTGTAGACCTTGAGCATAAACGGATCAGGGTAGATCTGGTCGAAGTAGTCGCCTGTTGCCTCTGACAAGACCGAAGGCGCAAACGGACGAAACTTCTCGCGGTATTTAATGCGCGCGTTGAGGATGTCTTTCATATCGTCGCGACGCGGATCAGCGATAATGCTGCGGTTGCCCAGCGCACGCGGACCCCACTCCATGCGACCTTGAAACCAACCCAGAATATCGCCATCGGCAACGATTTCAGCGGCGCGCTTGACCAGTTGATCTTCATCGAGTTCTTCATAGGTGAGCGTGTGCGAATCAAGCGCTGTTTTGATGGCGGCGTTATCGAACTGCGGTCCGGTGTAGGCGTTCTTAAGGACAAATGTGCGCGGATGCCCAAGCACCTGGTGATAGATGTAGTAGCAGACTCCGAACGATGTTCCGGCATCACCAGCGGCAGGGTGGATATGAATATCGGTAAAGGCGGTGTTTGGCAGGATTTTACCGTTGAAGGCACTGTTTAAGGCGACTCCGCCTGCCATGCACAGCGTAGTTTGTCCGGTATCCTGTTGGAGTTTACGAACCAGTGCAAATTCGGCTTCTTCGAGCATGGCTTGCAGCGAAGCCGCAACATCCATATGTTTCTGCGTGATTTCTGTACGTGGCACACGAGGCTCACCGAAAATCTCAATCAGCTTGGCAGAATACAACGTGCCGAGCAGCGGCTCGCCGCCATTCCACGTCATGGTTGAGCCTTCAGCGTGGTGGATGAAATAATCAAGATCAAGCTCAAAGGTGCCATCTCGCTGCACCCGAACGATTTTACGCATCTCGTCGATATAAATCGGTTCGCCATAAGGGGCAAGCCCCATAATTTTGCCTTCGTCACCGTATTTGACGAAACCAAGCCATTGAGTGATGGCACTGTAGAAGATGCCGAGCGAGTGCGGAAAGTTGATCTCATCGCTGACGGTGAGCTGGTTGCCGCTGCCCGTTCCCCACATTGTGCTGACGAAATCGCCCATGCCATCGATGGATAAAATCGCAGCGTTCTCGAAGGGCGAAACGAAAAAAGCGCTTGCCATGTGCGCGCGATGGTGTTCAACGTTATGGAACTGAGCTTGAATGGTGCTAGAGTCGAGTCCGAGTTTCTCGCAGAAATCCGATTTAAGGTTGCCAACCTTCATGGCATTATTCAAGCGGTCGCGCACGAAGTTCAGATTTGGGCGGCGCGAAAAGGAGTATAAGGCTTTCTGAAGCAAGTTCGCTTTGGGATCGCGCGAGATGCCGATGTGATCGAGGTCATGGGGTGTGATTTGGGCTTCACGCAGCACGTAGCGGATTGACTCGACCGGGAAGCCCGCCCAATATTTGGTGCGATTGAAGCGTTCTTCTTCGGCTGCTGCGATAAGCTGCCCGTCGCGAATAAGCGTAGCTGACGCTCCGCCATGATAGGCGTTGATCCCAAGGATGTGCATTCAGAAAATCCCAATTTGAATTCGCGGATATAAATGTGTAAACTCAAGTTAATAGTAGCATGTAGCGGGGAATATGGCTACTATAACAGCGATTGTATTTGTATGTTATGCATAAGGTAGGGAATCTTTGCCTGAACAATTCGCTACTTTAGGGTTGATTTGGATTTTTGTCTACCTCTATCTGTTTTTGAAGTATAGAGGGCAATATTTATTTGGACTACTGAGCATATTTTTGATCCTGTATTTTGGCGATTACGGACTACAAGGTTTTATTCATGCATTACCGCATTTTGCCGAATACTTCGCAGGTACAAACTACAGCGAGGCTATTTTTAACGGCTTTGTTCAAAGCACCATCGGCTTACTGGGATTAACCTTCGGATTTGTCGTCATTGCGCCTGTTTTGCAGAAAATTAATCGGGGCATTATACACAAAACAAAGTTTTCCCTGACGCCAATTGACGCATCAATAGAAACACAAATAGATCCAATGCGCTTGGCTTTAGTGTATGTTGTCACCGGACTTGTAAGCTACTTTATTTTGCGCCCAACTTTGGGGACAATCCCTACCATCAATACTTTTATGCAGGGTTTGTACAGTTTGTTTCCAGCAGGCTTAATTTTGGGTTTGTTATTCACCGAAAGTTCCGCTGAAAAACCAAAATATATTCGCCCCCTGTTTATTGCACTGTTGTTCCTGTGGCCGCTCGTTGGTGTAATTCGCGACGGCTTTCTTGGATTCGGCTTTTTCATCGTGATTGCTGTTTTAGGATTTTCGCTAGTGCGCATAAAGCATCTTGTGCGCTTAGGGATTCTTGGTGTTGTGCTTGGCTATATCGCGCTTTCGGTCATGGTTACTTATTTCATTAATCGCGGGGAGATACGTGGTGCAGTATGGGGTGGGGCTGAATTTGATACACGCTTAGAAGTAGTTGGTTCATCATTTCTCGATGATTTTCAATGGTTTGATGTTCAGAACATAACCCATCTTTTAGTGATTGATGGGCGTATGGGATTAAATTATTTGACTGGTCTATCTGTCCACCAATTAGAGAATAACTATGTTGAATACGCCTACGGTCAGACCATTACTGATGCATTTTTGGCTGTTGTTCCTCGTGCTATTTGGCCCGATAAACCTGTTGTCACTGGGGGAAGTGACAACGTCGCGCAATATACGGGGTTAACATTTGCCAGAGGAACAACAGTCTCGATGGGTTATGTGATGGAGATGTTCATCAACTTTGGGACATCAGGCGTTATTGGTGGCTTTTTGATCCTTGGAATATTGCTCCGTTTACTCGGCTCGGGTGTGGAGGTTGCTCTGCAACAAAAGCAGAATATGAAATTCGCTGCTTATTTAGTGGCTGGACTGGGTGTCGCACTAATTGGCAACGAAATAGCTGTGCTTTTTGCAGCCGCAGCGTCGGGATTTCTAACAGTAGTGATTTATAACCGTCTTTTACTAAGCTATGCACCCCCCAGCTTATTGTTTGGATATTTAGATCAAAAACAGTTTATTAAGAAGCATGAATTAATTCCCGCGAAGATTAGTGTGTTACCTAAATGAAATCTGACACTATTCCCATCTCGGTTGTTTTTCTGACCTACAATGACGAACAACTGATCGAAGATGGATTAAAAAGTGTCGCAGGATGGGTCAGTGAAATCTTTGTAGTTGATTCTAATAGTACGGACAATACACTTTCCATTGTGCAAAAGTATACCGATAAGATCGTTGTCCATGCGTTTGAAAACTACGCTGCTCAACGAAATTGGGCACAAGATAATTTGCCTATTTCGTCGGAATGGTTGTTTCATCTTGATTCTGATGAGCGTGTTACATATGAATTACAAAACTTTCTAAAAACTTTTTTTTCAAAGTCTGTTCTGCCGGAGATTGATGGCATTATCATGCCCCGAAGAACGGTATTTATGGGACGCTGGATTCGTTATGGAGGACATTATCCCGTCTATCACTTGCGCTTGTTTCGACGTGAGCGCGGTCGCTGTGAAGATCGGTTGTATGATCAGCATTTCACTGTTCCCGGACAGGTAGTAAGAGCCTCTGGTGATTTGGTGGATGTCATTAGCACCAGTTTGGAAAGTTGGACACTGCGTCATGTGCGTTGGGCAGGATTGGAAGCCCAACAGCAACTAGAAGGACATAATCCATCAACAGGTGTGCGAGAAAACTTGAATGGAACACCGATTGAGCGGCGTCGATGGGCGAAGTCCCGCATGTTTAACCGTGCGCCTTTGTTTGGACGTGCTTTTGCATATTTTCTGTATCGTTATGTACTGCGTTTAGGGTTTCTCGACGGTACCCCTGGACTGATTTTCCATGTACTGCAAGGCTTTTGGTTTCGCTTTTACATCGATGCACGAATTTGGGAGTTGCGGCACCAATCTGATCAAAAGCAGCATAAGCGATGATTCTGCGTAGTGAGAGCTTGTTAACTTAATGAGCAAAAATGTATACCAAAGCACCTCTCAACGTTATTTGCTTCTCATTACGGGTGCTTATGGTTTGAGCGGTGGTATTGCTGGTTCAACCCGTTTGGTAATTGAGGCGTTGCAAAGCGTAGATGCGCACTTTGATATTATTGCCTTTAATGAGCGAGCAGATGCAGCATCACATTATACTCACTTGCATGGCGTTAACTATTTGACTGCAAACAATAATAAATTAATCTTTGTTGGTCTCGTCGTAAAAATGCTTTTACTTACCCGATATCAGACTATATTTTGTGATCACATCAACATAGCGTCAATCCTCGCGCCTTTTGCTTTTTTAGGCTTAATTCGCTATATAGTACGTGTCCATTTAATTGAAGCGCTGTCACCACACTTGGACGGGCAGGGTATGATTGGGTTGCGTGGAGCGAATAAACTTCACGCTTCAGAATTTGCTAAACATGAGGTGCTTAAGCGTTTCCCCCTCTTAAAGATCGAAGCTTTACCCTTAGCGCTTGACCAAAAAGCGAGTGCTGCAATTCAGGCTTCCCCGCCTGCAATTGCGTCTCCAATCCATAATTTGCAAATGTTGGCTTTAGATAACTGTGTTTATTCACTGGGTGACTGCGTCATTCTGCACGTGGGACGTATGGCGACAAGCGAGCAGTACAAAGGGCAGGATGTGTTAATTCAGGCGATGCCTCAAATCCTTGAACTTCACCCGCAAGCTCAGCTAGTTTTTGCGGGGCAAGGCGATGACATGGAGCGCCTGCTTGTCTTAGCTCGGTCTAATTCACCAGAAGTACAGGCAGCGATTTTCTTTGCTGGGTTTGTTTCAGAGGAACTACTGACCCAGCTTTACCAACAGTGTTATGTCTTTGCCATGCCCAGCCGCGGTGAGGGATTTGGCTTGGTATATATTGAGGCGATGCGCTGGGCAAAACCATGTATTGCAAGCCGTGTTGATGCCGCGCAGTATATTGTGCAGCATGAAATTACGGGATTGCTCGTTGAAGATGCGACCAGCTCTGAATCGGTGGCGCATACGGTGATAAACTTACTCGATGACCCCGAACGCGCGCGGCAGTATGGTTTAGCCGGTTATCAGCGAGTACTGGAACATTATACTTTTGAACACTTCCGCGAGCGCTTCTTAACTTCGTTGAACAGTTGAGTGTGATGGCAGATACACGTAAAAAAACGATCCTTATCGTCATTCAACGCTATTTGCCAGGGACAAAAACTGGCGGACCTGTTCGCTCGATTTACAACTTGGTCGAGTGGCTTGGTGATGAATTTGATTTCCGCATTGTGACGTTGGATCGTGACAGTGGCGACACTGAACCATATCCCGATAAAGAGCCGGGGCGATGGTATATGGTGGGGAAGGGGAATGTGCGCTATCTGGCGCCGCATGAGGCAGGAATACTTGCACTGCGACGCATTATTCACGCAATTCCGCATGATGTGCTGCATCTTGAATCTGTTTTAGCAGCCACTTCGATTAAGCTGCTACTGCTGCGCCGTCTAGGAATGGTGAATGATGAAATGATCACGATCGCACCACGTGGTCATTTGGGTGCGGGCGCGCTGCGACAGAAGTCATTTAAAAAGCAAGTATTTCTCAGATTGGTGCAGGTGCTGAACTTATATCGTGGCTTAGTCTGGTCTGCCACTAGCGACGGAGAACGCACCGAAATCATCCGGTATTTTGGCAAGCGCGAAGCCAACCGTATACATGTGCTGCCTAATCTTCCCACACGCGCCGCTGAGACAAACACCCTTTCTAGCTTAACAAAGCTGAGCGGTCATCTACAGATCATTTTTCTTTCGCGTATTTCAAGAAAGAAGAATTTACATTTTGCGCTGGAAACGCTGCGTCATATTACAGGCAGTGTGGTGTTTGATATTTATGGGCCTCTCGAAGATGAGCGCTATTGGTCAGAGTGCCAAACCGTCATTGAGCAGCTTCCATCGAATGTGCAGGTCAAATACTGCGGGGTTGTTCCGTTCGAGCAAACGACCGCCGTAATGTCGCAGTACGATTTATTTTTTCTGCCCACTCTGCATGAAAATTATGGACATGCGATTTTTGAGGCGCTTTCGGCGGGGTGTCCTGTTTTGATTAGTGATCAAACACCGTGGGAAGGTCTGGAGGCTGCCGGCGCAGGATGGGTGATAGCACTCGATAATCAAGCAGGCTTTGTGAATGTGATCAATTTATGTGTGGAAGCTGATCACGATACTGCGGTATACTATCGACGTTCAGCACAGAGATATGCCGAGCAGTATGTGAGAGAGTCCATGCAAATGGAGCAGTTCAGAGCTTTGTTTGGAATAAAATGAATCTTAAATTTTTCGTATAATTCTGGGACATAACATATATGCTGAAAAAACGGCTTGCTATTCTCATAACTCATCCTATACACTAGTTAAAGTTCAAAATAATTTCTCTGAGGGGAAGTGAAATTTTCGTTTTCTCTCAGAAATTTTATTCTGTAGGTTATCTACTGTCTTCAAAATTACTTAACGCCGCCGCCTTAATGCGACTGTTGGCAGCAGGACAAGTAACGTGACAATAACTGATTGAATGGTGCTTACTACGTAAAGTCCCATTTGTGTTTCGACTCGAAGAAGGGAAAGCACTGCGATTATGCCGATAGACGGCCCGATTAACTCAGTTGAGTGAATGAAAAACACTCTGTTGAGAGTACCAATCATGATCCCTATCATAAACATGATTGCGACGATTCCAGCCCAACCGAAACTGATGTAGGCTTCGATCAGATATCCAATGGCAATTGAAACACTGTACAAGCGTCCTTCCGGTGTGACACTATAGGCTACCTGATAAAATTGATTCGCGTCATTGCCTGAAGGTTTATCAGGCCATACGAAACGGGGAATAAAACCAATAATTGCGAACTCGTACAGTTTCCCACCTTGGAATGGCACTATTTCCGGTGTCTGTTCGTAAACATTGGCCGCATGGGTCAGTAGTGAAACGCGAAGAATACTTGAGCGCAATTGATCAATCAGTTTCTCTCCAGTTGGATCGGAGAGTATTTCTTGCCACTCTTGAATTGAACCTTCCAGCCAGAAATTTATCCGATCGAATAGGGCATCATTAGTATTGTCACTATACCAGTATTGCGCACGAAATTCGCTTTTGCCGGTTTGCAGAAAGACGACTGCCACCAGCACAAGAATCAGGGCAATTGTTGGTATACGGCGTCGTTCGAGAAGATATACAAGCCCGATCGCCAGACCAAGATAGAAAATAGATCCGGACCATCCAGATCCTAGCCCCGTGAGTATTCTACTCAGTACGTAAAACAATATTAGGGCCTGGTCTAGTCTGGTTGCTGAGCCTTGGAAGTACTTGCGTAATAACAAGACTGCGGCAAATAACGGCACTGTTGATTGAAGAGCAAGCATCCAATTTCGTCCGCTTTCGCCAAACAGATATATTGCGCTTGGCAGGTAACTAAATGCAACGCCAGAGATTAGAAGCAGCCTGACGTAATCCCAGAAACCCTTTTCATCGCTCTTTCGACGGGCGATAGTCCAACTTGAGAACTGAAATAGGCGTATTCTTAAACCAAGGCCAAAAGCCACAACACCCAAAAGCGCCATAAACAGCACAGCGGTAACAGCATCATCCGAAGTTCGATCGCTGGTTAAGTACCAGACTGGTATCAGACGATTTCCCCAGAACACGGCGACTGCGAAATAGAGCCAATGAAGTCCCGCAATCAATGCAAAAACAGGTAAGCCCGGTTTGTTTCTCTTGACCCAGCGCCGGTACGATACCCAAGGAAACGCCAGCAAAGCAAACGAAGCTATTATCTGAATTAATGAAACAGAATTTACACTTGTAAACAACAATATCCCAGTGACTATACACGGGACACCAAAATATGTCGTTAGTTTTGTAAGAGGAGCTTGGCGTACTGATATCATCGCGGTTGCGTGATCGGAATGCACTCCGATAACCTGCTGGTTTGTCATCGTGTTATCACGTACTCCAGTGATTCTATTACACCATTGACCGCTTGTCTGATGCCATAATGATCGAGTACATGCTTCTGCGCATTTGCACCCATTGATCGTATCTTTTGGGGTTGCTCCGCGTAATTGACCATCAATTGGGCTAGAGCCTCTACATCGCCTATTGGGAATACACTACCCGTCACACCAGGGATAACCAGGTCTGGGCCGCAGCCGACTTGGTCGCTGACGATGGCAGGCAAACCGGACAACATCGCTTCGTTGATCACAAGCCCCCAAGTTTCTTCGGAGAGCAATACAATAACGTCAGATAGGGCATACATGCTGGGAAGCTGTGACTGATTCTGGAAACCTGCAAATACGATCGTGTTTCTGGAAGGACCGGTTGCTGCTTCGGCGGCTTTGCGAAGCGGGCCATCTCCAACTACCAGACCGACGATATGGTCATTTGATTGTCTGGCTATGAGAACAGCTTGGATGAAATCTAATGGATGCTTCTTCTCGATTAGCTTACCACAGAACATAAATACTACGGCGTCTTCGTCGATATTCCACAGCTTGCGCAGCTCGGCTTGCTGCCCTGCAAACATGGATGTTTCGTGGAAAAACCGGTCTTCGTCAACAACATGAGGAACGACAGAGATACGGTCTTTGGGCACGCCATAATGTGCGTAGTATTCGGATGACCATTTACCAACCGCTAAAGCAGCGTCCATTCTACTCAGGAACGCTCGATAAAAGAGATATTTGGCGATCCGTTTTGGCAGGTTGCGGCGGGTATGTAAATGCGAGTCTCCACGCACCATGACCGGAATACGATTACTCCAGCAGGCGAAGAACGTCTGCCAGGCGGCTTTGTAGTTCCAGCCCGAGACTATTACCGCATCGAACCGTTCAGCGCGGAGTCGATCGAAAATCTCTGGCGTATCTAATCCGTTAAAGTGTGCAATTGACGGTTCACGGGCAATATTGGTCAGGAACTCGTACCGATAGCCCTCAAGCAGCGGGATATCCCACTCGAAGTTCACTCCAAAACCCGCAGCTCCTTGTTCCTGCGCGCTGGCGCGATGACAGAAATAGACGGTCAAGGCGATGTCTGGATGTTGGCTGAGCGCCTGATACCAAGGGGTATGGTATTGGATGGGGTGGGTGGAGACTATGAGTAGTCGGCGCATCAAGCAAGTTTCTTGAGAATTGCTAAGGAATCGACCGCCTCGACTTCTGCATAATCATCTCGGTCTTTCACTACCTGTTCAAAGAACTGCATGAAGCCGACCTCATATGGCGAGTTAATCGCTTTCCTAACGTCATGGAGGGCAACATGTCCTCCGACTCGAATTTTCGGAGTCCAATCATTCCAGTCTCTCGAAATCGCATCATACGTGTGGGCGGCATCAATGAACAGCAGATCTATCGGGACTTGAACTGTAGGCGCAGCTTCCCAACTTAGCTTCTCAATTAACTGAATGTTCTGCACCCTCGAACGCTTCGCATGTGTCGTTGCGATAATCTTTCCATAAGAGATACCCAATCGACCTACTGTAAATGGATCAACGGAATAGACTATTCCTTGGGTGGCTTTTGCCAATGCAACTGTTGTATTACCTTCGTAACATCCAAGTTCTACTATCGTATTGGAATGATATGCGTATTTAATAAGTAGTCGAAGTTCTTGTTTTGTCACTTGAGTGGCCGGTGAGTGGATATGCAAACAGAAACGAATGAAGTGAAGCATAGAATTCATATCTTTGTTTTTAACCCCTGGAAATAGGTAACCCATCTTTGGCGTATTACGTCAACAGCGTAGTGTTTTTGGTAACGTTCCTGCGCCTTGGAACCAAGCCGATCCCGAAGGTGCTCATCATCTAATAGTTTATGTAGATTCGCCGCCAGGCATTCTGCGGTCTCATCGTTACACACTAGCCCCGTCTCGCCGTCTAGTACATGTTCCGTAAGTGCGCCGCTCTTGAAGCACACTGAAGGCACCCCAGCCGCCATCGCTTCGACTACTCCACGTCCAAACGATTCTGCGAACATGGATGGACGACTCGGTTGGACGAAAATGTAGGCTTCTTTCAAGAAGTCATGTACGTCCTCCCTATATCCCCAATGCACCACTCTGCCTGCCAGATCTGCCGAGCTAATTAGACTATCGAAGTCGCTTTTAAAATCAGTATGCGGTTCACCGAGAAAGTGAAGTGTTGCAGTTGGATACGTGGCGCTGATTTGTCGGAATGCTTCAATGAGTAGGTCAGCACCTTTGTATCGGGCGATTTGACCTAAATATAATATTGACTTTGGATATGATAAGAGTGGGCTTGGTGCTGAGGTTGGGTTATATGTTACCACATTTGGTATGACAGGCATTTCTCGCATGGTAGCCCAAGAATTATGGGCAACGAACTGGGATTTTGTGTAATTTGAGTAAAAGATATAATGGGAGACTAAAGGTCCGATGTATTGTAATAGTCTTGATGGTTTGCCCAACGTATCATGAAAAGCATACACTGTCGGTTTGCCCAACAGACGGTATGCGATTAGTGTAGGAAGTAAGCTATAGATCGATCTCAATGATGGCGTGTATAGGATGTCAAAGCCTCGCGATGCGAAAAACGCATCTCTGCTTCCCAGTATTAATGCTCTAATTATTGATAATGCCTCCCGAAAAGAGCGAGGCTTGCGCAGCATTGGGCAGCATTGGCCAATCTGTTTTGTCACTCAGGAAACTGTATGGAATTCCTGCAGTTTTAACTGCATCGAGTACAGGTAAATTGAGCCGCTGCGTCGTATATGTCATGAAAAGATGGGAGATGATCTCGGGTTGAAGTAGCGCAGACTGTTGAATGATAGATCTCTCCATGCCATATAAATACGGTGTAATAAATGACACAAAGACTTTCACCTGTTTCTGATCAGCCATGGGTTTTAACAACCTTATCCAATACAAATGCCAACTTTTGCGCCATTGAACGCGTTGTATAGTGTTCAAAAGCCGCCCAATTCGTAGCTGGTTCCGAACCAACTGGAAGACTGATGAGTGTCTTTAGCTCCTCGTAAATGGTGTTAATTTGACTAGTGATGGGACGGTCAGAACTGAAAGTAACTAACCTGCCAGCTTGAGTTTCTTCGAGAATGCTTACTACGCTGCTTTGTTCATGAAACAATGCGAGGATCGGACGGCGAGACAAGATATATGGAAAAACCTTGGATGCGGTGTAATGTGGTGATGGATTCCCCAACATCAAGAGTCCGTGTGCGTCGGACATAATTTGCAGTGATTCGAAATAGGACACTCGTTCAGGGTGTTCTGTGATGAACGACTCTATCCCTTTTTCACGCACAAGCGGAAGGACTTGATATGCTTCTGCCGCATCTGCGGCATACGTCGTACCAACGAAGTGAACACGCACTCGTCCGAAGATTTTTGGATCGCGCTCTAGCCCTATCTGCAGTGCCGCAAAAAGCGCATTTGCGGCGGGACTGAGATCGGGATTGAAATGTCCGGTAGAACACAGATGGATCAATCCATCATTTGGGTCGAAGATTGGGTTGTGTCGAGGATGCTGACGGACATATTCTGCATCTCCTTCTTCGCCACCATAGGGGATTTCGGTAGTATTTTCAGGTGAGAAGTAAGGGTAATTGGCGATCACCATATTATTCGTACCCCGAGAAACTGCGATGAGATGGGATGCACGACGGATCGCCAATGGTTCGACGATGGCTGCCAGCCCATCCGCCAACCACCACTTTCTCGGTCGCTGATGTTTAGGGAGGCGGCTGAAATAATCTGTCCGCCAAGGATCAATATAGTCGATGACGTAGGGTATACGAAAACGCATGTAGGCCAACCGTCCCAGGATCATGGGCAGAAAGGCTGGAACCGGGATGAGCAGTGCATCAATTTTTTTTGTTTTATGCTGTTGGGACAATGCATTCCAATGATGCCAGAGCGCACGCATACCGAGATCGCCAAACCCAAACCGACGTGTGAACCGTTGTGGAAGAGCCTTGGTGCGAATGACTTGAAGATTGCCTGGCAAGACATCGATATTTGCGTGATCTATAGTTTGCTCATAGTACTTGGGATCGACCGTGATGACGATCGGTTCCCAACCGAATTCGGGCAGATGCGTGGCGAAAAACCGCACACGCAGCGCGGGGGGCAGGCTGCTCGGCGCGAAATCCGGTGCAATGATGGCAACTCGTTTCAACGACTACTCCGTTTGTTCGATGATTTACTGAGGCTTGTAGTGACTGCCTCAACAAGTTTTTGGCTTTCGTTTTCCCAATTCCAAGTTGTTTGGGCAGCATAAAGCGCCCCCACTTTGTATCGTGTAAGTAATTCAGGTTGATCGATAAACTTTTTCAATTGTAAAGCAAGTGCATCATGATCACCAACTGGATATAGGAATCCCGCATCGGGGATGGTGTCCATCAAGCGCCGCTGGCCAGGGACATCTGTAGCAGCAACACACAATCCCGCCAGCAGATAGAAAAACAGTTTGTTCGTGACACTAATTTGCCTGCTCGTGTCAACGGGTTGTTCAGCCGCCAATCCGATATCGTGTTCGACTGCGCGTGAGAGCAGTTCGGTCGGCGAGACACGCTCATGAAAATAGAGTCTATCAGCCAGTCCGCATTCAGCAGCCAACGCTAACAAAGCCTGTTTAACTTCTTCGGAGAGTGCGCCGCGCAAATGGATTTGGATCGGGGCGTCGATCAGTCCAGCAGCTTGTATGGCATCTTGGATACCGCGATCAAGGCCTATGGTCTGCGAGTACCAGTAGATTGACAGCGCATCTCCCCTGCGATCTTTGATTTTGCCATCGAGCGTTTCACGATCTGCCCAAGGAAAGACATTATGAATAGGAATAGGGCGCTTGATACTGTAATGCTTGGATAAAGCGTCAGCCATTAATGGTGATGCGGCTGTCAGATACATACAACGTGGTAAATAGCGCTGTTCGATGATCTCGACCCGCTGCTGTACTTTGATATTTTTGCCCTCACCTACATGAAAATCTTCGAAGTCATACGCTAGCAATGCTCTCCAGCGACTCGCGGCATATGCGGCGGCAGCTAAACCGTCAGGATAATGTCCAATATAGAAGTCTGCTGGCTCGGAGGCAGCCAATCGAGCGAGTTCGGGATACACTCGACCATGACCTGTTTCAGCTATGCGACGAAATTTAGAGATAGTTCTAGGGAGATTACGTGCAATAAAATGGCGGATTCCTGAAAAATGATACAGTCGCTTTTCCTGATCTCGGGATGACGACCAACCGAAAGAACTATAACTCCAGCTTTTATCGGCAAGAAGATTTTTATCATACAAACGGTTAAGTTCAATGTTGCCTTGTGAAAATACAACCCGAACATCGTAACCTGCTTGAAGAAGTGCATCAGCTTCTTTCACAACACGAGGAGTTCCTGATATATAGTTGGACGTAACTATACAGATTTTATTGACACTCATGTCGTTGCTGTTTCCAAAGTACCGTTGATGTGAATTCGTGACGGCCATTGATTGCTTGAAGGAGCAATAGATCCGTCCATATTGTATAGTTTATAGCCAGCTTTAAGGAGTTCGCTCTCTATCTGTTGATTGAAATGACTCCGATCTTCATTTTGGAGGTAGAACGCATGAACTTCAACTAGGATATGACTAGGTATGTCATCCGTAAATAGTCCGTTCATTCCTCGTAATACACTCAGTTCTGCTCCTTCAACATCTATCTTTACCATATCTGGTTTGTCTACTAAAGCGGCAAAGAAGGTATCCAAACGCGTTGATTGCACCATATGACTGCTGCTTGTCGTGCTGTCCACTAAACGACCGGTTTCTGGATTGGATTTGTCAGCTTCGCTATGGAAATTTAAGGTCCCATCAATATCCGCAACAGCTTTTTGGATCAGTGTAATGCGCGAAAGTAGAGATTTGTTCAACTGGAGATTGGCATTGAAGCGCGCGACAATAATTGGATCTGGCTCAAACGCGTAGATATGAAGATTTGGACATGCTTGTGCAACAGCAAGCGTTATTAACCCGCTATTGGCACCGACATCGGCGAATACATGTGCGTCTGAACCCAGTTTCACTAGAAGATCAATTTCATCACCTGAGTAGTCTCCTAAAAAATAAGGATAGTAACCAAGTACCGCACCTGGATTCACAATTACTTCTACGTTGCGCCACGTAATTTGTTCTTGTCCCCAGAACATACATGGTAGTATCCAGTGAAATCGTGAAAACGGCATACGAACCGCTGCATTTCGCATGAAGACAGGACTGTAATGCAAGATAAAGCGCAATAAACGTCTTGCCATCCAACGTAATACTGTAGGAAGTCTTATCATTCAGTTAACGTCCAATTTTTGTGGCGATTATTGAATAGTACAGCTCTTCATACTGATCAGTGATAGATGTCTCTGAAAAAAGCTCTATGACTTTCTGACGGCAGATTGCACGATTGATGTCGCCAATTTGCTTCACAGCATTGATCATGTCTTCGAGCGTGTCACATACGAAACCAGTAAGTCCATGTGTGACGACTTCAGGAACCGAGCCGCGCCTGAACGCAATTACAGGAGTTCCACAAGCTAATGCTTCAATCATAACAATTCCGAATGGTTCTTGCCACTCAATTGGAAACAGGAGCGCCGCCGCACGACCGAGCAATTCGTTTTTCTGCTTATCGTCAACTGCTCCTATAAAGATGATTTGCTCATCATCACATTGAGGTAATATTTCGCGTTCGAAATATAAGGCTTCTTCACCCTGTGTCGCATGATTACCCGCAATCAGTAACCTTCGACCTGTTCTACGTGCAACCTCAATAGCAGTATGGACTCCCTTGATACGTTCGATACGACCTAGAAAAATCAACGGAGCATCTTCTTCCACCCTATTTGCGAAAGAATACTTTTTAGTGTCGACCCCATTATAGATAATCGCCCAGTTTCTGCCAAGATTACGTACAGGCGCAGCATTGGAGGCACTACATGAGGTAAAGGTTAAAGATCTGCCAGCAAGGGCTGTGCCTAGACGCACACTCCTGGGTGAAATAGATCGCTGATAGCTTTGAATTTTTGGTAAAGAAGTTGGAATCAGCGGTAATAGATATGCCAATCGCGCAAAGCTATGAATAACATCGAATGGACCATTATGTTGTATATATGACCATACATAACCTGCGTTTTTTAAGGTGTCTCGCTTGGATAAACTACTGCTTGAAGGATAAGGTGCTAGATTAACTGTAATGCTTGACAGGTGATTAGCGAACAAATGCACTTCATGCCCCCGTCGCTGAAGCTCACCTATTAACATATCTACAATACGCTCAATACCACCATAATATACAGGCGGCACCGGTATTTCGGGGTCAACAGTGATAGCAATTCTCAAAACAGATTTAGACATCAATTATCCAGATGGTTAATACTTAATGAAATCCCCAGTTTTTCTCCAAGCTTTTGCCGAAAGTCTTCACGAACCTTAGCCCATGTCTGTTTTTTGGCGGTAGCTAGTGCAGCGTGACGCATATTATAAAGTTCTTCTGGGTGTTCTACACACCACACCAGTCTTTCGGCGAGAGCTTCAGCGTCTCTGGGGGGAACTAAAAAGCCATTTTTGCCCGGTTCAATTAAATCAGCTGCTCCAGCGTTTGGTGTGGTAATAACTGGTAATCCTTGCGCTAAAGCTTCTGTGACTACAAGTCCAAAGCCATCGAGCAGTGTTGGAAAAATCAATGCAGAACTGTTGTGATATGCTTCAAACAGCTGAGTTTGAGCAACTGAACCGTGAAAAAATATATCGGGTGTAGAAGGTAGAAGTCCTATTGGAAGTTGTACAGATCCAAAAAAATGCAATTCAGCATGGCGTAGCTGCCCTTGAGCTAACTTCCAAGCTTTAAGTAAATAATAGGCTCCTTTACGAACGGATACAGGACCTGCACACATAAATTTAAGGGAAGTCGAGAAATTTGATACTTGAGTATCTTCACGCACAGGAGGTGAACCATGAGGAATGGTAATTATTTTGTAGGGTGAGACCCCAGCCTTTACAAGCGATTGGGTTGTAAAATTTGAATTAGTCACAATAACGTCTGCGAGATAAGCCTCTTCATCACGACGGTTGTCTCTGGACACTGCTAAAGCTAGTAATCTTTTTGTGCTAGGCAACAACAATTCAGGAAATGCTTCATATTCAGGATCAACCCACTGCTTTTTTGCGCTGTGATGTGGACTCAGGAAAATAACGATAGAAGGTTTTCCAAGTTTTGCACACTGTTTTACCGTTTCCAAAC
>Ga0163147_10004568_pt1 | contig 17498 bp, 6 predicted proteins | sample OliLakLV19MP6G1_FD_148597 | JGI IMG/M metagenome (GOLD analysis project Ga0163147, IMG submission 148597) | Freshwater microbial mat bacterial communities from Lake Vanda, McMurdo Dry Valleys, Antarctica- Oligotrophic Lake LV.19.MP6.G1 | ecosystem: Environmental > Aquatic > Freshwater > Lake >...
GGACAAACTGTTTCGCCTCTGGTTGATAGGTGCCATGCACGACAAGCATTGAAACTCACCCTCTCAGCGTAGTTTCTTCCAAGTGTAACACATCTGCGATGAACTCAACCGCCACGTGGATCTAGGGAATCGGCGCAGACATGCGCGATCAATACGTATTCGCACAGCGTTGTGTGTTCGCTGCAATACTGAAACTTCTTGCCCAGGTCGTAGCCATAATCCTTATGAATTAATTCCTAAAATTCCAAATTATTCGACACATTTGTCGAACATATTGGCAAAAAACAAACTATAATGGCACTTAACTCATTCAAATTACGGTAAGTAACTATGCACTTTATTTTTCAAGCCATCATCAAACGAGTGTTGCTTGTAATCACATCGTTTTTCAAACGAAAGCCGCGCAAAAAAACGACCAGCATCTCCAAAACGGAAGATCACAGGCGCTACAATAGGGAGAATCCCGCTCCTGTCGTTGAGACGGTGGATGCTGAATTTGTGCAACTTGTTGAAGAACATATAAGCATTGAGCTTTCTAAATCTTCGGGAACTGACCTCATCACTCAAGAGGAAGGTTCTGAATCAAAAGAACTCATCCCCAAAATCTTCTCCGTATTTTCTAGACTGTACGAACCAATTGAACCTGATGAATTAGAGGCAACGCCAGAACCCCTTCAAGAATCTGAGAACGTAGGAATCTCCCTGATTGCGGAATCTGTCGCACCTCAAGTTGACTTTGATGAGGAACAAATAGTTGATTATACATTTGTCAAAGACATTGAAACGCATGAAATTGTAGTTATAAATCTTGAGCCAATTCCAGTTGAAGAACCGATACCGTTATTCGATAAGGTTGACGAAGAATTTGTCTTAGCAATCAATTCCGCACCGATTGACGACCTCCTACCCTTAGAGATCGCTGCATCTGATGAATTACGTGCTGACGATTTTGCTGACTTAGAGGCAGTGGATGATGAATTTGTTTCAGCAATTGATTCACCTGTTGACGACACTCCACTTTATCCATGGGGATTATTAGAGACAGTACGCATTCAATTTGATCTGGACGACCAAATAGATAACTCCCAAGAACTGAGTCGTTTCTTAGATCAATTGCGAACTGGCACATTGAGTAGAACAGCCACAGTTAATGATATTGAACCATTGCTACGAACCGCGCTCCGCACCGTCGGCTTAGTTGGCGATCTTCCGATAAGCGAGGTTGGTTTTCAGCAGTTATGTACTATTCTACGCGGTCGCTATGCAGTACGCGGTGGGCGCCCTTCTCTGAGAAATGCGCGGTGTCCCGCATTGTTTGTGACGACAATGGTTTTCTGCGCTCGTTATGCCAAATATGACGCCCGTAATTTTTGGACACCCTACGCACAACTTGTGTGGCAACGAACAGAGATTGATCAGACCATACGTAACACCTGTGCAGAATTCTTTCTCAAAAGCCGCATCTATCTTGAAGACCGTTTTCATCTCCCATTTGTTGTGATCAATGCCGGTGATGTTGTTCGCCCGATTTATCGCCACGCGATCTTGCCCTACTACCTGCAATCAGATTTTGCCGATTGGCTGATCAAAAATATACAGGTATTGGCAAAAATCTCCTTCGAAGAATTGCCTACTGTTCTGCAAAACAACGCCCAATTCGCCTATCTCTCAAAAAGCCTGCGGCAGTTCATCCTAAGTGAAGATACAAGAGAAACAGCATACAACCTTATTCAGCAGATGAAACGCGCTATTGATCTCTATACCCAAGAAACTGACGCGGATGAAATCAAAACTGAACTCAACAGTCTGATTGAAAGAGAACTTTGGGAGCGAGTGTCACAAGCCCTAGCAGAAAACGTTGAACGAGGGGTCATTGCACGTCAATCACGTCCAAAACTAGAGTGGGTTTGGTCGCTGGAAAGCGATATGATGGCGTTACGTCTGCTCAACATTCGCGTGAAGGAGGCTCAAGGGAAACCGGATGTTTTGCTCTGGACAGCCCGCTCTGCGCCTCCCCGAATTGGGCAAGGAATTACCGAATATCTTCATCCTTGGATTTCGACTACTGGATGGCTGATCGATGAAGTGATTTTCGCGGGAGGTGAGATTAATGGTCACATCTACGTGTTAGCCGAAAACGGTGACATTTTATATGAGAACGATATACCTGCACTTCCTGCGAAACCGTTTACCCTTTTTCGCATCACACAGCAGCGCCAATATGGGATACCCATTGATTATGACACTCCTATAACAGCAGGAGAATGGCTAATAAGCCTCGCAAGAGGTGTCGAGATCATGGATGAAAACGGACAAGTCCTTACCCCGTGCGAAAAACTCGAACCACCAGATGTTTTGAAGACTGTGGTACAGCATCAAAATGCTGGTCAATATGCGCTTCAACCACCGATCCAATTTCGTCAGAATGGGCACGTCATTGGCAGGTTTGAGAAGCAGGAATCGCTTGTCGGGCAACCCTATCTTGAAGGCGGCGTGCCCATGCAGCAAATTTCTGTCAGTGTGCAACCAGTTTTCTTGGATCGGGACATTCGACTCCATATCCCGCATTTTGAAGATAAACCACATCGTATCACATTGTCGATTCGTGGTGGGCGTTTCACGCTCGTGCGCCGTCTGGACGATCTACTTAATACGGGAATTGCTACTTGGAAAGATCATGAATTAATCGTCAACCTTGGAGCGCTGATCCCTGATGAAAATGCGGTGTATTTGGTCAATTTACGACGCGATTTACAATCAATCATGCTTGCACCGTTCCAATTTTCGCTATTACGCGGGATTGAAATACAGCCTGTTGATCCGAATCGTCTATATTCTCCGGTTTCTCTTCCCTCAATTACCCTTGCGGGTGTAGGGATCAATCAATTGGAACTACCTGCTGGAGCAGAAATCAAAAGCACGGATAAGTGGATTACAGTCACTTGGACGCAATTAAAAGACGATGAGTGCCGACTACGATTACAGCTATTGGGAAGTTCGATTCCGCTTGCATGGCGTGTAAATCGGGTAGATGCTTGGATCGAAGGTGTCAATGGCAAGCTGGTCTACGGTAATAAATTAAGCTCCGTGACCATCCACGCTAGAGGGGAGAAGCGTAATCATTTTCGCTGGGTTGTGCAATCCGGCGACGTGACTGAAGACCGCGACATCAGCCTTGATGCCCACGGGCGCTATGACAAGACGCTGCGCGACGATGCACTGCATGATCTCATCAAACGTATCGGCGGGGCAGCAACGATTTATGCGGAAGCCAATGGAATGCGGTGGGAAATCTTCACTTATTTGGGGGATTCTAAAGCCCAGCCTATCCAAATTGAACCTTTAGCAGAAGATTTGGCACGGGGTGAGGCGAAAGCCAAACTTGAAGCTGTGCGCGAACGAATGCGTGAACTGCAACCCAAACCTCAACGAAAAGACCGGGCTGAAATTGAGATTTCAGGCGAAGACAAGCAGCTTATTGCCGATCTAATCGCTGCGGTGCAAGCAAACAATCAGATTAATCTGCAAGCTCAACATTATTTTCGGTTAGCGACCCTTCCTATCAGCAGATTCGGGGACGCAACCTACAACGAAGTTAAGGCGATCTGGATCGTGTTGGCTAAATTGCAGGAAGTTCATGCACAAGAACAATGGCATCCCCGTAACAATTGGGCATATGCAGTAATTGACCGCCTTTTTGCCGAAACTCAATTACAAGCACCACACAGCCGATATACTATTCATCGGGAAAACTTGACCAGTATAGAGGGCTATTGTTTTGCTGCTGATGATTGGATTGGCAAGAAAAACAAACGTACAGATCAAAGTAAGTTGGTAGCGACGCAGCCTTGGCGAAAACACGTTAGATTTTTGCGCGAGGCATTAGAAGTCTACACACGATTTCCCATGATCGCCTATTCGCTGGAATTGATCACTGCTGTAAGCGGCGAGTCGGAAACAAAGTATCATAATCCACTGCTGCAATTAGACTCGGTCATCCTGTTGATGGCACTGATGCTCCGACTTCAAGCCTATTATCCCGAATTGGCGGGACGATTGAAACGCAGTAGTGAACTCAAGGATGCTGAACTCCAAGCAATGCTTTTTGTGGCGATAGACGCCTGCCCAGCACTTTTGCAATGGGCGTTTATCTGGGTCGAGACATTCTACACACACGCTGAATCTCTTTAAAGGAATAATGCTGTGAACCCAATTCAATTAACCCAAACGCTGCAAGAAGCGTTAGTTGATTACCTAACGACTATTTTTGATGTCAACCGCGATAAACAAGAACCCGAATTAGCATCAGCGATCAGAAATGCGATTAGCGTGTCGGGGGCGTTGTTCAATGGTCCTTATCTCGAAATTGCACCTCCCTATCAAACTGGAATGTCATTGCAAGGATTGAGTGACGAGGGTGTTTTATCGCCTCATCTACTCAACTTACCTTGTTTTAAGAAAAATCGCCCACTTCCCATTCAAGCGCCGCTTTATCTGCATCAGGAGAGCGCTATCCGAAAGTTATCCGAAGAAAAACGCAGCGTTGTCGTCTCATCAGGTACAGGAAGTGGGAAAACAGAATGTTTCTTGATTCCAATATTGAACGATTTGCTGATTGATCCTGCACCCGGTGTTCGTGCGGTTCTGATCTATCCGCTCAATGCGTTGGTTAATGATCAACTAGATCGTCTGCGTGTATTGCTGCGCGGGACGAAGATCACATTTGGGCGCTACACAAGCGAACTCGCCACTACAACAAAAGAAGCCCTGCGGGGCATGGAAAATGAGCCTCTTGAGAATGAAGTGATCAGCCGCGAAGAAATTCGTTCAGGCAAAAAACTCCCACAAATCTTGATCACTAATTACGCGATGCTCGAATATCTGCTGGTTCGCCCGGAAGATTCGATCTTGTTTCAAGGTGGGCGTTGGCGTTTTATCGTCTTGGACGAAGCCCACACCTACAGCGGGGCGCAAGGTATCGAAGTAGCAATGCTGATTCGGCGCTTAAAGCATCGTTTAGCAAAGCAGCAAGGGGAAGTTCTTTGTATTGCTACCAGCGCTACCTTGACCAATGACGATCCGGTTAAAGCTCAACAGTTCGCTGCTACGCTGTTTGATGAGCCATTTGAGCAGGATGACATTATCTTCGGCAAAGTCGATACGGCGTATGTACCCGAAGCGACGAGCGAATATGCTGTTTCATCACAACACTACTTGCACCCAGAGTTACCCGCCCTGTTAAAGGCAGCACGGGGTGAAACGGGTGTTGACATTTCGTCAATAGTGCAGCGACTTGTTCAGATGGGTATTGTTCCAGACGCAGCAGCACAGTCTGCGACTGGCAATCCGAAATCGTTACTCTATCAAGCACTGATTGGCAACCGCACATTAACCGATCTGCGTCATTGGATGATGGAACGTCAAGACAATCCTGCCCATGTCCACGAAGCGGCTGAAAAAATGTTCAGTGATCTGGACGAAGATGGGCGTTTGCAGGCGCTCTATCGCCTTATTGAACTTGGGGCAATGGCGCGACCTGATGACGATAAACCATCGCTGCTCCCGGCACGTTATCACCTATTTGCCCGCCCTCCACAGGGGATATGGGTGTGTTTAAATCCACACTGCCAAGGACGAACAACATCCAGCAGTGCCGGTTGGTCGCGCATGTTCAGTGATCGACGTGAGACATGTGATACTTGCGGTTGCCGAGTTTATCCCATTGTTGTGTGTCGTGAATGTGGTCAGGTTTATGTTAGGATGCTGGAGCAAGAACGGCAATTCGTTTCGCCCTCTGATGATCTCTACGGCGATGAATCGCTGCGTTATTTCACATGGAAATGGGTTGAAGAAAATCGGGGACTCGGTGAATTCGAAGATACCAATGCCCCCATCGACAAAAGTGAAAAGGACGACGGCGATGCACGTTTCAAACAAGAGGAAAAAAGCGTATGCCTCCGCTGTGGCTATCTGGCGCTTCGCTGCACATGCGGCGAAACTTCGGCTCATGTGTCCTTATTCCTCGTCAACGAGATTGAAAAAGATAACAAACGTGGTACTCGCATTACCCCAGTCGAACAGATGAATCAATGCTGCCGCTGTTTCAGCAAGTCAATGAGCAAAACAGAAATTGTGACCAGTGTAAGCGTTGGAGGGGTCACGCCATTATCTATCTTAACCTATGAGCTTTACCGTCAACTTCCGCCATCAGCCGACGAATCCATTCAAGAAAAACCAGGTGAAGGACGCAAATTATTAACCTTCTATGATAACAGGCAAGGCGCAGCACGATTCGCAGCATTTTTGCAGGATGTGGTCAATACCCAGAACTATCGGCACATCATTGCTCAAGGGGTTAGAGATCATTATGAGGAAGATAGCTATCTTCCTAGTGTGCTTTCAATTGCTGATCGCAGTGTCAGACTTGCTTGGGAAAAGCGGATTTTCCATAACGATCCAGAAACAAACGTATGGCGAGAAACCTCTATTAAGATGTCTAGGGAACAACGCGAAGAACTAAAAGCGCGTGTGACCGGACGTCTGTTGGCAGAATTCACGACGGGTAGAGACGAACGCCAATCGCTCGAAAAGCTCGGCGTGATCGGTGTGACCTACTTCGAGGAAGATAATCTCCCAGATTTTGTCGGACTTGCCAATCAAATTGGGTTTAGCCCTGAAGCTACACGAACATTGGTTGAGTATCTTCTGGACGATATTCGCAAGCGTAAACTGATCACTTTTCCTCGCGGTGTCGAACCAGATGACCAAACCCTCTTTGGGCGCAATATCTCAAACGACTCGCTTGTCCGTAAGAGCAGCGGAGGAGCGCGAGAACAATCTTGGGTAGGTGTACAGGCTCGCCATTATCGGCGTCGATTAGCAGCGATGGTTTTGCGCCATTTCAACCTTCTCACCGCAGATATTGACATTGATAATACGCTCAGCTTGATTTGGGATTGGTTGATCGACGAAAACACCGATTTGTTCAAAAGTACCGGTGGTGGCGGATATCAACTTAAGCACGAACGCATTTTCTTCCGTGCCGATATGGACTGGTTTCGCTGTACCCGGTGTCAGCGTGTGTACTGTCATGGCGACGCCCTCCCCTGTCCTCATCCAGATTGCGGCGGACGATTAGAGTTGTTTGATATTTCCGAACGACAAGCAGCGAACTACTTTTTTGGCACTTACCAACGCGACGTAATCCCGATGCGCGTTGAAGAACACACAGCCCAGCTTGATTCGGTGAAGGGACGCAGCTATCAAGATGGTTTCCGAGATGGGGATATCAATGCCTTAAGCTGTTCAACAACGTTCGAGATGGGGATTGATTTAGGTGATCTTCAAGCTGTTGTTATGAACAACGTTCCTCCGACAGTTGCCAACTACCGCCAACGGTCAGGGCGTGCAGGGCGGCGTACTAGTGGCACAGCCTTTATACTCACATGGGCATCTGCGCGTCCACATGATCAAAATTACTTCCGCAACCCACCGGAAATCATTCGTGGGCATGTGCGTGTCCCGCATATCGCATTAGACAATAGCTTTATTCGCCAACGACATATCAATGCAGTGCTTCTTAGCACCTATCTTCGCTATCGTCGGGACGCAGGGGATACTGATTTAGGTCAGGTTGGCGCGTTCTTCGATCCACAGAGCAGCAGTGGTCAACCACACTATGCTGGACTTGAAAAATGGCTTGATCTGCGTCATACAGAGATTTACACAAGTTTGGAACTTCTCGCCCCTGCGCTAATGAAGCAGCCAGATATATCAAACTGGTTGGACGCATTTAAAGCGGCAATGGATAAAGCGAATCAGGGGTATTTAGAGGTCACAAACCACTACCGTCTGCAAATCGATAAGCTGAAAAAGACTGATTTCACCAATCGGACTGTTGGCAGTGAAGCAATGGCGGAGATTGACCATTACGCCAAGCTGTTGGATCGTTTGCAGAGAGATTATCTCGTTGATTATCTAAGCGGGCGCGGCGTTCTTCCCAGCTACTCATTCCCATTGTATACCGTTGCTTTGAATCTGCCGTCAAAAATCAAAGATAGCGAACATTTGCGCTTGGAGCGTGATTTACGGCAAGCTATTCGGGAATATGCGCCCGGTTCAGAAGTGGTTGCCGATAAGCGTATTTGGCGGAGTGCTGGACTGCAATTCTATCGAGATACAGTGCGAGATCGTGAATATCGCATTTGCCCTACCTGCAACAACCTACAGATCAGTCGGGCAGATGGTATTTCACTGATAGACGCTGACGACGGATGCCCAGTTTGTCATGAAAAGCTTGGAAAGCTCATGCGCTATGTGACACCCGACGGTTTTCGAGCCGACCCGCGCAGGAGCGGTGTTGCGGCACGTCAATACGTCGAGGTAATTCCTTCCCGAATGCGTTCTGGATTAATTCCCGCATCTGCGCCGAGTGAACAGACATTGGGAAATATCACCCACTGTGCCTATGATCGAACAGGTCAATTACTGTACGTTAATGAGGGGCGCGGACGGGGGTTTCGCATCTGTTTAAGCTGCGGCTCACAAGTGAGTCCTTCCGAAAAACGCTGTAAAACCAAAGGTTGTTCAGGGATACCAATTTCTGAGATCGCGCTCGGTCACGTTCAACAAACGGACACCTTACACTTACGTTTTGAGAGCAAACCCGATTTCCCGATCCCGTCACCAACGGACTCCTCGTTCTGGTTGTCGTTGATGAACGCCCTTATACAAGGAGCAAGTCGGGCGCTGCAAATTGAACGTAGAGACATTGATGGGGTCTTGACACCACGTGCGCGAAGTGCCAACCAATGGGAGCAAACCATCGTTCTCTATGATAATGTCCCTGGCGGTGCAGGGCACGTCAAGCAAATCCAAGGTGAATTTACCAGTGTACTGCAAGAGGCGCTGCGAATCGTTAACTGCACCGACTGCGCTCCAGATACAAGCTGTTACCATTGTCTCAGAGATTACAACAATCAGCTTTACCATAGTGAGCTACGACGCGGTCCAGTGGTTCGTTTCTTGGAGATACTACTGCGTGATTTTAGTTCCGCACCAGTAGATGAGATGGGTGCTGGTCAAGTCATTGCGGCGAATTTTCCACATTGGCTCATGCGACAGATCGAAGAAACACAGCAACACCTTGCGCTTGCTGCCACGACTATCACGTTGGAGGCACCTTTGGCGGTGGAACACCATTGGCTTGATCTCTTGCACGATCTTGTTCAACGTAAAGTGGAAATTGATCTTTATCTTGCAACCCTGCCTGTGAAAAACGCTCAAGGTTTGAGCATTGCTCGTCATTTGCAGGTACTGATGCAGCGCGGTCTACGGTTGTGGCAAATTTCCAATTTACCTGAATGGCAAGTCGTCATCGATGCGAAGCTAGATGACAGCCGTCGTGCGATTCGGACAGAAATGGATGAAGCTTTTGATCTTGATCATCGTACCGGTCTATCAGGTTTAGTCACCACAATTCACCCGCTTGGAGTCAGAGGTGCTTATCAAAAATTGACCTCCGTTCGCGCCCGCAGAGTGAATAATCAAGACCTTGATGCCCCTGCAAATGTGCAAGTGATCAATGTGAAGTTCAACGAACGTCGTACCGAAGCGGATTTATTCAGTGCTGTTTTTGCAAAACCGGTCAAGCGTATGTTTGTCAATGACCCCTATCTTTACGATCATGAACGTATTATTCGGCGCTTGGGTGCATACATTGATTTGGCAGCCCAAGGTGACGCGCTCGAAATTGTTAACGTAATCACAAAAAAGGCAGGACAGTCAGGCAATCCGGGAAATAATCTAGATCAGGAACGTGCCGAAAATGAGTTGAATCGAACATTTGGCGATATCGTGAAATTCAAGCACAGCCAACCTCAACATGATCGTTTCATTGAATTTGAACGAACTGATGGAACGAAAGCACGTATCATTATCGGTTATGGGCTAGACTTCATTCAACCGGATGGGCGAACAAAACCAACTTATATTGTGATTCAAGATCCTTCATCCTAATGGGCAAATGAAATAGAGGTTGGCGGATCGTGCTCCGCGACGATCCGACGATCAACTTGCAGAACAATTGTCTCGTGTTCAGCATCAGCCGCTATCAGGAGTTGTAATCTGTGACACCAACCCACTTTCAGTGGACACGCTTCTGGGCACCAGAAGGTATCACAACGCATGATCATGGCTTTCTGCCTGACCCAGAAAGCATGTTCGGGGATCAGCGTCTCGTCACCTTCGATCAGATCGTAGACATTCCGTGCCTCATTCTGCTTGGTAATCCCGGCATTGGGAAATCGCGGAGCATCCAGCAAATTGCACAGCACATTAGCGCAGTCGGGGCGCTGTGTGTCCTGAAAGACTTTCGTGAGTTTGACAACTTTGGCAATTTCCTAGAGGACATTGCTGCTGAACCGGATTTCCAGATGTGGGAATCTGATCAGAATAAAAACTATTTGCACTTGTTCCTCGATAGTTTGGATGAGGGACGCTTGGAGATGAAGCGCCTCCATTACGACTTACAACGTTTTGTCAGTCAGCTTCCAATTGATCGCCTCTATCTCAGGGTTTCCTGTCGATCTGCGGAACTGCCCGTGAATTTTGTCGATCTGATGAAAGATATTTGGCAAGGCGATGATCAGCGAAAGCAAGTGCAGGTCTACACTTTGGCTCAACTTCGCCAGCGCGATGCCTATCAAGCAGCTATCCAGCACCCGAACATTGATGCAGATGCATTCATAGACACGATCAAGCAGTTTGGGATTGAAGCCTTCGCTGCCTATCCTGTCACCTTAGTTGATATGCTGTTCCGTATTTTCGAAGCCCGTCCCAATGACTTACCCACAAGTCGAGGAGAAATTTATCGGCAGGGTTGTCGTGAACTTGCCAGCGAGATCAGCACAAGCCGTCGAGATGATCGCCATATTGGTCAATTTACAACCGAAACCCGACTAGAAGCCGCAAGGCAGATCGCCGCATTGAGTTTGGTGGGTAACCGCCCTCGCATCTCAAAACGCTTCATGCCAGACGATACTGCACTTCTACTCCAAGATTGCTTCCTCCGCGAAGCGAACATATGGAGCGAACCCGAACATCTCCTAGATGAAACGCTGGATACGGCGTTGTTTGCTGCGAGTGGAAACTACCGCATCTGGTCGCACCGAAGCTACGGTGAATACTTGGCAGCAGAATACATTGATCAGGCACACATGCCGCTGCAACAGGTTCAAAATCTATTTATCAATCCTGTCGATCCAGACAAGCGCATATCTCCCAAACTGTATGAAGTCGCCGCATGGCTTGCCACCATGAGTGACGATATATTCGACTGGATTTTCCATGCAGAGCCATGGATTCTCATCAAGAGCGATTCAATTCAACTGACCATAGAGCAAAAGACACTGTTGATCGATCAATTCATCCAACGTTACAACACAGATGGAATTATTGAAGTTCGCCTTGACTGGAACGATCTCCATCGGCTTGATTATCCCGGACTAGGCAATCAATTGCAGCCACATCTCGCAAATGAGAATCTATCCTCCCAAGCGCGTGAACTCTGTATGGATTTTGTAATCACCTGCGATGTCACTTCGATTGATGCGACACTGATCGCTATGGCGCTTGACGCAGACGAAAGCCCACAACTGCGAAGTGGGGCGCTACGTACCCTTGAATCGCCGAAACGCCAAGACGAATCGATAAAAGCACTCAGACCGTTGATATTCCAAGCTTCAGAACATAAAGCGAATGCAACCCTTGTTGCCCGTGCCATCGACATTCTCTGGCCACAACACCTCTCCGCAACCGAGCTTTTTAAACGGTTGCGCCTGCAAAACATGAATGAAGTTGTTATTGGAAGTCCCTACGATGAATTGTTTCGATCCGATCTTGTGGAGCAGTTAAGCGATAGCAATTTACTTATCGCGTTGGATTGGGTGAGACATCAAGCTACTGAACGCGAACATACAGTGTCTCTGTCAGGACGTGAATTCGTCATGAGTATCATGAGACGTGCCTGGGATCGTCTTGATGTACCAATAATACGAGAGGCATTTGCACTCGCTGCATGGTCACGATTGACTCATTTTAATCCGGTGATTGAGGAGGTAGAGCATTACTGGCGTAAGGATCAAGCAAGTCGGAAATATGCAGACGAATTGTATTATGATGAGGAGAAACGCCGCCTACTCCTGCAATCTATGTTGAGTGTATTGAAACGAGAAAGTCTCGACAAGGACAGAACCATAGGATTCCTCCTACCTTGGGGGTCGCGTACGATTCCTTTTGTGACTAATGAGGATATCCCTTGGTTGCTTGAACAGACAAGGCACAGCGAATCAGCGGATCGGCATTGGGCTTATGCTTATCTTATTCGTCGACTTGTTGGGCTTATTGACACTGACCTGTTGGCAGAAATTTACGAGGAATATGAGACGGGGCAAAACTTAGCGATTAGGGCGCACTTCTGGGAACTCTTTGATGCTGTTGCTTTAGACTCCGAACGCGCTCAAGCAGGTAGAGCGGAGTTAGTACAAGAACGCGAGTATAAACAGCAGGAATTAGAACGAGAATCAAAGAAACTACCCGTCGAAAAACTTGTCCGCGAATGGCTGTTGAAGTGTGAGTCGGACTCAGCAAACTGGTGGTTACTTAATCTCAGTTTGCTGATGAATGAATATGGATCCTACAACAATGGAACATGGGATTTACGAAAAGGCAATGGTTGGCAAACGATTCAGGATGATACATATGCTTATTCAAAGGTGATTGCAGCAGCAATTCGATTCATCAAAGAGCAGAATCCGTATATTGGCAATGCCGAACCGCATGTTCCTATTAGGAATCGTCATCCTGCACTTGCTGGATACCGTGCATTCTTTCTCATCGTCGCCCTTGGTTTTGATGTGCAACTTACAGTCGATGATTGGCGACGTTGGGCTGATGCGATTGTTTTCAATGACTTTGACAAAGGCACAGAGGGAGCAGAAATCCACGACTTGCTTCTTCGTCGTGCCTTCGAATATGCTTCAGATCATCTGCTGAGCCAGCTAGAGAAAATCATTGATAGTGAACAAGATGACTACCAAGTAGAAACACTGCTGAGGCGTTTTAGCACTGCCCCTACTGAATCGCTTGATCAATTATTGCTTGCTTGTTTGGAAAGATCGAAATCTGAACAAGAGCTTTTTGTTATTCTTCTGGCACACTTACTCCGAAGCGGCAGACAACCAGCGTCTCAAGCACAAGCCTTGGGGATAAGGCGTTTGTACGAACATCCAGCGAGTGAACAAGAATTTGACATTAACAAGAGAATCATAAGCACTTTTGCCTCCTATTCCCAAGATGTGGCTTGGTGGGCTGTCTCGTGGAAACTTTTGACCTCCGATAAAGCGTTCGCAGAAACTGTGTTTGATGCGATTGCTGAGCGGCATCACAGCCCATATTTACAGCGCTTAGCTGAATACGAACTCTACAACTTATATTTGCTAGCAGCCGAACTCTTTGTTTACAGCGATGACATTGACTTTCGAGGTGGAACAGTACCTCCTCGCCACACTCAACAGCAATGGCGTGATGGAATTCTCAAGGAACTTGCAGGGCGAGGGACGCTAAAAAGTGTTAGTGTCTTGACAGAATTATTTATTCAAAAGCCAGACCTTCCCGGTATTGGATATCTAGTGCAACAAGCGAAATCAAACTTTCGAACGGAGTCATGGACAGCGCCTCAACCGATAACCATTCTCAAATTAGCGACAGATCAGCATAAGCGTTTAGTAAGAAATGCAGACCAATTGCTTGATTTGGTTTTGGAAGGCTTGCAGGAAATTCAACGCAAGTATCGCGGTAGCGCGGCGATGAAAACCAGCGTTTGGAATCGACAACCAGATGGTAGTTATCGTCCTTACGAAGAAGAAACATTCTCAACTGCGATTGCCGAATGGTTACGTGATTACAGTTCTCAAGTCACCATTAACCGTGAACCCTGGGTGACGCAAAAGCCACAATCCAAAGAACGGACAGACATTCAGGTTGAGTGCATCAGCGATACTGGACAGCCTCTGATGGTGATCATTGAAGTCAAGGGGTGTTGGTATGATGACATCATCGAGAGGATGCAGACACAGTTGGTTGATCAATACATCGCCAACCACAACCGTTGCAGGCACGGGATTTATTTGGTGGGCTACTTTGCCTCGGATTCTTGGGACAAGAGAGATTCGCGGCGCAAAAGCACATGTTCTGGTCGAAGCGAAAACACATTGATCCAAAACCTGCAAGCCAGAGCTCTAACATTAATGGCTCGAAAACCGATCACCGTAAAGCCGTTTGTTTTCGATGCGTCACTTTAGGGAATTGCGGCTTTGGTAATCGAATTGTCAGCAAAGCTTGGCTCACCCAAGAACCCGATCATGCAGTGGCAGATCAATTCTCATGTTGTCGCATTGACACAAATGTCACATCCCTTTCTGCAATATTTTGAGCAGTCTACTGACGACAGCTGATTTGAAAGAAGCCCCTAAGCCATAGTTCGAAAGACGCCCAACAACGAGATAGAATAATCGCATGGGCAAACGACTCGACTACACACTAACACAAGAACAACTGGACGAGCTTGAACAGGCGATCAACAGCTCGCCGTACCCGGAAGTGCGCCAACGTGCCATCGCAATCCGTTTACTGCACCTCGGTCAGTCGCCAGAGCAAGTTGCAGAGGGCATGATGGTGACGAGCAATACCATTTACGCTTGGCATAAACGCTGGCGCCCGTCGGGCGTTAGCGGACTGCGCGATGGGCAGCGAACGGGGCGTCCCACGAAAGCCGACCCTGCGTATATCACGGCGCTGGGGCGTGTGTTGGAACTCGACCCGCGCACACTTGGATTGCCATTCACGATCTGGACGCTGAATCGCCTCCGTTTATATCTGGCGGAACAAACCCACATTCTGCTCAGTTACACGCGCTTTCGTGCCTTGATGAGTCGGGAAGGTTATCGCTGGAAAGAACCGAAACACGACCTCCGTCATTTGCAGGATCGCCCCGCTCAAGAAACGGCAGCGCAAGTGCTGGACTGGTTGAAAAAAACATCCCGCTTAACCCCATCGCCCACACCGAGCTCCTCTTTGTGGACGAAACGACCGTGAGTTTACATCCGCCGCCGCGACGGTGTTGGATGCGGCGCGGCGAACGGAAGCTTATCCCTGCTCCCGGTAGTCCGCAGTTCTTGCATATTTTCGGTGGTTACAACTGGCATAGTGGTCGACTTACGTACCGCACTTCTGCCCACAAAAACAGTGATACCTTCGTCGCCTTCGTAGAACAGGTGCTTGAAGAACATCCCCGTCAACACCTGATTCTGGTGATGGATAACGCTTCCTACCATCACAGCAAGACGGTTCGAGCAGCGTTGAGCTTGTATGAACACCGACTGCTGGTCATCTGGTTGCCCAAGTACAGTCCGTTTCTCAATCCCATTGAACGCTTCTGGTTACATTTCAAGCAGTTAGCGGTGGCGAATCGCTTGCATCCTTCCTTGTATGATTTGCAGCAGTCAGTCGATGAAGTCATGCGACACCAGAACACGCTTCGCCATCCCAACCGATTGCTTTTGTTGGACAAGTTTCGGTTAATGGCTTAGATTAACGAGATGTACTCGACATTCCAATTCGGCTAAACTCCATACCACATTCCATCGTCCGACGGAGGCAGCGGGAACTCGAACAGGTTGACCAACCTCCCCCACCGAAAGACGCTGAACTACGGCGCTCACTTCATCGTCGAACACCTCCGAGAGCCGATTGAGGAACCAAATGCCGGAGATGTAGTTCTTGTAATCGATGGAGTCGATGCTCCCGCGCAGAATATTGGCGATCTCCGATAAATGGGACTGTAACTGCTATTGGCTTACTTACGGACATACGGACTAATTTTCCAGTGTGTTCCTAACCAGATCGTCTCCCATTGTACGCGACTGCGCGGCGGGGCGTGAAACTCAATTCTTCCTCGCAAAAATAAAAATCGGCTGGTTTAACGTCCCAGCCAAGACGCGACAGTTACGCTGCACAACGATAAATCTTGTTCAACTCCCGATGACCGACTAAGCGAAGATATTGAACATGGCTTTTCGTGAGCTGTAACCGCTCCATCAGCTTCTTGCAACTCTCATATGCCGCCATGCTCTGGATTGTGGCGACCATCCGCAGATTGCCCTCCGCTTCATAGCGATCAACGAGGTGCAGCAGCGGCGCTTCGATCCCCGCGCGATAGCGTTCTTGCCACGTCGGTTTAGTCGGCGCAAACAACTCCAGTTTCTCACACAGTTCGCTTCGCAGCGGCTTGACGACGCTCGTCAGCCACCAACATTTCTTCGTGCCGGACTTACCCGCGATTGCCGCTGCATCATCAGGACTCACTTCGGTTGTGATGTAATACAGTGCGGCGAGATGCGGCAGACTGTCGATGTATTTGTCAGCCGTTTCCCCGATGGCGCGTTCAATGTCGAGCCGTAGGTCAATCGCTTCGGCAAACTCCGCATAGCGTGTGCGCTGCCCGTGATCGAACCCGTCGATCACAAATTCATCCGGGTCGCCGCTCCGTGTGGCGAGATCATCCAGATAGACCTCGTGGCGATACACCTTGCGGAAAATCTGCGGATTAGCGCGATTCAACAGCAGCTTCAGCGCCCCGCCTTTATCTACCCCTGCCATTAAGGTCGTGTCGGCGCTCAAGTCCATCCACAACCGCATGAAGGCATGGGCGATCAGATCGGGAAGGTTGTTGTCCGCGTTGCCATAGTAGCGCAGCAGCCGATTCAGGTTGGGCGTGAGATCGGCGTAAATCTCATCGAAAGTACGCTCTCCCGCCCATCCGGTGGCATAATGAGCGACACGGGGAAACGGGCGAATACCGAACGAATTTTTCAAGTCAGACATGATGACAACTCCCTCACACTGCTGGAGTCCGTCCAGCGCGTTGAGCGCAACCGCTCAACCACGCGGCATGGCGCAACGGGGTGCTGTCAAGCACACCCACCGGGTGAGGCAAAGCCGCTGCTTGACAGCGGGGTTCCCCGTGCGCCGTACAATCGCCGCGTCGGCGGTTGTGCGAGAGAGGAAGTGCATTAATTCTGTGGGCATAGAACCCATTTTCAGGCTAAACTAGGCGGATAGTTGATGACAACCCAAAGATGCCCATGATGGATAAACCTTTATTTGATCGCATCGTGCAAACGCTTTTATCCGAGCTGGACGACCCCGCCGCCCGTAAGGCGCTGATCGAAAGCGCCCTGTACGGATCACCCGTCCTGCAAAAAATCCAGTGGGACGGCGCCGCACGTCCGTTTACTGTGCGCTTGGTACGTCTGCTGCACGACTACGGCGAGATCACAGCCGGCAGACCCGCGCTCGTCGCGCTGCTCGAAGGCGTGCGCGAACAGGTGGGGACGGACAAGCAGTCACAAATTGACTCCCTACTGACGGACATGCAAGCC
>Ga0163147_10004574_pt1 | contig 17482 bp, 14 predicted proteins | sample OliLakLV19MP6G1_FD_148597 | JGI IMG/M metagenome (GOLD analysis project Ga0163147, IMG submission 148597) | Freshwater microbial mat bacterial communities from Lake Vanda, McMurdo Dry Valleys, Antarctica- Oligotrophic Lake LV.19.MP6.G1 | ecosystem: Environmental > Aquatic > Freshwater > Lake >...
GGGGTGGGGCTATTTCGCGCACAGTCCGCATCATCATGCGGTGTTGCTTCGTCGTCATTGCTTCCACTGACCGCGCGTTTGAATAACGTGCTTTAAGGTGGTTTTTCGCACATTTTTACCAGAGCCCCAAAGGGGCTCTTTTCTTTTTATTGGCCCCTTTATTGACCCTTCAATTGTACCCACAGCAAACCCCTTGACTCAAAAACAAATATCTATATACTGGTATTTATCTCTGATATGCGTACATCATTTAATCCTTTACACAAGCGGAAACGATAACGTTTTTTGATGTTATCGCACACCGCTTTCAAGCGGTTTTTTTGTTTAAAATCGCTCTGGGGTACGGATTAAAATGACCTTCACACATTAGACGTTTTTTGAAAAAAATCACATAGTGAGTTGGTAAGCAAACGACTCTTGTGATCATGTCTGTCACGCATCCTTTTTCTGAGGTCTTAGTGGTGTGGAGATGGAAGTGTTTTTGTTTTTCGATAGTATCGAAAAGTGGAACACCATGTACTGTGATAGAAAACCGTATATGTAAAAGCAGAAAATAAAAAAATGTTACATGTGATGTTAATTGTATGTAACAGGATAAAAAAAGTATCGCGTGTAAGCGCGATGCAATTGTGGTTTTTAAATTTCCTAATACGAAATTTAAGAGCATATGGTGGATGCCTAGACTAGAAGAGGCGATGAAGGACGTAGTTTGGCTGCGATAAGCTTTGGTGAGGTGCCTAGCAACCTGCGACCCAAAGATTTCCGAATGGGGAAACCCTCCGACGCAAGTCGGAATGTTGCACTTGATGTAACATGCGTACCCGGGGAAGTAAAACATTTCATTACCCGGAGGAAAAGAGACTAATAAGTATTTCCTTAGTAGCGGCGAGCGAAAAGGAAGAAGCCCAAACCTAGCTTCATTCTCACGATGCATTATGTGTGTTGTGGGAATGATGCTGGGGGTTGTAAGGCAACAATTCAATTTATATTGAGAGAGTTAAAAAATATGTTATTAACGGAACATGCTGGAAAGCGTGACCCTAGAGGGTAATGGTCCCGTACGTGAAAATAATATATCTCTTACGTTGTTGTTCTTGAGTACCTCAAGACACGAGTGGCTTGAGGGAATCTACCGGAACTAACCGGAAAGGCTAAATACTCTTCTAGATCGATAGTGAACTAGTACCGTGAGGGAAAGGTGAAAAGTAGCCCGATGAGGGCGGTGAAATAGACCTGAAACCATATGCTTACAAGGAGTCAGAGCGGTCGCAAGACCGTCATGGCGTGCCTATTGAAGAATGAGCCAACGAGTTTATGTATGCTGCAGGCTAAGTGCGAGAGCATGGAGCCATAGGGAAACCGAGTGTGAATAGCGCGTTTGTAGTATATATAAGACCCGAAGCCAAGTGAGCTTGCCATGAGCAGGGTGAAGTTGTGAGAAATCATAATGGAGGCCCGAACCGATAAGCCGTGCAATACTTTCGGATGACTTGTGGTAAGAAGTGAAAAGCTAATCGAACTTGGTAATAGCTGGTTCTCTCCGAAATAGCTTTTGGGCTAGCGTCGAGCGTACTTTTGAGGGGTAGAGCACTGGATGGTTTAAACAGGGAGAAATCTCGTTAAACCAATCAAACTCCGAATACTCAAAATCAATTACTCGGCAGTTAGACTCTGGGGGCTAAGCTCCAGTGGTCAAAAGGGAAACAGCCCGGATCTCAAGTTAAGGTCCCTAAATCAACGCTAAGTGCGCTTAAGGTGGTGAAATTTCGTAGACACTGAGGAGGTTGGCTTAGAAGCAGCCATCCTTTAAAGAAAGCGTAACAGCTCACTCAGTAAGAGATTTTGCGCCGCAGATAATCGGGGCTAAGCGTTGTACCGAAACTGAGGATGTGCGATTGGTTCGCCAATCGTACGTGGTAGGAGAGTATTCGCATCTGCTGTGAAGGCAAAGGGGTGACCCATGCTGGAGCGTTGCGAAGTAAGAATGTTGGCACAAGTAACCGCAATGCGGGTTAGAGCCCCGCACGTCGAAAGATCAAGGTTTCCTTGGCAATGTCAATCAACCAAGGGTTAGTCGGTCCTAAGGTAATGGAGAAATCCGCAGCCGATGGCTACATGGTTAATATTCCATGACTTTTGTATACAGCGATGGAAGGACGGAGTGTAGTATGTCCCGCACATTATTGGATTTGTGTTCGTGTCGTAAGATGGATTCGTAGGTAAATCCGCGAGTCTGCCTTCAATGGCGACTTCAAGCGAAGCGAAGATGTTGGGGTAACTCAATAAATGAGACAAAGCACGCTTCCAAGAAAAATTTCTAAGCTTATGTATATAGAATCCGTACCGCAAACCGACACAGGTGATCAGGTCGAGTAGACCAAGACGAACGAGTGAGAGGTCCCCAAGGAACTCGGCAAAAAAGCAGCCGTAACTTCGGAATAAGGCTTGCCCTTCGTAAGAAGGGCCGCAGCTAAAGTATCTCTGGCAACTGTTTATCAAAAACACAGCTCCCTGCGAACTCGTAAGAGGATGTATAGGGGGTGACACTTGACCAATGCCAGAAGGTCAAATATCGACCGTGAACGTCGCAAGATGTTTGCTGATTGATATAAGCCCTGGTGAATGTCGGCGATAACTATAATCGTCCTAAGGTTCTGTGCTTATTGTAAAAGATGAGCACAGAATGACTGGGACGAATATAGAGCAAAGGTGGTTGTTTAGATAAACGAAAAAGTTAAATCATTACATAAAAATGCTACCTACTGTGTAGTAATACATAGTCAGTCAATATGTGGTTGGCAAGAGACCAGCACCACACGTCCTACTCCCGAAGGGAAGGATGAAGATAGAGTCCGTCTGTGTTAAGGAATAGACGAGCGAAATTCCTTGTCAGGTAATTGAATTGCCTGTCCAGAGAGTGATCTCTGGAAAAAATCTGGCTAATAACGGTGAAGTCCTCGCTTACGCAGGATAATACCGTGGGAAGTCGTCTTTAAAAGATTGACCCCGTAACGACTGGAGTCACCGCCAACTGTTGGTGACGAAGATAGTTATCTCACGTACAATTAAGTAGATGAGAAATTATAATACGCCGGCTCTTAAAAGAGAGTTGTCGCAATATCTTTCTGGATATGTAGATGGTGAAGGATGCTTCAGTGTCTCATTCTCAAACAGAGAGAAATTAAAAATTGGATGGGAAGTAAAACCAAGTTTTTGTGTCGGTCAAAACTTTGATCGACGTGAAGTTTTGGGTTTGATGCAAGAATTTTTTGGATGCGGATTTATGAGAAGAGATTATGGAGATAAAACTCTGAAATTTGAAATTCGTAGTTTGAAAAGTCTTGTAGAAAAAGTTATTCCTCATTTTACACAATTTCCTCTGTTATCAGCAAAACAAAAAGATTTTCTTTTGTTTTGCTTCGATTTGTAAGAGAATGAGCAAAGGGGGGCACCGCACCATTGAAGGGTTTAGAAAAATTGTGACCGATGCTTATAACATGAACGGTTCGGGTAAGCGAAAGTTTACTTTGAATCAGATTATAAGCGCTTTGTAAGATGAAGATATAGTCTATGGTTCTACGAAAGTAGAATAACATTCATCATGGCGCGAAACACGATGAGTACGTAAACATGAAGTTCTGACGCGCACGAATAGTGTAATGACTGGAGAACTGTCTCGGGGACTTGCTCGGTGAAAATACAGTATCGGTGAAGATGCCGATTACCTGCAGTTAGACGAAAAGACCCCAGGAGCTTTACTGCAACTTGATATTGCATGTATGTTTTAGATGCGTAGCGTAGATGGGAGGATTTGAAGTTGTACTTTTGGGTACGATGGATCCGACAGTGAAATACCATTCTTTTGAAATATACTTGCTAACCCGCGCGGAAAAAACGAGCGGGAACAGTATCTGGCGGGCAGTTTTAGTGGGGCGCTATCCTCCTAAAAAGTAACGGAGGAGTTTATTAAGGTCAGCTAGGCGCGAATGGAAACCGTGCCGATAGTGTAATGGCATACGCTGGCTTAACTGTGAGACGTACTTGTCAAACAGATACGAAAGTAGAACATAGTGAACTGATCATTCGCATTAGAGGCGGTGGGAAATTATCGGATAAAAGCTACCCTGGGGATAACAGGCTGGTTGTGCCTAAGAGTCCATATCGACGGCACAGTTCGGCACCTTAACTTTCGACTTAAACATCGAGAAACATCGGGGTGCCTATGGGAGTAATCCCGTACAACAAAAATTTGGCTTATAACGGTGGACTCCTTTTGTTTTATTAAAATTTTATCTTTTCTTTATCTAAGGGGGGTAGAATGTAGATAAAATAATAAGGACAATACCGTGGGAAGTCTAACCTAATTACTTGGAATACTTGAAAAGTATATTATTCCGTCCATGAAACATAAAATTGGGTTATGACCCCGTAGAGACTTGACCTTAACTGGTCGGAGTGTGAAGGAAAACTTCATGCTAACACGCCGAACTCCAATTGCTTGCGAGTAGTTGGATGAAGATATAGTCCGATCCTTCCGGTAACGGGAGAAAAATATGACAGCGATGTCGGCTCAACTTATCCTGGGGCTGGAGAAGGTCCCAAGGGTATGGCTGTTCGCCATTTAAAAAGTTACGCGAGCTGGGTTCAGACCGTTCAGGAATCAATCAACACATTTAGTCAAAATATATATCGAAGAGTACGGAATAAATTTTTAGTGAAATTTTTCCTCCCGCTCGGCGCCAAGCGCCTGTGCAAGCCTCTTCTCAATATATTTTGTATTCATGTTCTATTTGAAACTTGAGCAATCTGAATCCTCAGAGGAATTGTTTGAAATTTTTTGTGTTATGAAAAAGAAAGTGATACCAACCAATCACGGCGGTCAGGGAGGAATCTCTGATTAAAGCTGATGAATATCGGTGAAACCCGAATTGTTTTAGATAACAAAGGGCAACATCGAGGGAAGTTTGTAAATCAACATGAGGAGTTCATTATGGAGAATGGAAAAAGGGGGGGGAGGAGGTTCTACTACCATTGCACACTTTAGGGTGTGTCACATGGAATTCTGTTGGTCGGGATATTTCCGACTTGGAGTTTCGTTACTTCAAAACAGATAATGTAGACGGATCGCATCATGGATAAATCGTGGTGGGTAGAATACCTACCAACGAGAAACCGTGACGGCGCTGCATTTGCTCCCGCTTTAAAGCGGTGGCATAGCTCGCTGTGATAGCCTATTGGCTAGTTAAAAGCTGTTCGGCTCAGGAATCCGGAATCTTTGAGCAAAATTCTCACACCCCCCTCCTTTTCAAGAAAAGGCAACATCTTGTAGTGTTGCCCCTTTATGTTGATTTACAAACACCCGTAGAGACTACATATCAGTCGCTTAGTTTTGCACGCAAGCGTGAAAAAAGTGAAAGTATAGTCCAATACACACAGTAATGTGTGAAAAATATGCGTGAGACAGGTTGGTCTCCTATCTACTGCAGGCGTTGATTCTTGAGGAGATTTGACTCTAGTAAGCCCGGAAGGGCCTTGCTACTTCACAAAGAAATTTGTGATGACAATATGGCTATAACGGTGGAGTCTTCATTGTTTTTGGTTTTTTTCTGACAACATACATCTTCTAGTCCGCTGATGTATGTGGAGAATTTACTTGATGACCAGAAATGATAAGATAATACCGTGGGAAGTCAATCTAAAATTACGTTAGTATGTTTAAAATTTTAGGTTTGACCCCGTAACGACTGAATCCGTAAGGATGAGACTTTTAGTGATTCGGAAAGTTTTTTAGAAATTAAAAAACAGAACACTATAGGTAATACGCCATCCCTTAACTCCATTCTGGATAAAGGTGAAGATATAGTCTGCGCTCCTAGAAATAGGGGAATTACGCGACGAGAGGACCGAGTTGAACTGACCTCTGGTCTGGGAGCTGTCATGCCAATGGCACCGCTCCGTAGCTATGTCGGGAATGGATAACCTCTGAAAGCATCTAAGAGGGAAGCCAACTCCAAGATTAGGAATCGTTTGAGACTCGTGAGAGATGATCACGTTGATAGGCTTTAGGTGTACGCACAGTAATGTGTTTAGCCGAGAAGTACTAATAAGTCGATTGTATTAGGAAATTTGGAAACCATTTTTTTATCCTGTTACATGGGATGAACAATCCTGTGGCAGTTATGTTTCTGCTGTTTTTTGAAATCTGAATGTTGGGAGGAAGTTGCTCGCGAAGCTTAAAAAGCAAAAGCGCTGCATTCGTAACCACATATTCAGATTCAGATTTCAAAATAAAAAATAAAAACGCACTTTGAATTTGAATTTGAATTTTTAGTTTTGGTGGCTCGACGCGGTGGCCACACCCCTTCCCATTCCGAACAGGGCAGTTAAGCACCGTAGTGCCGATGATACTCTTTTGGGGGAAAGTAGGTAGCCGCCAGAACTAAAAATTTAAAACGAAGAATCGCTTCATATATGGAGCGATTTTTTGTTATAATAAACAGACCATGTTGTCCTCTTGGTCTGTAAAAAGGAAGTTGAGTTATTTAGCAGTTTTTATTGCGTTTATTATTGTACTTGTTGGTGTACCATTATTTTTTATCTGGTATGAAAAACCAAGCTGTTTTGATGAACAAAAGAATGGTGATGAAGCTGGTGTTGATTGTGGAGGATCGTGCCAGCTGCTGTGTAGTTTTGAGGCAATTGATTTAAACATTTTATGGGCACGTTCATTTAAAGTAACACCGGGAGTATATTCTATCACTGCGTATATCGAAAATCCCAATATTAATTCTGAAGCCCGCAATGTTTCTTATGTATTCAATTTGTATGACAATACAAACACACTTATTGCCACACGACAAGGAAACGCATTTATTCCAAAGCACCGAATATTTGCGGTATTTGAGCCAAATATTCAAATAGTGGGGAAAGTCCCTACACGTAGCACATTTGAATTTACAGAGATCCCAAAATGGTATAAAGACACTAGTATACCTCCTGAAATTGCTGTGTATAGAAAATCTCTTTCAAACGAAGGTATCTTACCTCGTATAGACGGAACAATAGAGAATCGTTCACCGGGTACCGTTCTTAATGTTGAAGTGATCGCTCTTGTGTTTGATGGAGAAGACAATGCTATCGGAGCATCCCGTACCTACATTGATTCGCTTATGCGTGGGCAATCTGCAGACGTGGTATTTACATGGCCACTCCCTTTTGAAACCCAAACAACGGTGTGTAAAATACCTTCAGATGTAATTATGGTAATTGATCGTTCTGGTAGTATGGCAAGTGATGGGACAAGTCCTCCACAACCATTGACTGATGTAAAGAATGCAGCGATTTCTTTTGTAAATCAACTCGAAGCTGATGATGGTGTAGGTCTTGTGTCATACGCGACTGAAGCGTCAACACCCATTGATGCTACGCTTTCATTTAATTTCGATGCTATTAAAAATGCCATCAGTTTAATTAATATTAAGCAAAATGGTATTCAACAAACAAATATTGCTGATGGAATTGAAAAAGCCCTTCTTGAACTTACCTCAGAACGACATAGAAATACTGCTAAGAAGGTGCTTATTATGCTCACTGATGGTGAGCCAACTTTACCACAAAGTGCTCAAGATGAATTGTATCCGCAAAATGAAGCGGTACGTATTGCAGATCAGGCAAAGAGTGCGGGTGTGCAATTGTATACTGTTGGTCTTGGTACCGAGGTGGATCAAGATTTTTTATTGCGCCTCGCTTCGAGTCCCGAGCATCATTTTGGTGTTATTTCAAGTGATGCACTTGCTGTTGTTTACAATGAAATTGCTACATCTATCTGTGAGGACAGGGCAACATCAATTGAACTTATAGCAATTCCTCGAGAGGTGATACAGTAATGCCATGAAAGATACTCTTGTTGGGGCATTTAAAGCTCTGATTCCATCTAGAGTGAGACAGGGGATCGGAGGTATTGATTGGCTTTTATTTTTTTCTGCAGTACTTATAGCGCTTGCTGGTCTGGTGACAATGAACTCTTTTGTTGAAGAGCAGAGTTATTTTTTTGAACGACAGTTACTGTGGATTGGTATTTCAATCGTACTTTTTTTTATCGTGAGTTTGATAGATTTTCGTTTTTTACGAAAGACGGGTGTGATCGTTTCTATTTTTGTAGTAGCATGTGTAGTTCTTCTTCTTCTTTTTGTTGTTGGTCAAGTATCGAAGGGTGCACAGAGCTGGTTTAATCTTGGTGCATTTTCAATTCAACCATCTGACCCCGCTAAGCTTGTAATTATTTTGGTGCTTGCGAAATATTTTACACGTCGACATGTTGAGATTGCTCATGTGAGACATATTATTGTATCTGCGTTGTATGCATTTATTATGTTTGTACTCATTTTACTTCAGCCAGATTTCGGTGGAGCAATCGTCGTCTTTTTGTTGTGGTTTGGTATGGTGATGGTTTCAGGAATTTCAAAGAAGCATCTTATTGCTGTGCTACTACTTGGTGCGGTTTCTTTTTCTGGTTTGTGGTTGTATGTGTTTCAGGATTATCAAAAACAAAGAATCATTACGTTTATAAATCCGCTCGCTGATGTGCGTGGCGCAGGGTACAATGCGTATCAATCGATGATCGCTGTCGGTTCGGGACAACTTTTGGGTAAGGGGGTGGGTTATGGAACTCAATCAAAACTTCGATTTTTACCCGAATATCAGACTGATTTTATCTTCTCAGCATTTGCAGAAGAGTGGGGTTTCATTGGTGTTGTGTTATTATTTGTACTTTTTGGTATTTTGATATGGAGAATTTTACGTATTGCACTTCATGGGGCGACTAATTTTGAGATTTTATTTGGCGTTGGGCTCACAGTACTTTTTATGACGCATTTTACTATTAATATTGGTATGAATATTGGCTTACTGCCCGTTACAGGTATTACAGTGCCATTTATGAGTTACGGAGGTAGTCATTTACTTACAGAGTTTTTTGGGCTGGGTATTCTTATGGGGATGCGACGGTATGGCAGACTTACCCATAAAGATTTACTACTTTCTTAGTAGCATTTATAGGTGTTATCTATAGAGTTCAATCGTTTTTGCAAGCATTTTTTCGTGAGAAAAATTGTTTTTTACTTTTTCTTCTATATTTTTTCCATACTCAAGGCGTAATTGTTCGTTGTCCAGAAGTTGTGAAAGTGCGTCGGAGATCTCTTTAATATTTTCTTTTTGTATAAGTAAACCGGTTTTTTTGTGCTCAATAATTTCAGAAATACCACCAACATTACTTGCAACAATAGGAAGTTTAGCTAAGCCGGCTTCAAGAAGTACATATGGAAACGCTTCAGTTCGAGAGGTAAGTGTAAAAATATCAAGAGCGTGTAAGTATGATTTTGCATTTTCAACGTATCCCGTAAGGGTTACTTTGTGTGCGAGTTTGTGTTTTGTGATGCGAGATTCAAGTGTCCTGCGATCAGTTCCTTCACCAATAATGATAAGTCCTACGTGTGGGTATAGGGAGGAAATTTCTGCAAATGCATCAATTAAATAATCAAGCCCCTTATTAGTATGAAGTTCAGAGATAGTCCCAATACATAATCCATAATCAGATGCTGGAGCCAATAATTGTCTTGCTTCAAAGCCTTCTTTAAGTGTGAAGGATACTGCACCATTATATATTACTTTTATTTTTTTAGAGATAAAAGGAAACCGGGTAATTTGTGTTTTTACTTGTTCAGATACTGCTATGGTTGTGTGAGATAAAACAATGGTTGCGTAGTGTAGTATCGCAATAATTATTTTTGAAAGGAAAAATCTCTCTTCATTCCATGCCCAACCATGGCCAGTGAAAATGATATGGGGGATGCCCACAATGCGTGCGGCGAGTCCTCCGAGCCCACCAATTTTTGAACTATTAAGATGCACTACATCGGGGCGCTCTTTTCGAAATAGTGCGATGAGTTCAAAGAAAGATTTAATATCAAGTAAAAAATTCACATCTCTCCCTAAGGTAGTTATCTCTATCATGCGTATTTGTGCGTCGAGAAGCTTTTGTTTCAAGATGGTTCCTTCACCGTATGCTACTGCAACATCAAATTGATCTTTAGGTAGTGATGTTGCAAGATCAAAAACATATCGTTGTGCACCACCAAAATTGCCTTTAGTGATGACATAGAGAATTTTTTGTCGCACTGGCTTTGTCACCGTATTCATGATTTCCTAGTATAGCATGAAATAGGGCCGTTTTTTGCCCTAGCGTATAATTTAAATTCTGTTACTATAAAGGAACATTATATGACCGCTGTACGAAAAAAGGAGGCACTTTTGTTATTTTTAGGTGACGTATGCTTTTTCCTTATTTCCTTGTGGGTGATGCTTTTTCTTCGGTACCAAGAGATACCAGACTGGTCGCTTGTATATAGTCATTTTATACCATTCACGTTTCTTTTTGTTGTATGGGTCGTTGTCTTTTTCATCGCGGGGTTGTACGAAAAACACACACTCATTCTTCGCAATAAAATTCCAGCGACAATTTTAAATGCACAACTCATTAATAGTTGTATAGCAGTTATTTTCTTTTATTTGATCCCATATTTTGGTATTACTCCCAAAACAAATCTTTTCATTTATCTTGTTATTTCTTTTCTCCTTATTCTTGGATGGCGTATTTATGGAGAACCTCTTTTCCGTAGTCGTAATAAACAAAATGCGATACTCATTGGTAGTGGAGAAGAGATGAAGGAATTAAAACAGGAAGTTAATAATAACCCTCGATACGATTTATTATTTATTTCCTCAATTGATCTTAATCAAATAGACAGCCTAGATTTTAAAAGTGAAATTTTAGATAGAATTTATTCTGAGCAAGTTCAGGTGATAGCAGCTGATTTTAAAAATGATAAAGTTGGTCCAGTACTACCAAATCTTTATAATCTTATTTTTTCAAAGATTCGTTTCATTGATATGTACAAAATATATGAGGATATCTTTGATCGGATTCCTTTGTCACTTGTTACATATAGTTGGTTTCTTGAAAATATTTCTACAGCAAAGAATATGACGTATGATACGGTGAAACGTGCTACGGATGGCTTGGTTTCATGCGTTGTTGGTATTATATCTCTTGTTTTTTACCCACTAATCATTGTTGCTATAAAACTTGAAGATCGAGGTCCGGTTTTTTTCAAACAAGAAAGAATGGGGAAAAATAATCAGGTGTTTAATATTGTTAAATTTCGAAGTATGGCGGTACACAATGAAGAGGATGGAATTGCTAAAGATGCACGTATCACTCGGGTTGGTTCTTTTTTACGAAAGACGCGTCTTGATGAAATTCCTCAGTTATGGAATGTGTTTCGAGGAGATTTATCACTCATTGGTCCACGTCCTGAGATTCCAAGTCTCGTTAAACTCTATGAAAAAGAAATTCCGTACTACAATGTTCGTCATCTTATTAAACCAGGACTCTCTGGATGGGCACAACTCTATCATAAAGCACCCCCAAAATTTTCTGTGGGCTATGATGAAACTAGAAAAAAACTTTCCTATGATTTGTTTTATATCAAAAATAGATCAATATTTCTTGATATAAAGATTGTATTAAAAACGTGTAAAACATTATTATCACGAACAGGTATTTAAAAAAATATGAATCATACAAAAGTAATGGTGGTTGGGGGTGCGGGGTTTATTGGTTCACATGTGGTAGATGAGCTTGTAAATAGGGGGCACGATGTGCATGTTATTGACAACTTATCGGGTGGGAAAAAGGAGCGCGTACATGAAAAGGCAAGACTCCATATTGCAGATATTAGAAATATTGAAGAAATCAAACCTCTTTTTGAAGGAGTCTCGTATGTATTTCATCTTGCCGCTTTACCACGTGTACAATATTCTATTGAAAATCCTATTGAAACCCATGATGTAAACGTCACTGGTTTTGTAAATGTGCTTGCTTCATGCACTTTACACAAAGTACAAAGAGTTATTTATTCAGCGTCGAGTTCGGCATATGGAGATCAGGACACAATGCCACTTGTTGAAGAAATGAATGCACAACCAAAAAGTCCGTACGGTTTACAAAAATATATTGGAGAATTGTATTGTCGATTATGGAGCGAGGTATACAACATCGAGACGGTTAGCTTGCGATACTTTAATGTGTATGGTCCACGACAAAGTGAAGAGGGTGCATATGCATTAGTAATTGCAAAATTTTTAAAACAACGTCGAGAAAAAACACCACTTACAATTACTGGAGATGGAGAACAGACGAGAGATTTTACCCATGTCCATGATGTTGTTCGGGCAAATATGCTTGCTATGGAAAGTGAGGGGGTGGGATCGGGAGAGGTGATAAATATTGGTGCGGGAAACAATTATTCTGTGAATACAGTTGCGGCACTTATTGGTGGAGAAACAGCACATATCCCAGCTCGTCTTGAACCAAAACATACACTTGCCGATAATTCTCGAGCAAAAAAATTACTTGGTTGGGAGCCTTTCGAGTCATTTGAAAAGGGCGTAGAGGAACTTAAAGAGATTTAGTGGTGGTTGATTTTTTATACGCCTCCATTTAGTATGATGTCTTATGAAGAAATATAGAATATATTCCGCATTACTCCTTGTTGGTTTCTTACTGATAGGTTATTTTCTCTATGCATCCGAATTTTCGTCTTCTTCGGTTTTTTCTCGTTTTCCTTTTAAGTTTGGGCTTGATTTAAACGGTGGAACGGAGCTTGTGTATAAAGCAGACATTTCTCGAACAGATCCAAGCGCCGTTGCTGATTCTATGGAGGCGGTACGCGATGCTATTGAGCGTCGAGTGAATGTTTTTGGAGTATCTGAGCCTATTATTCAGGTTGAGAAATCAAGTGTGGTGAGTGGTGAAGAAGAACATCGACTCATTGTTGAACTACCAGGTGTGATCGATATCGACAAAGCAGTTGCACTTATTGGGCAGACACCATTTCTTGAATTTAAATTATTACAAGAAAATTCTCCTTCAGTAATTGGTGCAACCACCACAGAAAGGCTGTTAGAATCGTTTGTTGCAACAGGTATTACGGGGCGACTTCTTAAGAAAGCACGTCTTGAGTTTGATCCAACTTCTCGTGAACCACTTGTTGCGCTTGTATTTAATGATGAGGGCTCTGATTTGTTTGCTCAAATTACACGCGACAATGTTGGTTCAATTCTTGCAATTTTTCTTGATGATGAGCCGATTTCAATGCCAGTTATTCGAGAAGAAATTGGTAGTGGTGAAGCGGTTATTTCCGGTAGTCTTTCGCCAGAAGAAGCTAAAATATTGGTACGTAATTTAAATTACGGTGCACTTCCTGTTCCAATTGAGCTTGTGGGAACACAAACGATTGGCGCATCACTTGGGCAAGATGCACTTCATGCAGGTATTCGTGCGGGTGTATGGGGCTCAATTCTTGTTGTTATTTTTCTCATTTTTTGGTATCGATTACCTGGTGTGATTGCTTCACTTGCACTCGTGCTGTATGTTGCTATAAGTCTTGCGCTCTTTAAACTTATTCCAGTCACCCTTACGGCAGCGGGTCTCGCGGGGTTTATACTTTCTATTGGTATGGCAGTTGATGCAAATATTCTTATTTTTGAACGCACGAAGGAGGAGTTAAAAAAAGGGAAATCAGTCGCAGATGCAATACGAGAGGGTTTTCATCGCGCATGGCTTTCAATCCGCGACTCAAATATTTCAAGTATGATTACAGCGCTCGTTCTTTTTTGGCTCGGCACATCGGCTGTAAAAGGATTTGCGCTTACGTTTGGCGTGGGAGTTCTTGTAAGTATGTTTACTGCGATCACTGCATCTCGCACACTCCTTTTTGCTGTTGCTCCAAAAACCTCAAGTACGATCGCGCGATTTCTTTTTAGTAACGGGATACATATAAAATAATTACCATGTTTGTAGCGCGATACAGAAAAATATTTTTTGCACTATCAATTTTTATTACCCTTGCAGCAATTGGGGCAATGATCGTGTTTGGGTTTAATATCGGAATCGATTTTAAAGGAGGATCGCTTCTTGAGGTTTCTTATGGTGATGTAAAAACAGATTCTGGCCTAGCACTTGTTCGTCCTACTTTAGAAAGTGTTCAGCAAAAAATCAATGGACTTGGTTTGGGTGGATATTCTGTGCGACCCTCAAGTGAAGATCATTTTATAGTGCGCACGCGGGAAATTTCTCCTGCCGAAAAGAGAGATGTTTTGACAGCTCTTTCTGTTGATGGTGTAGCGCCTACAGAAGAACGCTTTAATTCAATTGGTCCAGTTGTGGGGAAAGAATTACGCAATAAAGCATTTGTTGCAATTGTGGTCGTTATTATTGCTATCGTGCTCTTTGTAACGTTTGCGTTTAGAAAAGTGTCTGAGCCGGTGTCATCGTGGAAATATGGATTTGTCACAATCCTTGCTCTTGTGCATGATGTTATTGTGCCGACGGGCGCTTTTATTGCTTTCGCTCATTTTTTTGGTGGGGAAATTGATGTGTTGTTTGTTACCGCTATTCTTGCGATTCTTGGCTACTCCGTTCACGATACTATTGTAGTGTTTGATCGTGTTCGAGAAAATCTACGTGTTAATAAAGAATCGCACATTGAGGAACATTTTGAGACAACGGTGGGGAAGAGTGTGAATCAAACATTTACTCGATCCATAAATACTTCGCTCACTATTTTTATCGTACTTGCGGTACTCTACTTTATGGGTGGTGCTGTAACAAAGAATTTTTCTTTCCTGCTGTTGGTGGGTGTAATTATCGGTACGTATTCTTCTATTTTCCTTGCATCTCCACTTCTTATCACATTACATAATAAAAAAATTAATAATTAATACATACTTCATGGACACATTTTCAACCAAAGAATCATTTATATATGGATGGAATAAAACGAAAGAGAATTTTTGGTTTGTGGTTGGAGTAACCTTACTTGCGCTCTTTATTCATATCGTACTCCAAACAGTGGCTGATTTTTTTCAAGATGTACCCGTTCTTCCAGTAATTACTCACATCATTCTTAATGTTGTTGGGGTCATCCTCTCAATAGGTCTTACTAAAATTTTTCTCAGATTATTTAAAAATAATTCAGTAGAGGTTTTTGATTTATTTGATTACTATGGTTTGTTTTGGAAATATGTGTTTGCCTCAATATTGAGCTCAATAATTATTCTTGTTGGTTTCGTACTTTTGATTGTGCCGGGTATTGTTTTTGCAACAAAGTATATTTTTGTGCAGGTACTTGTTGTTGATAAAGGTATGGGGGCACACGAGGCCTTAAGAGAAAGTGCGCGTATTACATACGGACATAAGTGGAATATTTTTTGGTTCATGCTTGCTATGATTGGAGTAAATATTGTAGGCTTTCTTGTCTTTGGTGTGGGTCTTCTTTTTACGATCCCACTTACAATCTTTACGTTTTTGTTTGTGTATCACAAACTCGTTGAAATGGGTGGACTCATGGTGGTAAACCAGGCAAATCCAGTGCCGGCTTCTTCTTCAGTACCCACTTCTTCTCCAGAAGTTGCACTAATTCCTGAGGTGAAATAGAAACGTTTTTTAAAAAGAAGAAATAGAAAAGACCCGCACGTATGCGGGTCTTTTTGGTAAGCTCGTTTTTGACAGTACATACGTATACTGTCAGATTACGTCACTTGATGTAGTGTACTGTGTAGAGTGCTCCCGCCCTTTGGTAGAAGAGTGAGTAGGACACGAAGTGTATTGTCACTTTTGTATCGAAGTTCCAGTTGCAGTCGATCCACCACATGCCGTTTGAAGCATGAGCGACGATGATTGCAGTGTGTGGCGTACTGCCCCCACTTGGAAGCGACCACTTCATCTGGATGATCGAGCCCGTGCTTGCGTTTTGTATAGACGTTGATGCGCTCGTAGCCGTCACGTAGGGGTGCGCGTACCACTGGTAGAGGTTTGGCTTGGTTGAGGGAATGATGGCGCTCTGGCTCGACGCCTCTTCGACCACATCTCGTACCCACTCTTTGCACGAGAGCCCCGTGTTCTCTCCGAGGTCCTCACAAGCGGAGAGTACGATGAGTGCGTTGCGCGTAGTCTGCGAGAGGTTGTGCCACCATGTTGAGTTTGACGCTTGTGTTGGTTTGGTGCCCATCAAGATGATGAGCACGATGAGACCGCGTTGTACATGTTCAAACACGCTACGTTTCCTTTCATAAAAGGGGTTAATGAACTTACCTAATATAAGTGTGCTTCCTTGCTCCTAATGTAACGCTTAAGTTTTTATAAATAAAAAATACGGAGGTATTATGTTTGAAATTTATATCAAATTAGGGGCAAATCTGGGGTCCTTTTTTAGGCTTATTTACAGCTCTCTATAAGCCCCTTGACTCTAAAACATATATCTATATAATGGTTGAGTCCCTATAAAAGCTATAGGGATGTTCTTTGAAATATTGAACGTATTTAAAAACTACGTGCAAGTCAAATAGTTTATTCCAAAATAATAAGGAAATTATAATTTTCTTGTTTCGACGGCGCTCGGACGATATGAAAGTAAACTTTCATTCGCTCCTCGCTTGTCGAAATAATTCACGAGCAGGAAAAAACTCTGTGAACAAAACGTGTTTATATAATAGTATTCTATGTTTTGTTCCGTTCAAAAATTTGTCCTCAAAAATAAATTTTATTTAAGAGTTTGATCCTAGCTCAGGATGAACGCTGGCGGCGTGGATAAGGCATGCAAGTCAAACGGCCCGTAAGGGCAGTGGCGAACGAGGTAGTAACACGTAGGTACTTCCCCTAAAGTCAGGAATAACCAGTCGAAAGATTGGCTAATACTTGATGGTCTCGAAAGAGTAAAGATTTATCGCTTTAGGAAAGGCCTGCGGGATATCAGCTAGTTGGTAAGGTAATGGCTTACCAAGGCTATGACGTCTAGGGGAGCTGAGAGGCTGACCCCCACCGATGGTACTGAGACACGGACCATACACCTACGGGTGGCCGCAGTCGAGAATCTTCCGCAATGGGCGAAAGCCTGACGGAGCGACGCCGCGTGACTGATGAAGTCCTTAGGGACGTAAAGGTCTTTTGTGAGGGAGAAAGTTTATTGATAGTACCTCAAGAATAAGGGGCTCCAAACTCTGTGCCAGCAGGAGCGGTAATACAGAGGCCCCGAGCGTTATCCGGAATTATTGGGCGTAAAGGGTGTGTAGGTGGTCTTGTTAGTCTTTTGTTAAATTCTTCGGCTTAACCGGGGGCATGCAAAAGAAACGGCAAGACTTGAGTGTGCGAGGGGTGAATGGAACTCATGGAGTAGGGGTGAAATCCGTTGATATCATGGGGAACACCAAAAGCGAAGGCAATTCACTGGTGCATTACTGACACTGAAACACGAAAGCGTGGGTAGCGAATGGGATTAGATACCCCAGTAGTCCACGCCCTAAACGTTCTTCTCTAGCTTTTCGGAGTATCGACCCTCTGAGAGGCGAAGCTAACGCGTTAAGA
>Ga0163147_10004576_pt1 | contig 17477 bp, 12 predicted proteins | sample OliLakLV19MP6G1_FD_148597 | JGI IMG/M metagenome (GOLD analysis project Ga0163147, IMG submission 148597) | Freshwater microbial mat bacterial communities from Lake Vanda, McMurdo Dry Valleys, Antarctica- Oligotrophic Lake LV.19.MP6.G1 | ecosystem: Environmental > Aquatic > Freshwater > Lake >...
TATCAACCCTCATAAACCTTTATCAACCCTCATCAACCTTTATCAACCCTCATCAACCTTTATCAACCCTCATCAACCTTTATCAACCCTCATCAACCTTTATCAACCCTCATAAACCCTCATCAACCCTCATAAACCTTTATCAACCCTCATAAACCCTCATCAACCCTCATAAACCTTTATCAACCCTCATCAACCTTCATCAACCTTTATCAACCCTCATAAACCCTCATCAACCCCCATCAACCTTTTTCTACAAAATCATATACCCACGATACATAGGCCATCCGTCCGATCCGCGGACCGCCGTAAGTCTGGAATTGTTTGTTGTTCAGCAGGTTGGACGCGCCCAGTTTCAGGGTGCTGCTCCATTTCGGGATGTTCATGTTGACTTGTCCATCCAGCAGGTCATAGCTCGGAATAATGCCGGTAAATTGCGGGGAACCTTCAAAAATGAAGCTGTCAATCCACTTATAGTTGATCATAAAGCCCAGGTTGAGGCCATTGCGCTGTCCACTTTTGAGGGGAATGTTGCGCCCCGAAAAACTCAGGTTGTACTTGTGCTCTGGCGTGTTGAACGCAGGTACGATGGGATCGGTCTCGGCCGTGTTGAGGCGATTCCAACTGTAATTGCCCTGCACCATGTAGTAGTCTCCGAAGTAATAATTCAGCCCGATCGAAAAGCCCTGGGTCGTCACCGTCTGGCTGGCGTTGGAAGCGATGCGCCAGGCTTTTACGCCGGTGAAATTGGGCAGTTTGATCGGCGGAATACTCGGATCAATCACAAACTCCGTGAAAGGCAGCGTCACCCCGATATTGTAGCCAATGAAATCGTTGTAAATGCTGTAATAGTACCCGGCGTCCATGTAAAGCCGGTCGAACAAGGTGGTGCGGTAGCCCAACTCGAAAGTTTTGACTTTCTCCGGCCGGATAGGATCCGGAAACAGGTAGTCCATCGGCACGTTGGGGTTGTCACGGTAGCGGTTGAACGACTCCAGCGTGGCCAGGCTGTCAAACCCGTTCAGGTTGCCGATGAGGGTCGCCGGGCCGACGTTGAGGTTCAGGTACTGGTCACTGAGGGTCGGGTTGCGGATGGCCGAGGAAAAGGAGGCCCGCAGGTAATTGTTTTTCGATGGTTCCCACACCACACTTGCCGCCGGGGTCGCTAGGTAGTCGAAGTTCTGGTTTTTGTCTACCCGGACGGTGGCTGCAAAACGGAATTTGCGCACTTGCTTTTCGGCTCCCACGTAAGCGCCGAACTCGCTGTTGCGAATGACGATACCCGCTGTATCGCTGAAAATAGTGCCGTCAGACACCGGGCGGTACATCCGCACATTGCCGCCGACCGTCAATTTCTCCAGGAACGACGGAGTGAAAGTGTATTCGCCGTGCACATGATAGAGGGCGGATTTATCGTAAAACTGAGTGCCTTTTTGCTCCGCATTGTTGCGGCGCGTCGTGATGGCTTCGAACAAGGAGTCGAAACGCGCCGTGCCGGGCTCGAAAAAGCCTTTCGTCAGGTTGTTGGTCGGGCTTTTCAAATTGGCGTATGCCGCAGCCTGCTGGTGCCATTCGGCCAATTGTGCGGCATGCTCCTGCTGCCAGGCGATTTGGGCATCCAGCGGTTGGCTCGGATAGCCCATTTCCTTCATTTTGTTGAACACATTGCCTTTGTCGTTCTGTTTCCACCATTCTTCATAAGAGGCCGACCACTGGGTGTTGCTCTTGGAAGCCTCCTGCATGCGCAGCGCCGTGAAATACGGGTCATAGGAGCGGCCGGCGTCTTCGTTGGTCGCATAAGCACGGATGAAAAACTTGTCGCGCTTCATCAGTTCAATCTTGTGCTGGAAAAACCGGATGCCGCGCAGGCTGAACCGGTTATCGCCCTGATAGACCGTCGTACCGGTGCCGAAATTGGACGATACGATCAGTTCGGGCGATTCAAAATCTTTTTTCGGCTGGAGCCGGAAATGCAATGCGGCGTTGGCTTTGATGTTGCGCGTATCATAGTCCACCACATCGGTCTCGCGGTAGCCGATGCGATGCAGGGTGTTCAACCCGGCGCTGGAATTGTAGCCGACACCGATGCCATAGAAATATTCGTCGCCGTAGATATTCACGGCGTTGTTGCGGCCCGGATTGTTGGTCGCGCCGAACACCTGATTGCCCCGGGCACCGGTGATCGGGTCGTAGTTGTCGGCCACCCAATCGTTGGCGCGCAGGCCGAATAAGTTGACTTTAAAAGCGATGAATTTATCGCCTGCTTTGTTTTTGAACGCGTCGGCATAGCGGAACGCGCCTTCTAACAGGCTGCGCTCGCCTGCTTTGAGCGACACCGCAAGTCCCCGCTGGATGAACGGGTTTTTGGTCTTCATGCTGATCACGCCATTGAAGGCATTCGGTCCGTAAAAAGCCGAACTGGCACCGACCACCAAATCCACGCCCGCTACGTCGAGGTCGCTGGAACCCAGGAAGTTGCCCAGCGAGAAGTTGAGGCCCGGCGCCTGGTTGTCCACACCATCAATGATTTGCAGCGAACGCACGGGGCTGGTGCTGTTGAACCCGCGCATATTGATCACCGTGAAGCCCAGCGAAGCGGTCGTCAGGTCCACGCCTTTTAGGTTGCCGAGTCCGTTGTAAAAACTGATGGCAGGCGTTTCCTTGATCGCGATCGCGTCCAGGTTTTCGACCGTGAGCGGAGAGGCCTTTTGCTTGTCGTCAATCCGCTGCCCTTTGATAACCGTTTCCTCGATCAGAATGGTCGAGGTAGACAGTTTGATGCTCATTTTGTCGGCATTGGTGACCTGGATTTCCTGGGTGGCGTAGCCTGTGTAGGAAATTTTCAGGGTCACCGGCAGGGCGTCTACTTTCAGGATGAATTCTCCTTCATAGTTGGTGATGATCCCGCCGGAGCCGCCAGCGATGATTTGCACTGCAGCGCCAATCAATTCCTCGCCGGTTTCATTGTCCAGCACCTTGCCGCGCAAAGTGATTTGGGCTTGTACGGCCAGACTGCCGAATAGCAGGCACAAGAAATTGACAATCAAAACTTTGTAGATTTGCTTCATACGGATTACTGCTTGTTTTCCAAAAAAACTATTTGAAACGACGACATTTTGCAAACGCTGTTCGTCTGGCAAAAGAAGAAAGAAAATTTGATTCCAAAATGAGAAATCGTCTTTTCGTCAGAATCGGCAAAGGTTACCGTTCGCGATCGCTCCGCAGCACATATCCTTGCCCAAATTGTGTATGGATCAGTTTGTGGTCAAAACCTTTGTCCACCTTGTTCCGCAGGTAGTTGACATATACTTCTACGATATTGGTGCCAGTGTCAAAATCCACATCCCAGACCTTTTCTGCGATCTCGATCTTGGACAATATCTTCCCTGGATTTCGAAGAAAAAATTCGAGGAGTTCGAATTCACGGGCGGTCAGGTTGATGAGCGTGCCGGCACGGCGCACCGTGCGCGCATCAAGGTCCTGTTCAATGTCGGCGAAGCGCAGCATATTTTCAGGCCGAAAGGAAACATTGGGGCGGCGTGCCAGGGCTTTCACGCGGGCCAGCAACTCCCGGAATTCAAACGGCTTGGTCAGGTAGTCATCTGCGCCCACTTCCAGTCCGGTCACTTTGTCGTCCAGCTCACTCAGGGCGGTCAGCAGCAGCATGGGAATTTTAATGCCCTTTTCCCGCAGTTGCTGGCACACTTCCAATCCGCTGAGGCCAGGCATGGTGATATCCGACACGATCACGTCATAGCCACTCTGATGGACGGCCAAACGCAACCCGGCTTCCCCGTTGGTTGCGGTATTCACGGTCCAGCCTTCTTCTTCCAGACCTTGTTGAAGGGATTGCAGGGTTTTGATCTCGTCTTCGATGAGTAGGATGCGCATGAATAGGTGCCGTGTGGTGGGCGTGACAAAAGTAGGTGGCGAGCGGCGATGAAGCAAAAAACAATAGAGGGGGTTTAGGAATTGAAAATTGAAAATAGAGAATGGAGCAAAGGTGAATAACTCAAAGTATTGATTTTCAATCATTTTCAAGCATCAAAAATGCACGTATCTCTTCACAAACAACATCCACAGCATCCTCGTTCATGCCTGGATAAAGTGGAAGGCTGAGGCAAGTTCTTGCTATTTGCTCTGCTATCGGGAATTGACTGGCTCTGAATCCTGCGGCGCGGTATGCTCCCTGTAAGTGCGGCGGTATCGGATAATGAGCCATCGTTTGTATTCCGTGCGCGAGCAAGTGCTGCTGCAAAGCGTCGCGCTGCGCCACCAGGATCACAAACAAATGCCAGACATGGGTGCAATCGGTGGCTACTGCCGGTAATTGAATGCCAGGTATACCTTTCAAATGAAACAAATAACGCTGAGCCAGCAGCAATCGGGCTTCATTCCAGCGCTCCAGATAGAGCAGTTTAATGCTCAACACACCGGCCTGTATGTCGTCGAGCCTGGAATTGATGCCGGACAGTTCATTTTGGTATTTTTGGCGGGAGCCGTAGTTACCGAAAGTACGACAAAAGTCAGCCAGTTGATCGTCCTGGGTCGTCACAGCACCCGCGTCGCCCAGGGCGCCCAGGTTCTTGGTCGGATAAAAACTCGTGGCGTTGATCGTTCCAAAACTGCCTGTGAGTTGTCCATTATAGGCAGCGCCATGTGCCTGTGCATTGTCTTCCACGACAAACAGGCCGCTTCTTTCTGCGATTTGCATGATCGCGCCCATCTCGCAAGCCTGCCCGTACAGATGCACGGGCATGATGGCTTTTGTGTAGGAAGTAATGGCTGGTTCGATTCCTTCCGGGGCGAGGTTCCAGGTGTCGGGTCTGGGCTCCACAGGCACGGGCGTTGCGCCACAGCGCGTAACGGCCAGCCAACTGGCAATGTACGTGTTGGAAGGTACGATCACCTCGTCGCCGGGCCCGATGCCCAGAGCAGTGAGGGCAATGACCAGTGCATCGAAGCCATTTCCCACTCCGATACAATGGCGGACATGGTTCCATTGGGCATAAGCCGCCTCAAACTGCCGGAGCCGCTGCCCGAGTACGTACCAGTTTGAGTCGTAGCACTCACTCAGAAATGCCGTCACTTCTGCGCGGATCACCCCGTGTGCCTGCGCCAATGAAAAGAAAGGAATTTCATGCCTCATCTTCTTCGTCTTTGCGAATGATGAAAGCAGGCCGGTCCTTGACCTCTTCGAAAATGCGCCAGATGTACTCGGCCACAATGCCCAGACAGAGCAGAATCAAGCCGTTGAACATGGTGATGAAGACGATGGTCGTGGCCCAGCCCTGCACGGGCAATCCAAATAAGGTATTGTTGCTGAATATCTTAGCGCCTATTACCAAGATAGCGAGCAGCATACACACGATAAAAACACTGAACCCAAGTAAAGAAATCAACCGAAGCGGCATCACCGAAGCGCCAAAAAACGTGTCGGAAAACAGGCGCAGTTTCTTTCGCAAGGTCCAACGAGATGCCCCGTTACCGGCCGGACGCTCGTAACCAATGAATACCGGGCTAAAGCCCAATCGCAGCACCTCGACCACCGGAGACGTGCGGGCTGGACGGATTTTTTGGTTGAGAATGTCTATCACCTCGCGGTCTGCCAGAAAACCGTCTGTGCCGCCGGGCGGAAATCGAACTTCGGAATATCGGTTCATCAAATGATAGTACAGGTTGGAGAAAAAGTCGCTCGCCCAGCCGTCGTCGCGGCTGAGGCGGTAGGGGACTACGACTGCGTGTCCTTCTTCCCACTTGCGATAGAGTTGAACCACCAGTTCGGGCGGACGTTGCAGATCATCCGGGACGGACACCGCGCAGGCGCCCCTGCAAACGGAAAGACCTGCAAAAAAAGCAAACGGCGAGGTGAAATTGCGGCTCAGTCGAATGGGCTGGATACGGGGGTCGCGTTGAGCGATCTGTTTCGCCAACGCGTAGGACCGGTCGCTCGATCCGTCGTCCACCACCACGATTTCAAAAGGGATATGCGCCGCTTCAAAACAGGCAACGAGCTGTTCGACCGCGCCAACCAGCCGGTTTTCGCTTTGAAAAGAAAGCAAAATGACCGAAAGCAACTTATCGTGGCGCATGGCTCATCTGACGGAAAGTAGCGTAGTCGCGAATGTAGTCGGAAGGATCGTATTCAGTAGAGGTCAGCACCACTTGTACCGCATCATGCGAATATTCCAGCACATGCCAGCACAGTGGCGGCAAGTACAAACCCCGGGTAGGCAGGTCCAGCACAAACACATTTTTTTCATCGCTCAGCGTTTCTGTCGAGATGCTGATTTTGCCATGCACCGCCACGATCACCATGTGGGTTTTGTGGTGCGCATGGCGCCGCCGGGTGACGCTTTGCGGCGTAAAATACGTCCAAAACACCCGTTTTACTTCAAACGGCAAATCCTTCCCTACAGACAAGTAGCCTTCCTGCGAAGAGCCAATGGCTTCGAAATCAATCAAACAAGGCGGGGCATGTCTCGACATAGTACAAGTTGCAGAGATGCAAATATTCATTCCTTTCGCTGAAGCACCAGGATATATTCCTTGCCGGTCGGTTGATAAGTCGCCGCCTTGCTTTCATCCAGTACGTATTGAGTTTTGCCCGAGGGTTGAAGATCAGCCCATCCGATGGCCCGGTAATACGTCTGAGTAAAAGTCCACGCTCCCTGGTAGTAAGAGGGATCGGAGCCGGTCTGGAGCGACCAACTGTTCGTCAGGATGGGAAAAACAACGTACTTGGGTCGTTTCGAGATCAAAGAATCCAGCGCCTCTTTTTGCCAATCTGCGCTTTGCCGGGTCGGGCGGGAAAGAATGGCCGAATAGAAATGCCGCGAAGGCGCTTTGCGGTTCAGGTAAACATATACCTGCGGCTCGGAGCCCAACACGGCCAACGCGTCGTCAGGTTGCATTTTTTTTCGGAGAAAATCGGCCAGCACCCTGTCTTCTACAAAAGCATTTCCTTTAAAAATAACATTTGTCAGGGCATCCAAAGTGGGATGCATCCACTGTTTGCCCCAGGCTATAAATGGATAAGCCAGTAGCAGGCTGGCCAAAACCGGCATGAGCCATCCGGGTACACGGTCTTTTAATATGTCATGCACTACATAAAAAAGAAACCCGATCAGAAGGGCTAGCGCAGGCAGAAACTGGAGCCAGTAATGAAAATAAAAGTGCTTCCCCAGACCCAGTGTTGGCGGAAATGTTCGAACGCCCCCTGATGCGCCCGGCGGATTTTGGAGCGCTTGGTTTTTACAACTCACAACGATGAATTTCAAACATAAACATCTGTTATTTCCATTCCATGCGCTCCTTTCAAATACTCGGGCAAAGCAACTACGCCATTTCCATCTTATTGGACTGTCTCACGGCTATATATCCGAACGACGACATTCTGGCCGACATCGTAGCCAATATTCCGCCCGAACAAAATGATTCGCTTGCCTATGATTTCGCCACGCCGGGTGTACAGCATCGGATCTGGATGCCCTCCGAGTGGCGCCCTGTACCTGACGCGCCTTGCCTGGTGGGGTCTATCGGCAAAAGCCGAAAGGCCATCGTGGACTTTTTTGAACAGAAATTCCACATCGGACCCGGACGATACATGCACACTATTCACCCTTCGGCAGTGGTCGCTTCTACGGTGAAAACGGGTTATGGTATTCATATCAGCCCGCTGTCTGTTGTGGCGCCTTATGCAGAGTTGGGCAACTTTGTTGTGATCAACCGCACCGCGAGCATAGGTCATCACACCGTACTGGGCGATTTTGTCACGGTCAATCCGGGCGCACACATCGCAGGCGTTTGCCACATAGGAGCGAGTGCGGTAATCGGCGCCGGTGCCACGGTGATTGACCGGATACGCATCGGCGCGAATACCGTTGTTGGGGCAGGCTCGGTCGTCACCCGCGATCTGCCGTCGAATGCGATCGCTTACGGCAGCCCCGCCAAAGTGGTGCGGGAAATCGTCTGAAACTTACACTTCCTCCGCCCGCACTTTCCAATACCTCCTCCAAAGGCCCTTCACCACCACCAGTGCAGCAAGTGGTATCGCCGCGACGGGCATTTCCTGTGGGATAAATTTCCAAAAAACCAGTGCCAGCGCCGCCAGGATCGCCGCTCCGATGAAATAAACTTCCACCACTTCATTTCGGGTGCGCCGCCAGAAAAAAAGCAAATGGGTCGGAAGCGCCCACAGCAGGTTGGCATTGACCTTGGTGGCCGAATGATCGGTGGCAAACCATAACAGGAACATCACCAGTCCCGCCAGCCCCAGCACAAACCAGAAGATAAAATCAAAAACCCGTTCGTTGCGCGGATGCGCCATACACAACAGCCCGACGAGCGCCACGAGGCACATCACCCAAAAAGGGCGACCGAAAAAACCGGGCTGCCAGTCGGGACGTGGGAAAGAGTATTCCGGAACATTTCGCTCCGATACCACCAGCGGCCTGGCCTCGTTGCCAACCTTTGCGTTGGCAAACATATCATGCACATAATCAGGCAGAAACATAAAATCCTCCGCATTCGCGCGGCGGTCGGCGGCATAACCCAACACCAGGTCAATGCCGAATTGGGTCCATGGGTGAACCTCTAAATACGGGCGCAGCAGTTGGCGCATGGTCTTTGGCTGCGCAAGTCCGCTGCTGTCGAACCGCACCTGATATTCAAAGGCTTCCTCCACGATATCCCGGATGCGGGTAGCGCAGTTGTCGTAAAAAAAATCATACTTATAGGAGCGGTTCTGTGGCAAGGCATTGGTTTCCAGCAGGTCGAACAATCGCTGCCGCTGGGTTTTATCCAAATTGAGCAGCTGTTCGCGCATGGCGCGGCGATCCTGGATGTTGCCGTATTCAAACCCGCGATAAGGCTCGGTATCAAGGCTGTACAACAATTTTCCCTGACAGAATTTGAGCAAAAAATTGGGTTGATCGAAGTCAAAGGTGCCGTAATTATAGCAACGATCAAGCCGCTGATACGGGTCGCGCACCCGCAACGCACTGTGGCCGAATAAGCTGTACACTTCCTCCCCCTGGGCTACCGTCATCAGGCTGATCCGCGCGGTGTCCGAGAGCGGGAGTGCGGGAGATTGGGCAAAAAGAAGATCGGCGCAGCCGAAGAAAAGGAGCAGGAAGAGGTGTCGCATGTTTTGGACGGAGGACGGAGGACCGAGGATGTTGGACGGAGGATGTTGGACGGAGGACGTTGGACGGAGGACGTTGGACTGGGGATGTTGGACTGGGGACGGACGATCTGGGCTTAAGGGGTCTGGTACTCAGTCCAACGCCAACGTCCAACGTCCTCAGTCCTCAGTCCAACGTCCTCAATCCTCAGTCCAACGTCCTCAGTCCAACGTCCTCAGTCCTAAAACCGCAGATGCTTCACCGTCTCGCCCCGGTTCATCAACTGCTTAAGCGAGTCCACCCCAATTTTCAAGTGTATATCGGCAAAGTTGGTCGTGACGATCTTATCGCTCGCTTCGGTTTTGATGCCTTCGCGGGTCATAGGCATATCGCTTACCAGCAAAAGTGCCCCGGCGGGCATCTGATTTTTAAAAGCGGCGACAAAAATAGTAGCCGTCTCCATATCAATGGCGATGCAGCGCAAGTCGCGGAGGCGTTGTTTAAAGTCTTCGCGGTGCTCCCAGACCCGTTTGTTGGTCGTATACACCACGCCTGTCCAGTAGTCGCGCTCGTATTCGCGAACGGTGGTGGACACGGCTTTTTGCAGCGCAAAAGCAGGCAATGCGGGCAGTTCGGGTGGCAGATAGTCGTTGCTGGTCCCTTCTCCCCGGATCGCGGCGATGGGCAGAATCAGGTCGCCTACTAAATTTTTGCCCGTTTTAAGGCCGCCACATTTACCAAGGAACAGCACCGCTTTGGGGTGAATGGCTTCCAGAAGGTCAATGACCAAGCCTGCATTGGGGCTTCCGATGCCAAAGTTGATGATCGTAATCCCATCCACCGTAGCGGCCTGCATGGGGCGATCGGCGCCATAAACGGCCACGTCATGTTGGTCGGCGAACGTGCGGACGTAACCACTGAAATTGACCAGCAAAATGTACTCACCGAATTTTTCGAGCGGCATACCCGTATAGCGTGGCAGCCAGTCTTTGACGATCTGTTCTTTGGCAGCCTTCTCCTTTTCAAAGTTCTCGTGTGACACCAAATCAAGGTCTGCCTGGGAAAGTCGAGCAGGATGTTCGAACATGTTTTCCATCGGCGAAAGGTAGGAAGATTTTAACATTGGATAACAAATGCTGTACTTGTGCAATCAACCCGGAACGGCTGAACAACCTGTAAAAAGTGTAAAAAAGTGTAAAGTCATTTGGTCAGTCGGTCAAAACTGCCATAGTTTTCCGGCGTGAAATCACCTGACAGTCAAACAGATAGGCATATGCCCCGCCGACGGCCCACCGCTTGGCGGCTGTTGCTATGGCTGCTGGTGATCTATAGCCAATGGTTAACGGCACAATCACCCCGTCGTATTTTTGAACAGGTTGGGGCAGAATACAGCGGTCGTACCCTGGCAGGCGCTTCACCGCAGGACTTGCTGATTGACCGGCAAGGGCGACTTTGGTACGGTACCTGGGGGCAGGGATTGATCCGCTTTGATGGTTATAATCTCCGGTATTATCAATATGACGCATTCGACAGCACCAGCCTTTCCATCAACCGGATCAGCCAGATCCGCGAAGACAGCAAGGGTTATATCTGGGCAGCCACCCTCGAAGGACTGAACCGGCTCGATGTGCGCACCGGTCGCTTCACCCGCTACTACCTGCCAACGTCCGGCGGGGCACAGGTCACGGCGTCCTTCGAATTGTCCGACCATACCGTGCTGGTCGGCGAGGCGCATGGCCTGTGGGAACTGGACACCGACACCCGGCAATGGACGCGCTGGAAACCGCTCGACGGCTCTGACCCGGAAAAGTCGCCGCTGGTAGGGGCCATGCTCCGCGACCGAAAAGGTCAAATCTGGGCCGACTGTGCCAGCGGCCTGCTGCGGTTGATACCGGAAAAAAAATCCTTCGAAGTGATCCCTTGCCGGGCGCGCAATGCCCCGAAGGACCTCGCTTGCACAGGCATTATGCAAGACCGCCGGGGGCAAATCTGGGTCGGTACCCGAGCTGGCTTGTTGCGCTTTTTTCCTGACGACCAACGGTTCGAACCTTCGGGGCTTCCCGATTCGCTCGGCATGTTTTTGGTCAACAACGTGGTGGAAGACGTGGACGGCTCGTTCTGGATCGGCTTTGCGCAACGCGGCCTGGCACACTGGATGCCCGGCTCGGCAGATGTGGAACATTACCGCCACCTGCCCAATCAGCCATTCGGTCTAACAGACGACCAGATCGCAGCCCTCAGCCTCGACCGGATCGGCAATCTTTGGATCGGCAATGGCGCGAACATCAACAAGATCAACACCCGACCACCCAATTTCCGGCTGTTCCAGTTGGAATCCAGGCAGCCCGATTACCGCAACCGCATTTACTGGACGGTAGAAGACGAGCGGGGCGGGTTGCTGATGCACACCAAATCAGGCGTATTTTACTCGATCGCACTGGGCGCCACGCCGGAACCCGTGTCGCTGCCTTCCGGTAAAAACCTGTTCACCTTCGCAAACGGCATTACCCGGGCGCCGGATGGCAAACTCTGGGCAGCCTGGCAACAGGGCGGACTCTCCGAATGGCTGCCAGATTCCCGCTCCTTTCGCCCGGTGTTACGGGACACTTCATTTGGGAAAAACCTCTTTATTGGTATTTGCCACGACCGGGACAACCCGGATGTCGTGTGGATGGGATTGCGGAGCGGGCTGGCGCGTTTCAATAAAAAAACATCTGAGCATCAGGTGTTTGTACCAGCGGTATCGCAGGAAGGCAACCTCACCGTAGGCGAGATCGAAGACGATGGATACGGGGGATTGTGGTTCGACCTCGCAGGCGGCATGGGCTTTTTCAACAAAAAAACCGGCCGGTTCAGCGCTTTTCGCCACGACGAAAAAGATCCCGCTCATTCGCTGGTGAACAACGACGTGCTGGATATCTCGCCCGCCCCCGACGGTTCCGTATGGGTGGGTACTTCGGGCGGCATGTCTCACATCACCCGCACAGCAAATGAGACGGGCGATGTTTTTGCATTTCAAAACCTGACCAAACGCGACGGGCTGCGGCATAATATGGTGCAGGCCGTCGTGGCCACGCTCCCGGGACAGGTCTGGTTTGGCGCACTCGAAGACGTCGTGCTGCTCGAAACAAATACAAGCGCTAACTCAACAAACTCCAACCCTCCAACTTCTACCAACTTAGGTAAGAACGAACTTCTCTCGCCTGAGGCGAGATCAAACTCCAAACTTCAACCGCTTTACCGCCTGACCTTTTTCAACATCGCCACCACGCTGCAATGCGGCCTGACCGTGCGCAAGTCGTTCTTTCATTCCACCACTTCCGGGTTAATCTATGCAGCGGGCAACAACGGTTTGGTGACCTTCGACCCTACCCTGCTCTCCCGCGACCAGACCAAGCCCGTTGTGCTGCTGACCGAGATTTTTGTCAACAACCAACCCGCTGATTTGCCGCAGGAGCCGGAATACACAGACTTTCTCTCCCTTGGCCCCAACCAGAATGCCCTTGCCTTTGAATTTGCCGGCGTCCACCTGGCTGCACCGGTGTTCAACCAATACGCCTACCGGCTCGACGGATACGATACCGCCTGGGTGTATTGCGGCAATTTGCGGCGCGCGGCGTACACCAACCTGGCGCCGGGCACTTATGTGTTTCGGGTAAAAGCCGCCAATGCCGACGGGATCTGGAATGAGGAAGGCACCCAATTGCGCTTCGCCATCGCGCCCCCGTTCTGGCAGTCGAAAGGGTTCCGGTTTTTGCTCCTCCTCATTGCATCGGCCATCATCTATGTAGTGCTTTATACCCGCCTCCAGCAGCGGCGGCTGGCACAAGCCAAGGAACTGGCAGAGCAAAACGCCCGCTACAAGTCGCAGTTTCTGGCCAACATGAGCCACGAAATCCGAACGCCGATGAACGCCATCCTCGGCCTGAGCCGCCTGCTCGACGAACAGACCATGGAGCCCCGCCAGCGCGAGTACCTCGGCGCCATCCGCCACTCATCGGAAGATTTGCTGCGGATCGTGAACGACATCCTGGATCATTCCAAAATCGAATCCGGTCAATTCACCTACCAGCAAAAACCGTTCGACCTGGATGTGTTGCTCAACCACCTGCGCCATACGTTTGAGTTTCGGGCGCACGACAAGGGCATTGATTTCCAGATCATCAAAGGCCCCGACGTTCCGACCGCACTCGAAGGCGACCCGGTTCGACTCATGCAAATCCTCACCAACCTGGTCAGCAACGCCATCAAATTTACAGAAATCGGGGGAGTTACTGTGGAAGTTTGGAGTTTGATCTCGCCTCAGGCGAGAGAAGTTCGAAGTTCGGAGATTTCTGGTAAGGCATCGAATTCCACTGATGTTAAGCTGGACCCAACTTCAAACTTCTCTCGCCTGAGGCGAGATCAAACGCTGAACTTTACAGTTCGGGATACGGGTGTAGGCATTCCGGCGGATAAGATGGATACCGTCTTCGAGAGTTTCAGCCAGGTGTACGAAGAACACGCCACTTCGAAGGGCGGGACGGGGCTGGGTCTGAGCATCGCCAAGCAACTGGTGGAACAACAGGGCGGCAGCATTCAACTCAGCAGCCACGTCGGCGAAGGCACGGTGATGACGTTTGATCTGGCCTTTCAACGATCCGCTTTACCACCGGAGGTACCCGACTCCTCCATCCCTGCGGCTCTAACCACCGGCCTGCAACACTTGCGGATCCTGCTGGTGGAAGACACCTATTTCAACCAACTGCTGGCGATTGAGTTGCTGAAATCAAAAATCAGGGACGTAGAAATAGATGTGGCTGAAAACGGTCAGATCGCTCTGGACAAACTGGACGCGCAATCCTATGACCTAGTGCTGATGGATGTAAAAATGCCCGTGATGGACGGACTGGAAGCCACGCGCCGCATCCGGCGGCATCCCGACGATCGAGTGAGATCCTTGCCGGTGGTCGGCCTCACCGCCAGCGCCGTGAAAGAAGAACTGGAAAAATGCCGGATCGCCGGCATGAACCGCTGGGTGACAAAACCCATCCAGACGGAGGAATTGCTGGAGGCGATCCAGGAAACCATCCCTCCCGATCTTGCAACGACGCAGTTTTTCTTTTCCTGATGTACCCCTGTGCCCCGGTCGTCCCGCCCGGGAAGGGTAGTATGTAGCCCCGGCCCTCCCCCGGGCGGAACGACCGGGGCACCCCTGCCGTTCCACTCCATAAGCCCAAACGCCCCTACCCTCACTTCTTCGGCTTATACACCTTCATATCCAAACTCCCAATCGTCAAATCCCAGAGCGCCTCGAACGGCACGATCTCGATCTCGTGCGACTGGTTAGCGGCTTCGAGCGGCAGGTCTAAGAGTTGTTTGATGTAGCGCTCGGCTTTGCGCAGCACGTTCTCCCGGTGAAAATTGCCGACCGGGATTTGCAGCAGCATTTTGATGAAGGCATTGCTCCGTGCTGTGCCGTGTTCCTTCACGTAGCGGGTCAGGTATTTTTCAATGCTGTCAATGCGCTCGATGGATTTTTCGTATTCGCGGTCGGCGATGAAATGGAGGATCTGAACGATCAGCACGGAGATATTCATGCCGCTGCGATCCTTGGAGAAGAGCGGAATTTCGTTCAGGAACTTGTTGATTTTGAATTTCGTCAACTTTTCCGACACTACCCCTTCCGGCACTTTACCCATCTTGATGAGGTAGAACATATAGGCCTGGAAGATCTTCCACATCTCGATGATCTGGGGCGTCTTGTCGTCGAAGCGCGGGTGGGTGGTCACTTTCTCGTAGAGGCGGTAAGCGTCCTCGTAGTGACCCGTGTGCATAGCCAGTTGGAAGAACAACTCGTGCAATTTGAACCAGTTGAACGTGCCTTCCTCGAAGTAGTACTCGCAACGATCAATCACCGTCTGGCCCTTGTTGAACTCTTTGAGTTGCAGGTAACACACGATGAGGTTGTAGTAAAACACCTGCAATGGCAGTCCACTGTCGTATCCTTTTTTGTCAAAAAACGCGATGGCTTCTTCGCAGAGTTTGGCGGTGTTCACGTAGTCGTTGGCGCTGTTGTAGATCAGCAGGTGAATCATTCGCCCGAACAGGTGGAGTTTGAACGAATGATTCTCTTCCATGTAGGGCGACAATTCCGCGTAATAGCTCCGCGCGATGTCGGTCACTTCCAGTTTGGTGGATTTGCTGTTGGTGTAACGCACCATCAGATCCTGGTAGTAGTGCTCCGCCTTGCTTTCCATGAGCCATAGTTTCTCATAGCGCATGTAATGCGTCTTCGCCTCCTCGTATTTTTTGAGGTCGCCGTCTACTGTGCTGTATTGCAATTTCAATACGCGCAGGATATCCAGCGTAAGTTCGGTAAACTCGAAATGCCTGGTATGCCGCAACAGGCGCTCCAGCATGTCAATGCCATTGATCTTGGCATTGCGGATCAGCAGCATCATGGCAGCCGACCACTTTTTATAACATTCATAAAACGCCTTCTGGCGGCCGGAAAAACTCGAATCTTTAAAATCGAGCAGAAAGATCGCATCGGTCAGGCGTTCTTTCAGTTTGTTCTTTAAACTGGGCAGGCCCTTCAGGTCCTCGGCGGAAGACTTGAACAGTTCGCGTGCGTCGTCGTCCGATTGCACCTTTTTTTGTGCAATGGCATCATACAACATTTCCATCCTGGAGCCAGGCTCCAGGACAAGTTTGAGTGTACCCGCTACTTTGAGTTTTGTTTTGTGGATGACACCCACCAATTCGATTAAATCCCGCATAATTGTTCCCCTTTCGATTAAAGAATTAGACAAAGTAAGGCATGACTAAGGAAGTGCCACTTCGCAGCACAGCGCTTAGTAAAATAGGCTTACAAAAGCAATGAAAAAAATCGGAACTGGAAGAAAGGAGGGTGGGTGGGGAGTTTCAAAAATCACTCCATCCGCAGGGATTTGGAATCCATACGACATTGTGCCCTAAGCTCTTTCATGAGATTAAAAGCCGCAATTGCGACAAATTTAGCGTAGTGTTTGTCCGGATTAAAAAACAATTCAGGAGCAAAAGTAATATGTGCTTTTACAAATCAAAGTATCCGGCCAGGCTTTTTAAGCCGCTCACAGCGCAATCTGGTTGTAAATTAAGTACTTTATGCCGCTTTCTCTTTATATTGAGCCGTTTCATGAAAGATCTGCACAAATGAGTATTTTATTTTTTCGTCGAAAATTCACATTTGTTACCTGAACATTCAAAGTAAAAATTTCAAACATGTGTAGAAAGAGAAGAACGCCCCATATTTGTCTCTTTATTGAAGACTGTCAGCATCCATACCATACAACTTTCAAACTATCCAACCTTCAAACTACTCCAACGATCACATGCTTCTGCTTCTGCACGGCGCCCTCGGCAGCGCCAGTCAATTACAACCTTTATCCTCCCAGTTATCCGAGCGCTCACATGCCTCACTCGACCTGCCCGGCCATGGTGGATTGCCTATCCTTGCGCCCTTTTCGATGGAATTATTTGCCGAGGGTGTGCTGCATTTTTTAGATCAGGAAGATATCCCGCAGGCAGATATTTTCGGTTACAGCATGGGCGGTTATGTAGCACTCTGGCTTGCGTGGAAACATCCCGAACGGGTGCGCAGCGTCGTCACGCTCAATACCAAACTGGATTGGACGCCCGACGTGGCGACCCGGATGAGCGGGATGTTCGACCCTGAAAAAATAGAAGCCAAAGTGCCTGCATTCGCCGAGGCACTCGCGCAAGCCCACGCACCGACCGACTGGAAACAAGTGGCGCGGTATACGGCCCATTTTCTCCACGATCTCGGCAACGGCCTGGGCTTGCCGACCGAGGCATACGCACAGATTACCTGTCCGGTGACCATCCTGCGCGGCGAATTTGACCACACGGTGAGCACTGAGGAAAGCCAACAAACGGCCGCGATGATCCCGAATGCAGTTTATAAAGAAATTCCGGGCGGTAAACACGCGATTGAACAGGTGGATACCGCCGCGATCGTACAAACGATTGAAGGAGGTAGGAGTTATGAGTTATGAGTTAGGAGTTAGGAGTTAGGAGTTAGGATGGAATCTAAATTTTTGAAAATCAAGTGTGTAACAAACATGCACAATCCCAAACGCCTAACTCATAACTCATAACTGACATTACGCACCCATAAAAATTTGGAGAATAGAGTTCTTTGACATGTTGACATTTTAAGTTTTGGACTTCGCCCCAAGCGACTTTCAATGCAGCCATATAAATCTTTCGTTTCATGGCGAAATGGTTTAGTTGTAACTATACAGCCGCCCCTAAATACTTATGATTTCGGACCTCGGAGAGGTCAAAGGTTTGTAGAAATGCATCGGG
>Ga0163147_10004580_pt1 | contig 17464 bp, 10 predicted proteins | sample OliLakLV19MP6G1_FD_148597 | JGI IMG/M metagenome (GOLD analysis project Ga0163147, IMG submission 148597) | Freshwater microbial mat bacterial communities from Lake Vanda, McMurdo Dry Valleys, Antarctica- Oligotrophic Lake LV.19.MP6.G1 | ecosystem: Environmental > Aquatic > Freshwater > Lake >...
CCGTTGGGGCGATGATGGTCCGTGCGCACATTTCAGAGGTGCCGCGCATTTCAGAGGTGCAGGGTGCGTACCGGGCACATGGGTGACAGGTCCGGTCGCTGTCCCCGTTTGTTCCGAAATCCTGGATGCCACGGCTGGCGTGCCAGCGGTGCTTCCGTCCCCATGCTCGGTCACAACGCGTAACCGACGCAGAACGCACGGTCGGACAAGCCGATCGTGGCGTTCAGATGCGAGATCCTGGATGCCACTGGGGGGTGTTGGACACGCACGCGCGCGACAACCGATCCGTCGCCACAGGAGGTTTGGATCGGGCCCCGGTCCAGCCGAAGAAACAGACCTCCCCCGGAAGTTGTGCGTGTCCAGTGCGTTCCATTGCGTTCAATCCCGGTGGTACCCTCTGCCGAAATGACGACAGTTGCGATTCCCTCCTCTGACGCGGAGCTTTCATGGCGGCTCCACGAACTCACGTTCCGGGTGCTCTATCCGTTCTTCTTCGCCGGGGCGGATGGGTCGCAGGCGTCTGAAAAATCGGAACTCGCACGGTTCAGATCGCAGTTGACTGCCATCGACTTTGGCGGGGCGGCAACCCGGAGCCGTGGAGCACTCTGGCTGCCCGGGTTGACCCATGATGAGCACAATTACACCGACAAGCTGCTTCCTGCGGCAGCCCGTGCGGTGTTTGGAACCCTCGCGCCGGGGGGCCCGGCGACGAATCAGTCCAGGTACCTGGTGCTGAGCGAACGGCACTTCAGCCATCTCTTCGGACCCGAGCGGAGTGTGATCCTCAAACGCGACAACGCGAAACGGACGAAGCTCTCACTTGCGTTTGCGACTCGAGCGCCGGTTGAGCTCTTTCTGTCGGAGTTCGGATTCGGACTGCTCTCCATGCGATTCGCGGCCCAGTTCGAGGCAGAAGATGCCGCCGCCCTCGCCAAGGTCCGCGAGGCGATCTATCTCGCAAGTGAAATTCGGCCGTCAATTGGGCTCGATCTTGGTCGGAAGGAAGGGAGGCCCACCGCTCGCGCAGACGAGGGCGCCCCAAGGGAGAACGAGAACATCGAGGACGAGGAGATCCTTGGTCGCGCCTCGCTGGAATCGGTGGGCGGTGAGTCGCTGCGGGTGCGTCCCCTGATCGAGGTGCTCGGGAACCTGGTTCGCCCTCTCCACGAGCCCTGTGGAGTCCGACTCGCATCGCCGGAAAGCCGGGAGACTGCTCTCGGAAACCTCGGTGTGTATGCCGTGATCCGGGCCCGGAGCGTTTCAGATGATGGCCTCGCCAAAGCCACGGCGCGGCGCGGGGCCGAACGGCTGGTCCGAGAGCTGTCGATCCTGCCCTCGGCGCAGCATCGTGGTCGGCCGGAGGATTCCCCGGGCGTGTACGCGAGCGTCTTCACCAACTTCCACGTCGCCGCGGCCAGCGCCGCCGCGGCTGTGCATCTCGTCATCGATCAGCCCGGAGCGGAGTCCTACAACCCCAAGCGAGCGATTCATGCACTCGAGGGTTACTTCGTCCCGTATCTCCTCGCGCTTCACCAGCGGTGGCAGGCCCAACACACGCTGGGTCGGGCGCGGGCCATTGTTTCGCGCCTGATTCCGGGTGCCCATTCCTCGACGGCCACCGAGCGCGACGTGGCCGACGCCGTCATCGATGATGCGGTGGCGCTCCAGCGCGAAGTGCTGACGTTCAGAGTGTCGGCCGACTTCGCCTCGGTGAGCAGCAACGCCAACTACAACGCGTGGTATTCGGCGGCCCGGGCCGGTCTCCGCGCCGAAGAGGAGATCGCGCGGATCCGCGATGGATTGACCGACCTGAACGAGGCGCTCGCCGCCCGCCGCGGTGAGCGGCTGGTGGCGGAGATCGGCAAGAACGTCAAGTCCACCCGGGACGCCCAGCGCAAGATCGAGTGGCTCGAGGTGATTCTGGTCACGACCTACATCGTCGAACTCCTTCACATCCTGATGACCGTCACCCAGCACGGTGGGGTCCCCGCGACGTCGATTGTCATCACCACCGCACTCGCGGGCTTCCTGCTCTGCCGGCGGTTCATTCATCCAGACCACGCGGGCGAAGGGAACAAGCGCGATCGGGATCACACCGTGTTGATCCTGATCATGCTCTGCCTGCCGATTGCGGCGTGGCTCGCGATCTGGCTCTGGTTCACTGGCGACACTCCCCTGACCCCAGGGCATTGACCATCAAGGAGACGGATCCGTGGCATCGTTGACACTTCCGCTGGGCCTCAAATCGCGCTGGCACACCGAATTGACGCGGGGTTCGGCACAAGGAGCCGATGCCGCCGACGGGATCTACCTGGCAGAGGTGCTCCCACTGGTTGTGAGCCATCTGCGCAGACGTCGAGAGGACATGCTCTTGCGCCTCCCGTTCGAGGCAAGGAACTGCCGACGCCTGATCAGCACGCTCGGGCTCAGTCCGCAGACGACGATCATCATGGCGTGTCTGTTGCAACCAGAGGAACTGGTCATCATTCGGAGCGAAGATCCTTCCGCGGACGTTCATGAGCACAAAGTTCGAGAGGGGTTGAGAAGGCTTGCCACGGCCACGGCTGAGGGCGAGCCAGAACAACCCTGGCTCGCGGAGCGATTTCGATCCAAATGCGACACGTGGATCCAAAGCAGGCGCGTCGATCCGATCACTCCGTCCCAGACGCTCGAGGCCGTGCGCAGCGCAATCGGTGGCAACAACGACCTGGTCGACTTTACCGGTGGACGAAAGACCATGAGCGCTGCGGCACTCCGCGCGGCGATGTTGAAGGGTGCGCTCGCGGTCTACCTCGAAGCCGAGGAGGACCTTGTGCTGCGCCTACCGATTCCGGGGTCTGAGAAGGTCTCAGTGATCTCCCCCCGCGAGGATGGAAGCCTCGCCCACGAGCTTCGAGATCTTGCCCAGAAGGAGACCAAGACGACACTCGTCCCCGCCGAGGCGATTGATGTGCTCGAGCGGAGCAAGGAGTACCAGGCAGATCCCGCTCCAGAGAACCTGGCCCTGGCGCTCTTTCGCTGCTACAGCGACCTGGTCTTCTTTCAGAATACGGCAAACGGCGCCAGCCTCGGCTTGGCTGCGGCGATTCAACAGGCGAGAGGGACGCTGGCAGACACGAGCCAACTCGGCGAGGACCTTCGGACGCGGATTACGGAGCAGCTTCAGGCGTTCGAGGCCGTTGCGACGGACCTTCACATGACGGGGACACCGCGAACGCTCGCAACCACGGCCGCCTTTCTTGCCTTGGCGGACCGCTACCGCAAGCTGAATCGGTACGACTGGGCCGGACTGATGTACGCGCGGGCGATCGAGGAGTGTGCGGAGCAGGTCGTGCACAAGCAATACGGCCTCAGCCGCAACAATCCCGAGTACACGAAGCTTTCGGACGACCACTGGGGGCGGCTGGTGAAGCACGCGGCCGCCTTCGAGCACCCTTCAGAGCGTACTTGGGGCGGACCAGGCGCGGGTCGATCTGGTCCGAGGCTGCTCTACGCCGCCGAACTACTGACCATCCGGCTCGTCGCCCATCCAAAGATTGGAGATCCAACCACGCTGACCAATCTGAAGCTGAACCACCGGACAATCCGAAACGCGATCACGGGCCGAAACCACTCTCCACTCGCCCACGGCGTCACGCCGCTCGCCGAAGAGGCGTGCCGCGCGCTCCACGACGCCGCGGGGGTCGCGATACTCCTCCTCTGTGACCCAGACGAACTCAAATGCCTCAACACTCAGCGAGAGGCTCTGGGGTTCGTGCACTTGGCGGACATTGTGCATGGCATGGAATCTTCCATAGCCCAATCGCTTGTTGAATCACAGGACGAGTGAGGTTGGAACGACCCGTGCGTTGAGTCCGTAAAACCGAACGAAGACAAACTGTCGCGTACCGACAACGCTCTGATCCAGGCCATCAACCAGCTTGGAGTGCGGCCGAAGCCGCTCCATAGCGGCACCTGTACTGGCGTTGCGTGGCACGGAGGAGTTGGGGATCGTGTTTCGACTGCGGCCGAAGCCGCTCTATAGCGGCACAAGACGATGAAGATTCTGATCACGCTGAACGCTCTCGTTTCGACTGCGGCCGAAGCCGCTCTATAGCGGCACTTTCGGTCGACCTCTTAGCGTCGGTGTTCTGTTCTTGTTTCGACTGCGGCCGAAGCCGCTCTATAGCGGCACAACTCAGGGAATATCCTATTGAAAGCCAACATTGCCGTTTCGACTGCGGCCGAAGCCGCTCTATAGCGGCACATAGCTGGGGTGTGTGGGTGCAGACGGACTACTCGCGTTTCGACTGCGGCCGAAGCCGCTCTATAGCGGCACAGTGGGGGAAGTCATCATGATAGGTGACGACGCGGTTTCGACTGCGGCCGAAGCCGCTCTATAGCGGCACACAAACTAACAACTCTGAAACGAAAGGATTTGAACAAGTTTCGACTGCGGCCGAAGCCGCTCTATAGCGGCACCTGAGGCGAACCCACAATGGCGTGTGGGAGTGCGTTTCGACTGCGGCCGAAGCCGCTCTATAGCGGCACGTTCCTATTGCGTTCGATTACGAGACGGAGCGAATCGTTTCGACTGCGGCCGAAGCCGCTCTATAGCGGCACCCCATGTCCTTCTCGGCGTGGAGCCCGGTGGAGAACGTTTCGACTGCGGCCGAAGCCGCTCTATAGCGGCACGTGCGCATGTTTCCGCAGTTCTCACCTGAGGCGAGTTTCGACTGCGGCCGAAGCCGCTCTATAGCGGCACCCACCTATGTTATTCTTTCACTTCCTATGCATTGCGTTTCGACTGCGGCCGAAGCCGCTCTATAGCGGCACTGTGCTTTTCGTCGTCTCTCACCCTCGTCGTATCTCGTTTCGACTGCGGCCGAAGCCGCTCTATAGCGGCACTGTTCGGGTTCACAAAGACCCGAGAGAAGCATGGTTTCGACTGCGGCCGAAGCCGCTCTATAGCGGCACTTTGAAGACATACCCCTCTATCGCCGAGCTCGCCGCAGTTTCGACTGCGGCCGAAGCCGCTCTATAGCGGCACGGGTCGCTGGGATGAGGAGTGGAAGGGGATGCTCAGTTTCGACTGCGGCCGAAGCCGCTCTATAGCGGCACTGGGTTAAGGTTCCAAAGGTTTTAAACACAACCTGTTTCGACTGCGGCCGAAGCCGCTCTATAGCGGCACTGCGCACGCCGTGTCGGAGTCGGAGTGGCGGCGACCGGTTTCGACTGCGGCCGAAGCCGCTCTATAGCGGCACTTCCCCCCCCTCTGAAAGGAGGGCAACGTGATGAGTTTCGACTGCGGCCGAAGCCGCTCTATAGCGGCACGCGGCCGATTCTGATGGGTCACAACACGGAGCAGGTGTTTCGACTGCGGCCGAAGCCGCTCTATAGCGGCACAAGATCTCCGGTTCCATAGCAGGCACGACCGGGTTCGTTTCGACTGCGGCCGAAGCCGCTCTATAGCGGCACAGCTGTGGGATTTTTATCTGCACCACCCAACTTCGAAGTTTCGACTGCGGCCGAAGCCGCTCTATAGCGGCACCTGGCCGGTACACGCAGTCGGGTTCCGGCGACCACGTTTCGACTGCGGCCGAAGCCGCTCTATAGCGGCACTAAAAACCCCACGCCGTGTCCTTTTAAGGGACGCGTTTCGACTGCGGCCGAAGCCGCTCTATAGCGGCACCATTCGACCAGGCGATGACGACACTCTGGATCGCGTTTCGACTGCGGCCGAAGCCGCTCTATAGCGGCACTTGTTTTGGATCTTTTAATCCCCCACCATCTGCGTTTCGACTGCGGCCGAAGCCGCTCTATAGCGGCACTATGAAGGCGGCAGCCACGCAGTCGGTTGCGATGGGGTTTCGACTGCGGCCGAAGCCGCTCTATAGCGGCACTGGGTCGGGCCCTACATCATCGACCTGCCGAGCGGCCGTTTCGACTGCGGCCGAAGCCGCTCTATAGCGGCACCAGATCACCGAGTTCATGACGTCATGGGCGCCGGAGGGTTTCGACTGCGGCCGAAGCCGCTCTATAGCGGCACGGTCCCCCTCTTTAGTTTCGACTGCGGCCGAAGCCGCTCTATATCGGCACAGCCCTCGCCGCCCTCGATGCCCTCGACGCCGCCGTGTTTCGACTGCGGCCGAAGCCGCTCTATAGCGGCACGAACCATTGGTCTGTTCCACATAGAAAGGGCAGCAGTTTCGACTGCGGCCGAAGCCGCTCTATAGCGGCACTCAACCGCCTGTTTCCGAACGGTCGCCTGGACCAACTGTTTCGACTGCGGCCGAAGCCGCTCTATAGCGGCACATCGTACTCAGTATTTTCTACATGCTGGCGGGTATGTTTCGACTGCGGCCGAAGCCGCTCTATAGCGGCACCACCATCATTATCCGGGACGGCGAGGACCCGCGGGTTTCGACTGCGGCCGAAGCCGCTCTATAGCGGCACAAATGGACGCCCGACATGACGTACTCCAGAGATTCGGGTTTCGACTGCGGCCGAAGCCGCTCTATAGCGGCACTACCTCTCTACCGCGTAGGAGGACAACATGCGTAAGGTTTCGACTGCGGCCGAAGCCGCTCTATAGCGGCACCGTGCAACGCCTACGGTGGCTGCCCGTTCATACCGTTTCGACTGCGGCCGAAGCCGCTCTATAGCGGCACACGAGTACGCTGCTTCTGCCGCGGCCACGACGGGGTTTCGACTGCGGCCGAAGCCGCTCTATAGCGGCACCCAGGAGGACGCTCAGCTCGCCATCGATGAGTTCAGTTTCGACTGCGGCCGAAGCCGCTCTATAGCGGCACCGCACCGCTTCGCGGTCCGCTTGTGTCATGCTGGCGCAACATCTCCATGCCGCAGGAGTTGCGCGCCACGATCGCAGGTTGCCAAAGAGCCGTGATAGAACATGCGATACACCCACCTTGCGGTGGGTTCGAGCGGCCGGGGACCCGGACGGCCACGCTGTGGCCAGTCTCCGAATCAGCGGGACACTCCGTACAGCCTCCTACGCCGAGGCGCCTCGAAAGGAGGCAGCCTCTTGGCGACTTCAACGAGCGACGACGGGCCCTGAACTTCGCGGTGACCGCGGCGCCAGACGTGCAACAGCAGGTCTGCAGCGGTGTACGCACGAGCCAGTCTATGACATGTGTCGAGTGAAGTTCAGCGCTGATCTTGCATCAGGGGGCGAATAGCACGGTACTCCACGATTCCGGGGTCTTCATCCAGCTCATGCGGCGGCGGGTGCCGCGCTCGTCGATTGGGACGATGTCGACGATGTCGTCTCTTCTCAGCACGATGCCAAGCGCCAGCCGAAGGTCGGGGAGATCCTCGGGATCGAGGGCGACCTCGAAGACCGACTCCTGCACGCGCTTCCCGAACCGAGCGAGGGTCTTGGCAACCCGCCGCCGGCGACCGTTGTCGGCGATGTCATACGCCACCAGATAGAGGCTCATGGGTGTTCGAAGACCTCGAAGAGGCGTGAGTGATCGAGCAGATGCCGCCGCAGCGAACGGGCACTCGCCATGATCCTGCTGCGATATGGGGATGGTTCACTCCCCATGCGGCATCGCGTCGCGAGGGCGAGCGAGTCGTGCAGTGTCTGGAGGGTGCGGCGAATGGCGGTGTTCGAGACGTCGACGCGATAGTCGCTGGTCGGATCGCCAGGACGGAAGTCGCCGGGCTTCAAGTGCTCGAGGGCAGTGAGCACTGCCCGATCGGCGAGATGGCGGAAGGGCTCCTGGAGATCCGAGGCCAGCGCGTCGTGCCCGGGCGAGGGCCGGTGGAGGAGTCCGAGGCCTGGCACCAGCCCGACGCTGCGGATGGCCGTTCCGACGAGTCGGTAGATGGTGCTGTGGCAGAGATTCAGAAGGATGTTGGCGGGGTCCTCGGCATCCGGAGCCACCCGGACGCGGAATCCACACCAGCGCGGGACCAGCGACCCGAACGCCTCATACCAGCGGGCAGCCGCGCTTCCCTCGAGGCCGAGAAGCGTTTCAACGCTCGCAGCCTGTCGACAGCGATCGGCGATCTGAAGAAGCGCTTCGGAATGGTCGCGGGCAAGCCGCCCCGATCGTGCCAATGCCGCGGTCAGGACCCCGTGATTGTGCACCTTCGCTCCGATCAGTCGGCGGGCCAGCGCCAGGCGGTGCGATTCGTCCTGAGCCGCAGCAACCTGGGCGACGACCGACTCCGGATCAGGGTCGCTGTCGGCCGTGAGAAGCCGGACGCGGTCGCGGCCGCCATTGTTCGCAATAGTCGCCGAGATTCCGTGGTCCACGAGTGCCCGCAGCGCGCTCGCCGAGATCGAGGGGTGACCGAAGACGAGCAGATCGCGGATCCGTGCAAGCGGCACGGTGACCACCACCGATGGCCGCCCGGATTCGATCCGCAGCCCGTTTGTGCTGCAGTCGATCGAGCGGACATCGGGACCCGCGACCAGATGGGATTGCTCATCGGGATCCATCTGGTCGGTTTCACCCGGAAGATCGACGAAGCGTCGCACGCCCGGTGCCGGAGACTCGGCCTGCTTCCAGCCGATCTGATCGATCGGATGGGGTCGGTCCAGGGCCTCGGCCGTCCAACGATCCCGATACTCGAAGCGGAACCCAAGGAAGGTGAAGGGTTCGCGGAGATCAATGACCGAGGTCTTCTTCTCGTTGAGGCTCAGGGCGAGAGCTTCCGCCGCCAGTCGAACTCGCTCGAAGGCGGCCTCGGCATCCGAACGACGGCGATAGAGCACGAGAAAGTCATCGGCGTAGCGAACCAGGAGCCCGCCCTCGGCCTGAATCTGCTCGTCGAACTGGTCGAGGAAGAGATTGGCAACGAGCGGCGACAGCGGCGATCCGGTTGGCACTCCTCGATCGGCCGCGGGGGCGCCGGTCACGATCGAGGCCATCAGCCAGGCCACAAGCTGGTCGTCGCCGATGTAGGCGTCAAGGCGGGCCCGCAGCAGGACGTGGTCGATGCTGTCAAAGAAGCGGGAGAAATCAGCCTTCAGCGCAAAGCGGAAACCCTGCTGGGTGGCCCGCTGGATCATCCGCGCCGCATGGGTGCGCCCCAGCCCGCGTCGGTAGGCAAGTGACGAATCCTCGAAGAACCAGTCGAGAGCCGGGGCGAGGAGCGCATGAACCGCCCGCTGAATCACTCGGTCCTCCCGGGCGGGAATGCTGAGCACGCGCTCCCCGCCGCTGGCCTTTGGAATCGGGACCCGGATGTATGGCCGCGCTGTGTGGCGGCCGCTGCGGACCGCATCGGCAAGTCGCTCGGCGGCGCCGCTCGGCAGGTCGAAGGCTGCGGCGGCACGGTCGAGTTCCGACGAGGCGAAGGCGGTGTCGAGCAGCGGCTGCGCACGGCGGCAGGTCGCCGGAGCGTCACCGGCGTCGAGCAGCCGGTAGCCACCGAAGCCGAAGCGGGTGTTCTGTCCCACGTGGACGAACTGGCCAAGAGCGAGCGCGGCCAGGAGGGCCTCGGGAACCTTCTCGAGGACGACCACGCCGGCCGCGCCTCCCAGCGTCTTGCGGGACTGGACCGGCCCGTAGGCAACATCAAGCCAGACGAGGTGATTCTCGATGACCCGCAGTCGCTCGACCGACCGTAGCAGCGGTTCGGCAACGACCAGCTCCAGCGACTCGAGACGACGAACGAGCCGATTGAGAAAGAGCGCCGAATCGAACCACGATCCGTCGAAGTGTGCGCGACCCGCCGCCCGCTCAGAGGTCGGTCGCGGCATGCGAAGCGGCGTGACGAATCGCAGTCGAAGCGGTCCGCCCCCGCGGCATCGCTCGACGATGGCATCGAGAGTGCTCGTTGGCAACGGTCGTGGTCCAGCGCGTGGCGACACGGGCTCGTCGGCGACCAGATCGCGGAGTTCGCGTAGGACGAAGTTCCCACCCAGCGGCGATCCGCCGGCGGCGGGTCGCTGTCCAACGGCGGCGATTCCACGTCCCAGCACATCGGTCAGCACTCGAGCACGATCGGGATGTGGCTCGAGGAGTGTGATCCCGAAGCGATAGCGCTGGCCGCGCTCGATCTCGACCCGGCACTGCTCGATCGGATGGACGAGCACTCCGTCAGGGAATGACTCAGGCTCGCCTCTGCCGAGGCCGTTGGCGGCGGCCACCGCGGCGTAAAGCACCGGGGCGGGAAAGGGATGGAGACGAGTAGGGGCGGTGAACTCGAGTTCCACGCCGAGGCGATGAATCATGGCGGCTTCCCCCCGGGGAGCGGGTTCGCGGTGGTCAGCCCAGTCAGGGTGGCAACAGGTCCACGATCTGTCGCGTCGCGGAGTCGTCTCGCTCCAGGCGGCCATAACCGGCTGCGGTCTTGGCTCCCACGCCGACGGTCGCGAGCGCCAATGTGAGCTGGTCAATCAACGCGATCGCGTCGCTCCTGGAACTGTCGTCGCCGATCTTCCGCGGAGCGACGGAGAAGAGGAGTCTGGCCCGCTTCACGGCCATGAACGAGACCGGGATCGGGCTGTTCCAATCGGCCGGAAGCGCTGAGTAGTTCTCCGCTGCATCGACTTCGTCGCCCTCTTCGTACCACTTCCCGGCATGAGGAGTGAGCACATCCGCGGCAAGGGTCACTGGCTCGATGGGGAGTGCGTCAAAGACGATCAACGAGCCGACATGCTTCGGTGTGCCGAACCAGCGGTCAAGGTCGGGCGAGGGCTGCTCAGCCCATACCTCGAGCCACGCGCGAAGCATGCCCTTCACGCCGCTTCCCGCGATGTAGGGAACGCCAAGCGTGTGATGCCAGGCAAAGCCGTTCTCCAAAGGATGAGCGCGACCGAGGCCGGTGGCGAGATTCCATGTCGTGGCGTACACGCCGAAGCCACCGTGGAGTCGGCGAACGAGGGCTGCGTGGGTCTGCGCGTGGGAGCGGAGGCGGGTGGCATCGCCAGCCGGCTTCGCTGCGGCCTCGGTGAGCCACTTCACCCGGAGGGACTTCTCCGTCTTCTGCTCCTTTTTCGATCCGCCGTAGGCCTCCTTGAACGACTTGAACCCCGGTCGATACGCGGAGAACAACCGCTCGAACCAGAGCCCGCGATTTCCATCCGCGGGCGTCTCCTGGAGAGAGCCAATCAATTCGCGGCTTTTGCACGGCAGCGGGGCGCCGGCGTTCATGATGGACCCTTCCCACGGTTCTTCGACTTGCCTGCGGATGTTCCAGTCGCAGCCTGTGGGGCACCACTCGGGACCGAGGTGGGACTGGGTTCCTCGTCCCCTTCCCGCTTCAGATGGACTCGCCCGAACTCCCGGACCCACCGAAGGAACGCAATCGCCTCCGCCTCCGCGCGGAGGTAGGTCCAGTTGTCGGCCTGGGTGATGGCTTCAAGCGGATCGTCGCCACTGCCGAGGTGGGGCTTGAGATACGTGCCAATCCCGTCGAAGCAACGCTTTGCATTCTGATTGTCGTCACGGGTCTTGAGATACGCGAGAGTCGCTCCAAGACCGTTCGCCTGGATCAGCGACGGCAGCGACTTGAGGAGGGAGTTGAGCGAACGCTGCGCCTTCGGATCCGTCACCGCAGCCTTCCAGCGCTTGACCAGGTCCTGAGCGTCGCGAGCGCGTTTGTTGTCAATGAGTTCCATCTGAGCCTCCAGCAACACCCACCGGAACCGCCCCAACGCCGTTGGGGTGGGCGGCAGGTTCGGTCCAGTGCACCATGCACCACCCCATGCCAACGGTCTCATTTCCGCCGATTCGCAGGAACGGAAGGGCACCTGCGAAGAGTTTCGACTTTGTTTCTTTGAGAACATCCGACGAGGTCAGTTTGCTGTCAGGCTTCCGCGAAGGACTTGCCCGGAGGATCGTGTAGAGAAGAGTTTCCGGGGCGAGCGTCTCCTCGAACCAGAGCGCTCCCGTCTGGGGAGTCTTGGTCTCGGAGTTGAGCCGGATGTGCGGCGTGACCGCAACGGCCCGTCGCACCATGAAGCGGAACTCGTCGTCCTGCACCACCATTCCCTGGGCGTTGAGAAGCGCAGCGCTGTCGCCGGGGAAGAACTTCCCAAGCAGAGTGGGGAGCGATGAGGTGCTGTGGACGACCGGCACTGCAACATCTTCCAGCAGCACTGGGGAGGTAATTGGGACGAATGAAGACGCTCCAGCGGAGAGGGCTTTGAGTTCAACGCTGATCTTGTCGGCATCACCGGTGTGCCCGCACCAGCGGAGGTCGCGAACGAATCGGTTGAGTGCCGCTGGACAGGTGACCATCTTGAAGTGACTCGTCAGCGATCGCACCGGCAGGAAGAGCAGCCGTGCGTCGGTGACCGCGAGCGCCCCGGCATGGTCCTGCGGCGAGTCGTCCGGGCCAAAGACCTCGTTGATCCACGAATGCGGAACCCCCGCATCGACAGCGCTGTTTCGCATCGCCCCCTTCATGCTGGACCCGAAGATGCACGGCCAGTCCGAGCCGGCTTCTCGTTGGATTGGGAGATCCACGACAGCGATTGCCTGGCCCGCTCCGGCATGAATTGAAGTATGGGCACGCAGCCCGAGTAACGCGGTGGTCATGGGGTCTTTCCTTAGCGCTCGTACCAGACACCGGCCGCAACTTCACCACGGCCGATCTTGAGTTCTTCCTGCGAGTCAGGCGCCATGCCCGCAAGTTGTGTGTGGTGAAGGACGGGAACCGCCGCCCAGGGATCGTCGCACTCGAAGTACCAGACCGACCCCGCGGGAACGAGTCGGCGGACCGGTGCGGGCCCATCGACATTCCATCCGCCTTCGAGACGGTGCTTGCCGAGGACGGCGCTGACGAGCCGAAGCTGGATTCCTCCCAGCGTCCCGTGCCAACGAAGCGTCCCGTCATCACCGACCTTGGGCGTGAATCCGGGAATCTCGCTGGTTCCTCCCAGATCGGCATCGGTGAGCAGCACCAGAATGATGCCGGCCGGCGCCCCGCTCGGGCCCGGAGTTGGAGCGGCGACACGGAAATCTTTGTGCTCCAAGGCTTCAATCACGGCCAGCCGGCCCTCGCCACCAAATCGAGCCGGGCCCGTCATCGGGAATTGGTGGAGATCAATCCCGCTCACTTCCACGATCAGGCACGGTGGCCCAGTCGTTGCCGAGACGACAGAAGGTCTCAGGTGCTCAGTCTGGAAGTACCGCTCGTCGGCCGCGACGCGACGCGTGAGATCGCGCCCAATTCCCACATGAAACTCTCTCTCAAAAAACCGATCGAGCATCGAGAGCACCCCGCCTGCAAGGCTCTCTGACGGCTTCCCCGTGAGGAACGCCTCAAGTCCACCCTTGGTGATCCAGCGGTGGTTCAGCGGCTCGTCGAGCGCGCCGTTTGGCAGGGCGGGAAGACGAACCTTGCCGTGGATGCCGTCCCGGCTCCCAAGGTCGCACGCCACCGGAAGGCCGGGGCGGACGAGGTGGAGCCGGGCCGCGGGCGCGACTTCACTGCGTCGCACCGCAAGCGGCGCTGGGAAGAGAAGCTTGGGCTTGGGGTTGACGTCGGAGACCGCGGCAAGGAGGCGCGGACCTCGTAGTCGAAGGGCGCCATACCCATTCCTGTCGCCAAGGCTTGCCCGGAACGCCTCAGCGATGGGCGGAACGTTGTTCGTCAGGTCGAGTTGACCAAACGCAAAGCCGCGGTGGTCGCCGAGATGCTCCCCCACGCGGCTTCGAAGCGCTCCCGCGATCGTGCGAGCGGGGGGCGGAAACACCGACTCCAGCTCGACCCCGCCGGAACGGCCGAACGGGCGCGGCTCGCGGAAGAACCAGGAGTCGACCGGAGCAATCTTGAGAAGCGTTGAGGTCACTGTCGGCCCTCCCCAAGAAGGAACCTGCAGATCACCGCCGCATCGGGACGAAGCTCGCGCGGCAGCTCCTTGCCGTCATCATCGAATCGCCGCTCGCGGCACTGTTGGAGCAATGCCTCGACATCCTTTTCAACCCTTGCTCGAATACTTGCCTGAGGCGTCCCGCCCCGCGCCAGCCACGAGTTGATCACCAGGTCGGTCAGCAGGAGATTCTGTGGATTCGATCCCTCGAACTTCTTCGACTCCACTGCTCGGTCCTTGATCTTCATGAGAATACTCGCGGTCATTCCGGGCACCGAGCCGGCCGACTCTGACGTGGTCGTCAATCGTTCCACAATCTGTTGGAGACGAAGTTTCGCGGTGCCATCGGGCTGAATGTCCAGCGCATCGCTCCACTTGCTGCTCCAGCAGGCCGTTTCCCCGCCTGGTTTCATGATGCGAATTGCAAGGGCGTCACGGCCTCCGCGTCGCTTGGCAACGTCGTTCAGGGTTTCGTGCGCTTCCTGCAGGACCCGAGCGAGTGGACGCCTGACGGGCGCGAAGTGGACCGCGCCCGAGAGCGTCATTGGCTGACCAAGGCGAGATCGGGCGAGTGTGTCGAACGCGATTCGGAGCTCGACCGCACAGGCCAGAGCGGTCGCAATGGGGAGAAGGGCGACCACCCCGTCTCCGCCGGCGTAGACCAGGAATCCGTCATGGTTCTTGACAATGCCGACTGCGGAGCCGCTTCCGGCAACGCGCTCCGAAAAGCTGCGCATGAACGCGGCCAGGGAAGCCGGATTGCACGAGGCCTCCTCGCCGATCCGATCGCCATCCATTGTCACCACGGCGTAGAAGGTTGGGGCGTCGGGCAGTTTCAGTTTCGCAAGGAGGTCAAGGAGTTCGCGTGCCGCATCGCAATGCCCTATCGGCGCGGGGGAACTCAACTCGGAACCGGCGCGCGACACCTTTTCGAGAAAGGGGCGCTGAAAGACCTTGGAATCGAACCTGGGTCCACGGGTGACGCCCGCTTCGCGAGCTCGATCGAGCGCGCCAGCGAGAGTGGGAAACTGACTGTCCGCGTGTGCGTCGGTTGCGCCCGCGCTCAGAATCTCGGCAAGTTCAAGGGCACGATCTCTCTTCGTCTGATCGGACGCGAGCGCATCGATCAGATTCGCGAGCCATTGCGAAGAGGCGATGAGCGAGACCGATGGGGCGTGAGGCGACACCGGCCAGCCGTGGAGGGTCCACCCGCCCGGCATGTTGATCGCTGCTTCTCCGAGCCTGTGGAACACGTACGGAAATCGTCGCTTGACGAATGCAACCGCGGAGAGCGGCTCAATCGAGGCGTCGCTGGCGTCGCCCCCCAGGTCGCCGCCGAAGTCCAGCGCGTTCCCGAGCTTCTTCTGAACCCCGCGCCAGTATTCGCGCTGCGCGGCGCCGGGAATCGTGGCCCCTGAGAGCTCTCGGAACCCGGCCATCACCGCGCACGAGGCGCCTGCGTCCAGCGCTGCGCTGCCGGCGTCACCCGCAAACGTGCGCCAGCTCTTCCGTGTCTCGAGTCCGGTTTGATCATCAGGCGCCAGCTTGACCCAGGCGATCTCCCAGAGTCGCTCGGTCTGCGCTTTCCAAAGGGAGCGCTGGCCGTTGCGCCAGAGTGTCGGGTGAGGTTGAAGATCGGTGTCCCAGATCAGATCGCACAGCGCTCGCCACGCAATCACGAGCGATTGGGCGACGAGCCCGGCGTCAAACGACTCGGGGACATCCGCAACGAATCGATTCGGGATCAGGGCGTGACGAGGGCCACCACCAGTGGACCGGCCCGCGATCGCATCGAGCAGGTCTGGAGGCGCGAGCGGGAGCACGACACTTCCACCGAGGCGATGGGTGGTTTCGATCGCCACTCCGGCAAGCCACGACAGCAGGAATGACCCCGCCCAGAAGTCCCGAGTGCGCCGCGCCTGGGCGACGAATGACTCGACGGGACCGATCGAACAGTGGAGACGATGGGTCATACTGCCGAGCCCACAGTGGCCGGAATGACCTGTTGTCGGGTCGGGAACAGATCGAGATAGGCGTGAAGAACCGGCCACAGCTTGTCCCACGACGGCGGATTGAGTTTGAGCGTGCCCCCATCCAGCGACAGTTTCGCGTGAAGGAAGGTCGAACGCAGGACGCAGTGAACCGCCACGACCTCGGTTGAGGACTCGAATGAGTGCGTGTGCAGGAACAGAGGCGATGCTCGACGATCGGTGGTCTTGCCGCTCGGTTTGACCGATGCGGACAGATTCGCCCCGCTACTCGAGAAGAAGTAGTTGTGAGGCAGTCCAAAGATCGCTCGCCGAACCACGTCGATGGCGGTGCCGGTAGAAGTGCACAGCGCTGCGTACACGGCGTCGTGGTCAGACCAGAATTCCGGACTCGGAGAGACCTGCGTCCCATCGGCAAACGTGCGACCACCCAAACCATCGCTCCGCCCGTTGCCCCGCCAGTGAAGCATCTGGGTTCCCACGGAGTGGAGGAGTTCCTTGGCCGCCCCGGGCGACGAGGCCGAGGGTACCGAAGCCCGGGCAGAAACGTCGATTCGGACGAGCCGAGAGAAGGCCGAGAAGGGCGGCTCATCAGCGGTCATCGTGCAGAGCGAACCCAAGCAGGTGCGAAGGCTCTCCCGTAACGCGGCCTCATCCCCGGGCCCCTCGACGACTGTTGGGCTCGAGAGGCCGTTCTCCCAATGGCGGAGGCGTCGCAGGCACGTCGAACCGAAGCCGTGCCGGGACCGGGCACCAAGGCCACCAAGCAAGCCGAAGACCGTGAGTGCCCGCCTGAGTCGGATGCGTTCTTCGTCGCTGAGCGGTCGGCGCGGATTGACGACACCGACCAGCGTGAAGCAAGTGCCCGCCTGGACATACGCGGCGTTGAGCGTCCGCTGCCCGGCGTTGGCGAGGGCCACGTTGAGCAGATAGCAGTGTGCTGCGGTCGGGTTGCCGAAGGGCTCGGCCCGCCACCCGGTCTGGTCCACGCGGACTGACAGCACAACCTTACCTTGGCCCAAACCAGGTCGTTCTTTGCTGGCGGCGAGCCCGAACACCCGTGCTTCTTCCGCGTGCATGGCATGCAGCGCCTTGTTGACGCTTGGCGCGGCCTTGCGGAATTCGGGCCAGGCCGTCGCCCTCCACCAGAATCGAAGCGCCCCCTTGACACTCGGCGGTCGGAGTTCCGAGGAGCCGACCGAGCCGGCCGCAGTCGCATCGCGCCCTCCGGAGGCGTCGCCGATGAATGCGGGTGTCGCAAGTTCATAGGTCGCTTCAAACCGTTCCACAGGACCCCCTCAAACGGAACTCGTGTGTCATCCCACGGATCCAACCCGGAGCGCAGCGCGGCTCGCGAGCGCCTCCCAGCCCCAACGCTGCGATCCGCCAATCTATCGACCTTCGAGTTCTTCGCAAGATCGAGTCACTGCGGAGCTGCGTGAACAGTGGTCACAACTCCTTGCGAACGGCTGTCGCTTCGGGCCACCTGCGGCCCGAACCCAGCGCACGCATCCAATCGTGCAACCCACTGCGATTCTCCCTGCTCCCTGCTCCCTGCTCCCTGCCTCCCTGCCTCCCTGCTCCACTACCATCGCCCCTCATGGCCTCCGCTCCCGTTTCCGCCGCCTCCATCCGCGCGTTGATTGCTGAGGAAATGCCGCAGTTGGTGGCGATCCGTCACGACCTTCACGCCCACCCG
>Ga0163147_10004585_pt1 | contig 17448 bp, 18 predicted proteins | sample OliLakLV19MP6G1_FD_148597 | JGI IMG/M metagenome (GOLD analysis project Ga0163147, IMG submission 148597) | Freshwater microbial mat bacterial communities from Lake Vanda, McMurdo Dry Valleys, Antarctica- Oligotrophic Lake LV.19.MP6.G1 | ecosystem: Environmental > Aquatic > Freshwater > Lake >...
AGCTGGCACACCGCTGCCCCCTTGCTCTTGCCGCTGTTGGAAAAACTGTGTCCTACTTGTCGAGTTAGCCTGATGCTTGCTCTATTTCTACCAAGTGAGATCAACAAACTCTGTGTCTAGCTTCTAAAACAATCATCCTGCTAAAAAAGGTTCTTTGATCTCCAGAAAACAATCTATTCACTAAATCGCTAGACGTGATCGCAAATCTTTATTGCGGTATGCTGCTGAAGGCAATTGGCATTGGAACAAATGGGAAAAGTCATTGCACTATTTAATCAGGCCGGCGGAGTTGGCAAGTCCACTTTGGCAATGAATCTGGGCTATAGCTTGGCTCAGAGGAAGCGACGAGTGCTACTGGTCGATATGGACCCTCAGTCTTCTCTCACCACATTCATGGGACTGGAGCCAGGAACACTAGAACGAACAATCTACAACGCGATCGTAATGGAAGAAGCTTTGCCGATTCATCAGAAGCTGTATGGCATGGATCTAGTGCCCGCACAGTTGAAGCTTTCTGATGCAGAGCAAGAGTTGGTGACTGCCTATATGCGCGATATTCGGCTTAAAGATGCCTTGGAGCCAGTACGGGAGCAATACGATTTCATCTTGATCGATTGCCCACCTAGCCTAGGCATGTTGAGCTATATTTCTTTAGTGGCAACGGACTACCTGCTGATCCCAATTCAGACTCAGTTCAAAGCTTTTCAGGGGACTGATATGCTTTTACAGACCCTACAAAAGGTAAAAGCGAAGCCGAACCGCAATCTGAAAATAGCGGGGTTTGTGCCCACGATGTACGATAGTCGCAACTCTCATGATGAACTAACCTTGAAGGCAATTCAGGAGCAGCTTGCCCCCATCGGCAAAATTTTTCCCGTGATCCCTAAGTCGACTGTCTTTGCAGATGCTTCAATGGAGCGAGTCCCATTAGCTGTTTATAGCCCTAAGCATCCAGCCAGGAAGGTGCTTGACGGAATCGCAAAAGAGATGGAGAAGCTAGAATGACCTCTAAACGTGAGCGTGTTTTTGGAGGCAAGATCACGGCTCCGGTAACATTATTTGGAGATGTTGACACTGTATCTGCCCCTAATACAGTAGCGATTGCTCATATCCAACTACCAGCCCAACAGCCCCGTCGATATTTTGATCCACAAAAGATGGAGCAACTCGTGCTCTCAGTCAAAGAGCACGGCATTTTAGAACCGTTACTGGTGCGTACCCTTGAAAAGCCAGATACTTATGAATTGGTTGCAGGAGAACGGCGTTACCGCGCTGCTAAGGCGGCAGGCTTAACAGATGTCCCTGCTGTGGTTCGTGATCTGACAGATGAGCAAGCAGTACACCTGGCGTTGATTGAGAACCTTCAGCGAGAGGATCTCAATCCGGTCGAAGAAACGGAAGGGGTCTTACAACTCCTAGCACTCAAGCTAAAGATGGCTGTTAGCGAGGTTCCTAAGCTGCTTTATCGAATGCAGCATGAGGCAAAGGGAAAAGTTGCCCATAACGTTATGGGCAGTTCGGAAGATGAGGCAGTTCAAGCAGTCTTCGCTGCTTTAGCAACGATGTCATGGGAGTCGTTTGTTAACAATCGGTTGCCCTTGCTCAATCTTCCCAATGATGTCTTAGAAGCTTTGCAGCAGGGAAGAATTGCTTATACAAAAGCTCAGGCAATCGCCCGTGTCAAAGATGAGGATCAGCGCCAAGATTTACTCAAGGAGGCGATCGCCCAAGACTTTTCTTTGGCTCAAATTAAAGAGCGTGTTGATAGTCTTAAGTCTAAGGCTGTCGCTGTTACAGATCCGCCACCTTTGAAAAGCCAGATTGATGACGCGCTGAAACTTGTTAAACGATCGAAGGTTTGGGACGATCCCAAAAAGCAAAAGAAGTTAGAGAAGGTACTGGCTGATCTGAGATCGCTAGTCTCGGATGACATTTAGTTTGTTCTAGTTGTAGATAGCCAGCAGCTTCTGCTCAAGCGTTTAAGGGGTAAGTTTGGTGAGTAAGTTAGGTTCAGGGGAGTATGGCAACCTCCTGATTGAGATTAAGCAGCGAATTCGGTCTGCTCAATATGAGGCGTTGCGGGCAGTCAACAAAGAATTGATTGCTCTCTATTGGGACATTGGACAACTGATTGTGACTCGCCAGCAGGGAGAGAGCTGGGGAAAGTCGATCGTCGAGCAGCTAGCCAAGGATTTACAGGCAGAGTTTCCCGGTATGAGCGGTTTCTCCGTCCGTAATATCTGGAATATGCGGAGTTTTTACGTCACCTACAGTCAAAAACAAAAACTGCAACTATTGGTTGCAGAAATTGGGTGGAGCCATAATCTGGTCATTATGGAGAAGTGTAAGGATGATTTAGAGCGCGAGTTCTACATGCGGATGACTCGCAAATATGGCTGGACAAAGAACGTCCTGCTCCACCAAATTGAAAACCAGACTTACGAAAAGACTCTGTTGAACCAGACTAACTTTGACGTTACGCTTTCTGAAGCAGTCAGAAACCAAGCCAAGCTAGCAGTGAAGGATGAGTATACTTTCCCCTTTCTAGACCTGGGGGATAAACACTCAGAGCGACAACTAGAAACCGCTATTTTGGCGAAAGTTGAGCCTTTCCTACAAGAAATGGGTGGCATGTTTACTTTTGTAGGAAGCCAGCATCGCCTAGAAGTAGGCAATAAAGAATATTACATCGACCTTGTACTTTATCATCGAGCAATGCAATGCTTGGTGGCGATCGACCTCAAGATCGGAGAGTTTGAACCAGAATATATTGGCAAAATGCAGTTTTATCTAGCAGTACTAGATGATCAAGTGAGGTTACCACATGAACAACCTTCGGTTGGCATTATCCTGTGCAAGACGAAGGATAAGATGACTGTGGAATACGCGTTAAAGGACGCTACCAAGCCGATCGGTATAGCAACTTATCGCATGACTTCGACGTTACCGCAGGAGTTAAAAGGACAACTACCTGCTCCTGAGCAAGTAGCGAAGTTGTTAGAAGGACTAGACTAATTGGGTTACTACAGGTCCGTTTCGAGTGTGGTGAGCTACCTTGCAGCTTCAACAGAAGAAATTTTGAGTCAGACAGCAAGCGATATAACCAGCTAGATTGAATCGGGATCGACCCCAAGTTCTCTTAATCGTGCAGCGAGTCTACTCGCCTTCTCCTCAGCGGTTTCTGCTCGCTGTTCCGCAGAGATCGCCCGTTCGCTACCCGTCAATAGCAAGTTGCCCTGCATGTCCCACCAGCGCAACCAACGCTGACGCTGATTCTGATAAGCACCTTCCCACACTCCAACTTCCACTGCCATCGGAGGAATGGGGTAATGTTCACGGCTGTTTGCCGTCATACGTTGATATTGACCGCCTACCAACTCATACATCTCCAATGCGCCACTGTTGACAAAGAAGATGCCATAGTAAGGCACTCGTACAATCCGCTCATACACCCAGAACTTGCCGGGTTTCGTCGTGCCACTATTTTCCGAGTAAGAGAGTGGTGTCTGATCATGCTCTTCACTGCCATCACCAGAGGCAAACTCCAGGGCCAGCGTTGGCGCAATAAATTCTCGCCACAAGACATACGATCGTCGGATTTCTCCTTTCAGTCTAGGCGGCACATTCGGCACATAGAACCAATCTGGCGCTTCCGCACCTTTTTCTGGTGGCTCCGTCTCACGCCAATAAATGCCGCAATCCTGCCCAATTGCATAGCGCCCATCAGGATGAATACGTTCTAGCGTTGTCCCGATCGAGTCAGTCAGGATTAGAGCCTGGGGATGCTCCTGAAAGTTTTTCACAAACGAACCGTCTGACTCCGGTAGCTGCGTATGGTCGGGAAATTGAGGTGGCAGCTCCAGAGGAGCCGATACATTTTGAGCCAGGGCTTCAGTCATCCCCACTCCACTCAGTGCAATGTGGCTTCAGCATAACGCAATTGCTTCTAGCAAATAACAAAGATGGTCATAACGGCGTTCCCGTCGCAAAGGGACCAAAACTAACGCTAAGGAACTTGAGCAAGACAAAGCATAAGGTTTAATTAAGTCCATTTTCGCCCATACTACAAAACTGGCTTACTTTTGGACTTTTACACCCTACTACAAAGCGCTAAAACCCGGCTTCAACCGTTCTTCCTGAGGGCTGAAACCCTTCCTTCTCCGTGGCACTGCTGCCAGCCGCGCAGAGAGACAAGCCTCATCGAGCGCTTGGGAAAAGTTATTGGTGATGCGGTTTCTTGCCTTTGAACGCACTGAGACAACAAGGCTTAGTTTTAGTAACGGAAAAATTCTGGTCGTTAGTGAGCGATTAGAGTGAACTGTCCCATTTATGAGGCTTGGTCGCTCGCTGTTGAGAAGCCTGTAATGGCGTGAAAGCGTTACTTGTGATTCAGACTGTCCTATTTATGACTAAAGATGGGACAGTTTAAGCTCAAAGGCATCCAATTAAAGCGTTTACTGAAAGCCATATCCGATAAAACTTTTAGCCTTAACGACCATTTTTTGTCAGTTACTAAAACTAAGCCTAATACGGTTTTAACTCAACAGGGTCAAAAACCGTGAACAAATAGAAATTTGATTTAGGGTCGCGGCTAAAGCAGAGTCAAAGCTTGAGATGCTCGCGCGGCTGGAGGGTGAGAGCAGCAGTCAATCCAAAGCAGTCTTACGCACTGAGAATGCCTCTCCGTCCGACAAACCAAGCTTTAGGCTGAGACGAGCTTAGATCTCTTTGCTACTGCATGTTTTGGAGCACCAGAATGGTGCTCCAAAACAACTGCAGAGACTTCATCACGAGATCGTACTGAGAACGTCATCTTCGTTGGCTTCATGAACCCAGTAACTACACTGGTGACGTTCGGCGTTGAAGACAGATATCGTGCTTTATAGAGCTATTTATGACACTTGATGCGTTCAGTGTCTTTAAGCATCGTGATCGAATCGCAAGACATTGCAGAATTAGTGCGGGAGTTACGGCGGCGGCTGGGCTTAACCCAAGCAGAATTTGCCGCCAAGTTGGGAGTGACGTTTCCCACTGTTAATCGTTGGGAAAATCGACGCGCTAAACCGTCTCGTATGGCGATGAAGCTCATTGAGGGATTACGCCAACAAATAGACGAAAACACTCCGTAGCTTCAGCCGACCTTAGCAGCATTCAGATTCAGCCGATGACTCAAACACCCCTTCTGGAACAAGCTCACCAAGGAAATCCACAGGCGATCGCTCATCTGATTAGCCGCTCTTTGCAGAAGCAGGGCGTGACCGCGAGGGTGGAGTCAACACATGGCTTTTTAGAAGTGATGCTCGAAGCCGCTCAAGTCCCGCAGGAAACGTTAGCCGCCTTTGTGCACCAAGGTCTGCTCAAACTCAAAATTGCCACGCTCTACGAAGCCAGTGTTTACGGTCGCAAGGCGGGAGAACATTTCGCGACCTGGCATCAGCAGTTCGAGTTGCAACCACGTCCGGTGACTGATTTTGTCGCCAACTTTACCCCCACACTACCTTCGTTTGAGTCGTCCACCCAGCCAATGAGTGCTCAGCCACGTCCGCTAACCTTCGCTCTGGCTACCGAAGATGGCGGCGTTGTGCGGTTCGATCTTGCTTTGATCCTGGGACTACTGGGCGCTGTCTTGATTGTGTTTGGAGCCTTTGCGCCGATCTTCAACCTGCCAGTCGTCGGTAGCGTCACCTTCTTCAAAAATGGTAGCGAAGAGGGCTACGCCTTGATTGGCTGCGCGATCGCTTCCATTGTCTGTTTATTAAAAAAACGGTACGCCTTCTTGTGGGCGGCTGCACTGGGAGCGAGTGGGCTTGTCGCCCTCTTCTTTATCATTTTTCAGCTACAGATGCATCAAGTGAGGTCAAGCTTAGATTCAGATTTAGCTGATAACCCGTTCCGAGGACTAGCGGATGCGGCAGTGGCATCCGTGCAACTGCAGTGGGGTTGGATTGTGCTCATTCTCGGTTGTGCCACGCTGCTCTTTGCCACTTACCTCAAACAACGCAAACCAAGTCGACAAACCTACCTCGCGTTAGTCATAGCGATCGGACTCTTTGTCATCATTAATGTCGCCCTACCCAGCATTCAGTACGCTGGTCAAGCTGTGAAAGCAAAGGAATCGGAAGCCAAGGTGTATGTTGGCTCCCTGAATCGATCGCAACAAGCCTACTATCTGGAAAAGGACACATTCTCCTGGCAAGTCGAAGACTTAGGGCTAGGGATCAAGACAGAGACTACCAACTACCACTATCAAATTACAGCTGCCGATAAGGAGCGGGCCATTACCGTGGGCACCGCCAAGAGCGGTGGTCTGAAAAGCTACGCCGGTGGGGTGTTTGTGACTCGCGATAGTAGTGGTGACGCCAGCACTGTGGCGATTCTCTGCCAGAGCGAGCATGCCACCCAAACACCGCTTGACCCACCCACCCTGAACGGCACGGCACCGCAGTGTGCCGCTGGTTCCGCCACATTGGACTAAAGCAGGAGACATGCCACCCATGACCCAGACCCATGCACAAAGCCTCCTTGAGCAAGCCCGCCAGGGTAGCCCGAGAGCGCTGGCTCAATTGATCAATCGTGCTTTGGCCTCTAAAAATATGACGGTCAAAGTGAGCCGCGACAGCAAGCGGTTGACCATTATTGCCGAAGCCAATGATACGCCCAATCAAGAGTCCTTAGTGGGACTAATCCGTCGTGGCATCAAAGACTTGGACACGGATTTGATTGATACGATTAAGCTCTATGGACGCAACCTGGAGCAGTCCTCCACGGTTTGGAGTGATGAAATCGTACTCAAATCCAGCTTGACAGCACAAGCCGGTAGCAGTGGTGCCAAAGCAGGACAACCGCAAGCGACTGCAAATTTCCTGGTCCGGATGCAAGCGTTACTGAGCGATGGGATGAGCCGCCTCCGCAAAATTCGCTTGAGTCAGCGGACAGCCTATGGACTGGGAGGTCTGGCACTACTCGTCTTAGTCTCCTTTGTGAGTGTCGTTGGCTTTCATACCTGGCAAGCTTACGCCAACCGAACACAGACGATCAGTAAAGCGGAAACACTCTACAAAGCGGCGTCAGATACCACCAAAGCAACGAGTGTGGCAGACCTGACTAAGGCAACTGAGCAGCTCAAACAAGCAGGGCTGCTTTTACAAGGCATACCACCCTCTGCGGGTTCCTTCTATCAAACCGCCCAAACCGATCTGGCAAAGACACGCACGCAAATTGAGACCTTAGAGCAACGCATCAAAGTGGAAGAGGCAGCTGGTACGACTGTGACTGAGGCAGACCGTGCCGCTCAAGAGTCCATTAATACCTTCAAAAATTCAGTCAAGCTCGCCGAATGGAAAACTGCGAGCGGCGTTTTACAAAAGGCGATCAGTCAACTTGAAGCCATTCCCCAAGAGGCCTTTGTAGCAGAGCCAGTCAAGGCAAAGCTTGCCAACTATCGCGGTCAAGCCGCTGTCATCACAAAAGCGATCGGCACTGAAAATAATGCCGTCCAGTCGCTGGAAGCCGTGGATGACGTGGCGCAGCAAGCGATGGATCTCACTGCCAGTCAAGCTGAGTACACCTTAGCTGACCTGAAAACCGCTCAAGCTGCTTGGCAGCGTGCCTTGAAGTTGCTGAAAACAATACCAGCTAAAAGTGTCGCCGCCGCTGGTATTGAGAGTCGCCGAAGCCTCTACATGGAGAACAGCGATAAGCTTGCGTCCGGCATCAAAGAACTGCAGCAATGTCTTAAAACGATTGCCAGCAAGGAGATGTGTGGCTATCTTAGCTTGGACTTAAGCCGTCCACCGACCAGCCGTCTGAATACCTCTTCAACAACAGATCCGGATCCGTTTGCACCAAGCTCGTTCTGACTTTTGCAAATGATAGCTGTTGCTATGGAAAGACCGAAGCCATAGCAGCAACACGTGTAGACGAAAGGGAGGCAAGTCTACACATGCCAAGCCCTAAACGTCGAACCGATAGCGAACGGCTCCCGTCTGCGGATCATTCGTGACTTCGGCATAGTCTAATTGCTGTGCCTGTTTGAGCAACGCTTGGAGCGCCGCTGGTTCCAATTCCGTATGCAGCGCTGCCTGCGCCAGCGATAAGGTGCCACCATTCGCCTTCGCCGCTCTTAAGAGCTTCTGCATCGGCGCAGTGGCTTCAGACACCGCGCCCACAGCTGGCTGAGGGGTGTAACCCAGGTAGCGTCCGCGTCGAGTCTGGTTGCGCTCCTTGACCATCCCAGGGATCAGCGCTAGGTCAAGCAACTGCCCAAACCCGAACAGTCCAAAGGTAAACAGATAGAGCAAGCCAGAGCCAATTTTCCCAGCGTAAAACCGTTGCCCACCACAGAACCCGAGCAAACAGGTACACCAAAGCAGGTAAGCAACTCCACTGTCGATTTGAGGTGGCATGGTTTGACCAGATGAAGGCAGCATTCACCTTAGACTTCCCATCCACCCGTCGATGTTCCGCACAAAAAGACCAAGACGAACTAACGGGGGCAGCTTCCAAACGCTAGCAAGGCCATTTCTCCTGAGCGCACGGTTTGGGGAGCATCATTCTTGCAACTATACCAGCAGAGCAGTCACTCACTCCGCTGAGCCTCACTCACTTTCCACTGGCTACCAGGTGAGGCACAGAGACTTGCTGCCATTGAATTTCATCTTGATTCGCCACTAAATCGATCAGCTTGCTACAGGAAAGACAGTTGATTGCAGCGACTCTCTTCATCACTGCATTGGGCTCATGACAGCTTGGACAGGTCAGCATCCCATCGCTGACAGTTGGCAGTATTTTGTGCAGCATGACTTTCTGCTCCTGCGAAAGCGCTCCTCCACCTTTTGCCAATTTCAATTTAGCGCGGGTAAGGTTGCGACTAAAGTAATCTCTAGGGATGGGGATGAGCCCTTCACCCAGCTGTGTTAAGACAAGATTCGTTTGAGTCACCGCTTCTTGAAATTGCAGCAGTACCGCGAAAGAGGGGTCTCTGTCGATACCGTGCATCAACAGCAAGAGACTGTTTTGCAAACGGACGACGAGGTAGAGGATATCCTTCTCCAGTTCAGACTCTGCTAGCTTCCATTCAAGGTCACTAAGCCGCTCCTGACTGCAATCAGACAGTGCGTGATAGCGCTTTTCTAAAGCATCACGACTGTGAATTAATGCCGTATTGACTTTCTCGCAATGCTTGGCGGCCTGTCTATCCTTCTCGCCAGCAGCATGTGATGTCATCGCTCCAGCAGCAAAGCTGACGGCGGCGCACAGTCCTCCAATGATCAACGGCAACATGGCGCACTCCTAAAGATCACTCCGTACAGGGAGGTAAAACGTTTTGGTCCATAGCCTTCAACTTAGGAGTCGATGTCCGAGAGGCATTTCCCAGCGATCGGACGATTTGAGACGATTCAAGGCAGCGCTTCAATGCGCCTTCAATGCCAGCTTCACGTGGACGGCTCACAATGGCTTCACTGATCACTTGCACTTGACCGATCGCAGCAAGGGTTTTCTCATGCTCATCAATCAGGTTGTCTTCTACTTGACGGAGATCATCAAGCTGTTGTTGAGTCATTGCTTCGTAGTAGAAACTCACTTGCTGTTTGTGGTCATCCAGAAGCTGGAAAAACTGGTAGACCATACCTGCTCCACCGACCACCAACAGTGCTGGAGAGAGAGCCGTTAGAGCCATCGCTATCGGAGGACAAGCAGTGGCAACAGTGGTCACAGTGAAGGCTGTTACAGCCCCTACAGCCCCACCCGTTGCTGTTTCTTTCGCGGTTTCTGCAGCTGCCTCTTGCGGCGAGAGTTCACCGCGTACAACGCGTAGCGCATTTCTCAGCAGAGCAAACGGCACGGTTGTCATCGCCCCAATGGCGGCTCCTCTGGGTGCCGCTTTTAGGCCCGCTCCCAAAGCACCGGTCAAATTATCGACTTGTGCTTTGATGTCAAGCCCAATCTGCTCCTGTTTGGTCATAGGTTGGTCCCCACGAGCCCGATTGGTTGACTGAGCTTCCCATTTAAGATTGTCAGACCGAGTCGAACCCCCTTGACTATGCGGTTCAATGTGGCTGGCATCTTTGTTAGACAGATACTCTTTAGCGTTGTGTGCAGCCGACTGCCCATCGACCCCTGCGCGTTGCGAGGGCGGGATTTTTTCAAGCATGCGTTGTGTCTCTGCCAAATCACGCCCCGCACCTTCGCGGATACCACCTCTTCGGATGTGTCCAGCTTTCTCTGGAGTAAACTGTAGGATGTCTTCCCAGAGGGCATGATGGACTTTGGCATGAGCCGCAGCGTTGAAAGCGGCATTGCGTGAAGCATCCTCTGACATTGATGACATAGGGGAGACAGCTCGGTTCTGATGCAGTATGACTTCTCTCCATGCTGGAACACGAATCAACTCAATGGCATCTGTAAAAGCCTCACAGTCGCTTAACTTCACCGATACTTCAAAGAACCGTGAAGCAGTCTCGTTAGACCTTCTTTGAGTCAGGGCAGACTAAAAGCCAAGACGTTAATGTGCTCGCTATGAAAAGTCTGCAGCCTCAACTCATCCTGTTTTCACAACATGGGATGACGGACACGAATCAGGAGATGGGGCTGCTCGCTCATGGTCTCGCTGGACCAGCATGCCATGTGGTCGCGCCCGCTCTCGGTTATGTCAATACTCTCTTTCAGATCGAGCCTTTAATTCAAATCGTTGAACGAGCGGCTGACCAAGCCTTAAGACGTTATCCTGCCATCCCTGCCCGCGTGATCGCCACGTCTCTAGGCGGCGTGATCTGGGTAGAAGTGTTGACGCGCCATCCTGAATGGTGGTCTCGCATCGAGTCTTTAGTGCTGCTCGGTTCTCCCCTGGGCGGTGCACATCTGGCTCGGATGGTCGATCCGTTTGGTTGGGGTCTTGGCATGGCGCAGCATTTGAGCCAAAATCGTCGACCGTTAGCCGAAAAGATTACGGCTGTAATTCCCACGCTAGTAGTGGCTGGCAATACTACAGGTGGAGACGATGGTACGGTCACACTAGAGTCTACGAAGCTCCAGCACGCTCATTTTGTCTGCTTGGATGGTGTGTCTCATGCTCAACTTAAAAACCATCTAGCGGTGGCTAAGGTCATTCAAGCGTTTTGGTCACAGCCTAGAGCACCACTGCCTGCGCGCGAAGTTAGTCTCATTGCAAAATTAATTGAGCATTTTCGAGCTGTACCTGGCATGACCGATGCTAGTGAGCAGTACTTTCCCGAGGCTAAAACTGTGTTCGCCTTTGGTGATGGCACCAGTGTCCGCACCTGGACAAATCTAGTTGGTGTCAACCACGTCTTCATCGCCAATGCTGATGGACGATGTGAGTATACAGGTTTTGTTGGGTGGGTACATACTGCTGGTCTCCAACAGGCTATCGACAGCGCACCTCAAGTTGCTTGTTCGTGTGGATAAATCCCAACCGCATCTATTGGGGGTGAAACAATATCAGGGCAAAAAGTGCAAGATGAGCTGGAACGCCCTATCTAGGATGGCGCTGGATAAAATTGACCAAAGTGGAGTTCAGAACCTGCACTTCTGCGGCCGGGACAGTTAAGTAGTCCAACAGAATTATTTTCACACTAGCTTCGCGACAATCCAGCCTTTCAGCTACTTTTTTGTGTAATTGATTTCGTTTAACTACTTAACCCAGTGGCTTCAGTCAAGACTCAAGAACATAAGGGTTGACCCAAGCAACATCACTCACGTTAGTCCGCACTTTGCAGATCAAACAATAACAGCTCCCAATCACCCTGAGCCAGAGCCGCTTCCGGTTGCTCAAACAGCTCCAGCACAAAACGGGTGCGCTGCTCCAGCGTCCAACCCAATTGCTGCACGCGCTCGTCGATCGCCCCTCGAAGACTCTCTTCAAAGACGGGATACTGCTGCACCGCCTCTCGCAACAGCAGCGGCTCTTCTAGAAACGTGGTCAAGTCCGATCGCACATACCAATCTGCTTGCTCCAACGCAAAGGCCGGTGGTGGTGCTGTGAAGTAGATGGCATCCAATTCATCCTCCACCAAGAGCCAGCCCACCAGCCGTGCCAAAGCGAGCCAATCTTCCTCCTCTGGTTGCAAGAAGCGCGCACCGACCGCCAGCAGATCGACCTGCGCCAGCGGGTGATAAACGCCCGCGAACCAAGCCAGAGCGAGTTCGCCTGGATGTTCCTGCTGAGACTGAGCAAAGAAGGCTTCCACTTCCGCTTGCATTGCCAAATCCACGTCAGGCTCCTGCACTGGCTGTTGAAGCACGACACTCAGTTGCCGTATCTCTTGCAAAGCAGTCTTACCACTTCGGCGCTGCGGTTGCGCTCGTCCAAAACCACCTGGCATCCCTGCCTCCTCGTGCGCACAACCTTCGCGTTGCTCCAGTGTCACTCCGTCCATACTGTCTAGACTGACCTCATCTTTCTGCGCCTGAGCCGTAAAGAACTGCTGGGCTTCCGCCACCAGAATCGGGTCTTCACTCTCCAGCCACACTTGCATTTTAACAAGCTGCTTCTCTGCCCGCTCAGACTTCTGGGCGCTGACGGCGCTGGGTACACCTGTGGAAAGCCCCCCACACACCCCAACTACTTGAAACCCAGCCGCTTGCCCTTCAAGGGCAGCGGCAATGGGTACAAGCTTATTGGTATTCATAGGGTGGCTTTCCTCTCCCTGTAAGGGTTTCAGCTTTTCTGAATCAGTGAAAACTGCCCTTACAGGGTGGCTTTCCTCTCCCTGTAAGGGTTTCAGGTGGTTGGGATGCCATAACTCTTTGTATTTATCCAGGGTGGGATTCCCAATGCCATAGGTGCGGATGGCTTGTTTCCGGGCGGTAATGGTCTCTGGTAAAGCCTGACGCTGCCGTAGGTCGGCGAGGGCGTGCAGAATGCGATCACGGGCACCTTGAGACTGCTCCTGGTTCCAGTTTGGCTTGGGGGGTTCGTTGACAGCATCCGGTAGGGGTGAAGCCTTTGCCTGGTGCTTGGAGCCAAAGGGGTAGTAACGGCTGGACTGGATGGAGCGGACATAGAACAAGGAGCGTGGTTCCAGGTCGGCTTGATGGCGGCAATACGCTTCAAAGCCAGGGAGCGATCGTGCCACTTCGCAGATGGCAGCGGCTAAGTCTGCGCCAGTAAGGGGTTCACCACCGCGCTGGACGTGACCGAAGATGTATTCCCGCATGGCGATCCGTCCCAACAGGTAGTTGGTCTGTCCGGCATCGGTCCAGCCAGCTAACACTTCGGTGTTCAGGTCGTGGAGAAATTTCTCGGCTTTGCCGGAGAGCTTGTACCGTTGACGCTTGGTCTGTTGCAAGACTCGTTTGAGGGTGCGCTGGTCGATGGCGTTACGGTGCTGGGCAAACTGCCAGCGCTGCACGAAGGTGGTTTGTTCGCCGTAGATGGGCTGGAAGTCACGGTTGAGCAGGTAGGAACCGGCTTGCAGGGGCAGGCGATGGCCAGCGTAGAGGCTGGGTGCTTCGCTGTAAGGCTTCGGGTTGGGGAACAGTTCGAGTTGTCCGGGTTTGAGTTTGAAGCCGGCATTCGCTAGCAAGGTTGAAACGACCTGGGCGATCGCCCAGGTTTCTTGTGCCGTTTGGAAGGGCAGGTACAGGTGGATGCCACCGCTGTAGCTGCTGGTGACGGCGACGGTTTCGACCAGTCCTAGCGGCTCTAAGGCTGCCAACAGACGGGAGATGGCCAGGCGATCGCGGTGGGGATGATAGAGACTATCAGCATCAATGTCGAGCATCAGGTAGTCGGTCTGTTTGCCAAACCGGACACCGTATAAGTAAGCGCCTTCCTGGAGCAGGCGATCGCTCAAGGGATGGCGGCTTTCGGTCTGCCAGTCGGGTCGTTCGACCGGGTTGGGGTGCTCGGACCAGAGATAGTCATAGCGGTGGGGCCAGAGTGCGAGGAAGGCATCATCACCTTCCGGCACAGATGAAAAGGTAGGGGAGGGGGCTAGCTGCATGGGCTGCCCTCCCAGTCTTCATATTTTTTTCGATGCACAGTGTAACTCCCTAGGTCTGTAGTGGTGACCGATAGGAAGCCATGCAAAATCAGGAGCAATTTGTCAAAGTTGTTGCACCTTTGGACAAATTGCCACTAGAATTGGCATAGCAAAGCTAGGTAACCTAACGTCCTGCCCGGTAAAAGCATCAGTTAGCGTTCCTGCTCCTATCCTTCAAATTGAATAACAAGCCTTTTGACCCCTTCTGTTTCCCGCAGTGGGGGTTTTTGGCTTCTAGGCTGACTAGAACATGACGGGTACTCCTCTCGCTTCAAACGTGGAAACTTGTCGCTTCATCGGCGGCTCGTGCTGTTGCGGTGGCTGCGTTGGCGTGAAGTATCAATGATCTAACCGCAGATCCTAGCCATTGGCACATTTTTTCAAAAACCCTTGCTAGTCTGTCGATCGCTATTCGATTGCAAGTTGCTATCGTTCGCTCTCACTGAACGCTGCTCACTCACTTCAAGCCCGTGTCTATGTCCGTGAGCTGATGATGCGAAAAGCGCACAAACTGATCTTTCCCACGGCTCACTCACCGGCTTGAATAATCTGCTCAGCCGTCAGTTGTAGGGAGGGGAAAGCTTGACACGGCACCACTTCAGAGCCGATGTACTCAGCTTTCTGATACTGCCCTGAAGCGTCAAGACCTAAGTGGATTACCTTTGCTCCTTTGCCGCGCTGACAATACTTAGCGGGAATTTGCCCTCGGTAGTCCACAATCCAGTATTCGGGCACTCCGAGTGCCTCATACTCTTGTTGTTTGTCTACCAGATCATTGCTCCAGTTCGAGCTAGCAACCTCCACAAGCAACAGGGGCACGGTGGTAATTGATTGCTCAATCTCGCTTTCGCGCCAGCGTTCAGTCTTGGTAATGAGCGCCAAGTCGGGTCGTCTACCTGTCGCTGGAGCCACAACAAGAACGTTACGCCTGCGAGTCGTCTTGGTACTATCCTGCGTCAAACGCATTTGCAGCTTGAATTCAAAGTCGAGGAAGCCAACGATTTCCTCGTGTAGCTGCGATGGTTCAGGCATTTGTAGCAGTATCCCTTCAACCAGTTCATAGAGCGGACCATCAGCTTGAGCTAGTTCAAGGAACTCCTCAAGAGACAGCAGTTTTGTTAATTGTGCTGGTGTCATAGCGATCGCCCTTACTTAGCCTGTTGTTTCGTTTGCGGTACCTGCCAGTCTTCCATCTCCCTTTCGAGGAGATAGCTAATCAGATTCGACAGCGATCGCCCTTCGATCTCTGACCGTTTCTCTAGCTTTTCAGCGAGCTGGTCACTCACGCTTGCAAAGACTTTCTTAGCCACTCTGCTGTTCATACCCTATTTCTCCCTAGATGGTAGTCCCATTCTGCCTAGATCAAGCAAACTTTACCATATGGCTGTAAATATACAACCATATGCTACTTTTAATGAGAGGTAAGCGGAACGCGATGGGAACTGGGGTGAAACACGCACGGAACGAAAGCATCGTGTTCCTAGCCCGTTCCAGGTTGTTCCAGACGTTCCAAGCCAGTTCTAGTAAGCCTTTGAGGGAAAGCATGAATACATCGCTAACTAAGTTTTGCCGTGACCACGATCTACCTAAGTCCAGCGTTTATCGTCGCGCTCAAGAGTTGAATATTGATACCAGCGATGGGTTAGCGCCTGCTGACTGCGATCGGCTCTTGCATGAGTTCAACGTCATCACCGCACAGCTAGAGCCAGAGTTGTCAGAGCCAGCCAAGCCAGCCGTTACCGTCGAGATTGGCAATCACGCAATCACACTGGCAGCACCGGAAATGCCGCAGATCTACAGCCTGGAAAGCCTACGCCAGAGTGATGTAGTGGCGTTTGATGACCCCTTAGCGATCGCCGCTCAATTCCTGCAAACTGCCGATGCCCTGACCGAAGAAATGCAACGCGATATCCGAGTGCGGGAACAGAAGTTGCAACAGACGCAGCAAGCAAAGCATGCGATCGCCGAGAAAGCCACCGAATTCAAGCTGGAAGCACGTCTCTACCGCGAACGTACAGCGATGCTGGCAACCGCTCAGAGTCAGGAGACGCAAGACCTCCAACAGTCTCTCAACACGCTGGGGAAGTTGGGAAAGCAAGCATGAGCCGCAATCTGCATCCTGCCTGGATGCTTGCCTATTGGCTCTGCCTCCTGGCGATCGTCGCAGTCGGCAGCCTTACCCTTGCCCATGTCCAACAGTCCGTTAAAGCAGTGCCAGCGTCGAACCTTCCACAGTAACCACGCTGGCTCTGCACTCCCAAGCCCATCTACAAACGAAGGAGATCTTCCCATCATGCAAGATTCCCCAACGCCCAACCCACTTGAAGGGCAATACTTTCAGCTCAAAGCCGTACAACAGCCGCCCAAGCCTCAGCAAAGTTGGGGAGTGCCCCTGGCGATCGGTGCGCTGGCAATCCCCCTGCTGATGTTGGGCTTCGGCTTCTCGCAGCAGCAACCAAAGCCCGATCCAAGCCCATCCCCTACGGCTTTCCCTAGCGCTGCTGCCAGTCCTGAAGCCTCCCCTAGTCTTTCCCCGATCGCGTCAAACGCTGCTGCTAATCCTGTAGCCAGCCAGCCGCAAGCGGTAAGCCCACAGCAACCCGCTGTGATGCCTCAAGCCGATACCGACGCTAGTCCGCAAGCGATCGCCCGGATTCATGCCCCTGGCAAAGCTGCCAACTTCCGCACCGCTCCATCGCTGCATAGTCAGGTGCAAGGGATTCTCCGAGACGGTGATTTAGTCGAGTTGCAGCCCGAATCTCGCGTCCTGCAAGACGGTGTGACCTGGGTTCCCGTTACCTTTCGCGGTCGATCGGGTTGGGTAGCAGCAAACTTCGTTGGAGGTAACACGAATGGACTCTAAAGCACTGGTGGCGCAGACTGAAGCCCCTCGAATGACCGTCTGGGCAGACCAGTCAGGAGTACCCTATCTGGTCAAGAAGCAGACAGACGGTAGCACCATCTTTCAGCCGTTGGAAAGCGCTCTAGCACAGCCGCCGCAGCCTGTTACCAGCGATCGAGTGACAACCACAAACCGCGATCCATTGGCGACTGTGCTGATTGGCTTTACAGCAGTGTTAGGGCTGCTCCTTGCTGGTTACGGTATCGGCTTTTTAGCGGGTGCCAACGGTCAACGAGTCGTGATTGTGCCGTCTACCCCTGTCTGCGACACTCACCGCAGCAGTTTCCTGTTCTGGTCATCTGAAAATAAGGAGTGTCAGTAATGAGCGCACCCAAAACTAGAGGCTACACCAGCATCAACCCCAAAGGGATTCAGTCTCACGTCTCTGGTCACGCTGGCATTTTGAAGGATCACGCCGTACGCTATTTCGGCATTGATCCGACTGCTGTCCCTGGCATGAGTGATAGGGAACTAGGGCAGTTAGCAGACCGCGCCATGGCAATGGAAAACCTCGTCAAGATTCTGCCGATTGTGGAGAAG
>Ga0163147_10004593_pt1 | contig 17438 bp, 10 predicted proteins | sample OliLakLV19MP6G1_FD_148597 | JGI IMG/M metagenome (GOLD analysis project Ga0163147, IMG submission 148597) | Freshwater microbial mat bacterial communities from Lake Vanda, McMurdo Dry Valleys, Antarctica- Oligotrophic Lake LV.19.MP6.G1 | ecosystem: Environmental > Aquatic > Freshwater > Lake >...
CACACGCACACGCACTCGCACTCGCACACGCACACGCACTCGCACACGCACTCGCACACGCACACGCACTCGCACTCGCACTCGCACACGCAGCCGGCACACGCAGCCGGCACACGCAGCCGGCACACGCAGCCGCACTCGGCACTCGCACTCGACCGTCGGATCGTCGGACCGATGGAATCATGTCGACACCAGCTCGTCTCGAGCACGCGACCGGAGACGCCGCAACCGAGCTCGAGAGGTCCGGTGCGCGCCGACCAGTTCAGGCGCGCCGATGATTCCGCGTACATCCGGTCCACGTGTCGCCTCGCGGCCGAACGCAGGCGGGACGGGTGTGCGGAATACCCGGATCCCCGCTCACGGAAACTTCGAGCTGCTCACCCAAACTTCGGAGGCGCCTCGAGCGCTTCTGGCGGTAGGCGCCCCCTGCCGGTCCCTCCTCCGTCCATCCCGGGCCTCGACTCCAGCGTCGGTTCGCAATGCATACAACGAGGCCGGACTGACTCCGGAGCTCGTGGGCGCTGCAGGCGACGTGAGCTCGACTCAGCGCGAACGCCAACCCGCAGGGGTCGAACTTCGGTCGCGAGTACCCGCGCCGCCGATGACGGCTCACACGACTTCCCGGAGCCCTACAAATCACGGCCTTTCGCGACGCGAAGCGGTGCCACGAGCTACTGAGAGCGCGTAGGCTCGATTTCTTGACGCGCTCTCAGCGCGCCGCTTGCGCGTTGCGGTCGGCATTCCGCGTCGCGTCCGTGTACTGCGCCGGATTGCTCATGCCGGTCGTGTGACACCAACCGTTCACGTGACCCATCGAGTTCGCGCCGGGCAATTGACCGCGCATCATCTCCGTCGTTCCGTCTTCCGGGTCGTTGAGGACTAAGCTCGCGAGGAAGTTGCAGGCGCTCCCGGAGTTCTGCGTCGTCCAGTAGAAGACTTTCTCGCGCGCCCACGTCGGGATCGTCGACATCCACATGGGGCCGCCGCTCGTCGTCATGTCGCTGTTCACGCCGCACGAGAAGCCGCCCAACGAGGCGAGCGGGGTTCCTTGGTAGGGCGTGCCGACACTCTGAATGAGCCGCGGCCCAAGCGCTGTATCGAGTCCGCTCGCGTAGAACGTGTAGAGGTGGAGCGCGGCTTGACCGCCCTGGCTGTGTGCGACGACGCCGAAGGACGAGCGCGCGGCCATCGCCTGACGTAGCAGCAACGCGAACTGATCGTGCGTGCGATTCGCGTTGGGGTCCAAGAACTCGAGCTTCGGCTGGCTGAAGTGGGCTGCCGGCCAGATCGATCCGCCCGAGCAGTAGCCGTGCACGAGGGCGAGCGTCGGCGTGAGGAGGGTCCGTGTTCCGAGCGTGTGCGATCCGGCGGGAATCGCGCTCGTCGAGCCCTGCAGCATGGAGGTCGTCGGCACGAGCGGCACGGGCTCGACGCTCGCCGGGATCGAGGGCATCACGAACGCGATCTCGCTCGCCAAGTCGTGCGGCACCTGCGTGTCGGGATCTTGCACGCGCACGCGTCGCAGGGCGAACGGCGCACGTGCATCGGCCATCGCGATCCAACGCGTGTCGAGCGCGAGTTCGAGGTCGACTAGTCCCGCGCGTTCGCGCGGCGTCTGCATCCGTGCCAGCCAACACACGGGCACGAGCCGACCGTCCGCGTTCGTGCCCCAGACCTCCGCCGCGACGAGGATCTTCGTGTCCGCGTCCAGCGTCACGGCCTCGACGCGGATCCGCACGCGACCGTCGTCGGCGAGAGTCGCGTCGGCCGTGCCGGTGAGGAGCAGCCGACGTTCGATCACGGGAAATGCGATCTGCGCGGTGCGCGCGATCGGCGCTCCGGCGGCGTCGATGCCGTGGAGTTCGACACGCGCGCGCACGTCGCCGCTCGTTCCGAGCGGCAGGATCGCGCCGAACGTGCCGTCGTCGGCGAGCCCATCCTGATGATTGCCGTCGTCGCTCAGCGCGAGGACGAGTCCTCCGCTCGCGAGCTGGATCGTCGCGGTTCCGCGAACGCGAACGAGCGGCCCGGCGTCCTCGAAGCGTGCGACGATCGCGATCTCCACGTCGCTGCGCGTGGCGAGGGTCGAGGCGTGCGTGACGAGACGCGCCGGACCCGCCGAGCGCGCAAAAAGCCACGTTTCACCCGGTGGATTCGAGCGCGCGCGTTCGCCGGCGACGGCGTGAACCGTCCAACTTCCCGCGCGAACCGCGTGCACGTCGACGCGATCCCCGCTCGCCCCGCCGACTTCCGCGAGCCCGTCGCGTCGCTCGCGCGTCGCGCTCGCGGCGAGATCGAGCGCGACTCCGCTCGGGTCCGTCAGCGTCCACGACCACTCGACGGGGCCGGGCGTGAGGATCGCGAGGGCCAGCGGTCCGTCCGCATCGACGGAGATGTCGGCCTCGACGATCCAGCCGTCGGACTCGCTCCAGCGCGAATAGAGCGGACGCGCGTGCGCGCGCGACGCGACCGCGAGGTCCGACGGTGCCGGCGCGACGAGGCGACCTTCGACGATGTCGGACGGCGGCGCGGCGACGTCCTTGGCGAAGTCGGAGAGGAGCTGGCGTGCGCTCGCCGTCGTGACCAGGGCCGCGAGCGAGACGCTGACGAGTAGGGAACGATCGAGCGAGCGCATGGGGGGGCCTCCGACCGACGCGGCGCGCGTCGAAGTCCCGAGGCTACACGGGATCGCCGTGCCGCGCGCGGGGGACTCGGGACCGTGCTCGTTCCGGCGTTCAGGCGCCGCGCAAGCGCTTGCCCGCCTGCTTCAGGATCTGCAGCGCGACCTGGTCGGGGTGATAGCCACCGACGAGGCGCACGACCGGCTTCCCGTAGCGTTCGCAGACGGCCGGCAATTCCTCGGTGATTCCGTGGCGATTCAGTTTGATCAGCATGAGGACGAGCACGACCTCGGGGCGCGCGACGAGCGGTTCGAAGACCGTGACGCTCGGGTTCGACTTGCTCGTGCCGGGCCACAAGAGTTCCGCGAGTTCGAAGGCTTCGCGCAGACGGTCCGCATGTTCCTGGCGCGTGTCGCCGCCGATCAAGAGCACCGTGCGGCCGCGTAGGAGGTCCGCGACTTCCTGCGTCGGAGTGCGCGGCCCCTTCGACGGCGGCGGCTTGTGTCCGCCGGCCTGCGCGACGCGCTCGAGCTCGTGGTTCAGCGCGTAGACGTTGTCGACGAGACGTCGATCGGCGATGCGCCGCGCCAACTCTTCGAGCATGTGACGCAGCGCGACGGTCTCGGCCGTCGGTGGTGCGCGCAAAGCCGCGGGCACGAGCATGTCGAGCTTCTGCCAGTCATCCTCGGGAACGGTGGCCGTCCCGAGGACGATCCGTTTCAGGTGGAACAGCAACTTGTTCAGCGTCTTGGCGTCCATGCAGCGCAGTCTCGAACCCGAGAGTGCCGGACGAACTGGCGCGAAGGAAGCGTGCGTCAGCCGCGCGGTCGATAGACGCGCACGCAGCGCTCGAGCAGGCCTTCGCGATCCTCCGTCGGTTTCCATCCGATGGAACGCGCCACGTCGCACGCGAAGGTGACCGCCAGCGACCGCGCCTTCAGGTCGCGCCAGCTCGGGAATTCGACACCCGCGCGGCGCCCCGCTTTCTTCACGATCCACTTCCCGATCTCGAGCGACTGCGAGAGCGCGAGCGAGCGCGGATGGAAGTGCAGGTCGCGACCGGTCGCGCGCTTCAGCTCCTCGACGATCTCGCGCGCGGTCAACGGCGTGCGCCCGCACAAATTCAGGGCTTTTCCGTCGATCTCCGTGCCGCGGTGACGCGCCGCGCGCGCCAGTCCGTCGGCGACGTCGTCGACCCACACGATGGGCAGCGCGTCCTCGCCGTGACCCCAACCGACGCAGTGGTTGTCGCGATTCCACACGCCGAGTCCGGAGTGCTGCATCGGCGTCCCGGCGCCCATGACGACGCCCGGTCGCGCGATGACGAGCGGCAGTCCCTTGTCGCGATGCAGGGCGAGCAAGGCTTGCTCGGCCGCGATCTTGCCGCGCGAGTAGAGCGAGCGTTGGCTCGGACTCGGATCCGTTTCGATCGAGTCGCGGATCTCCGCGCCGACGTCGGGGCCGGTGTAGAGCGACGCGATCGAGCTCACGTAGACGAAGCGCCGCACGCCAGCTGCGAGTGCAGCCTCTGCCGCGGCGCGCGAGCCTTGCACCATGCTGCGCTCGACCGCTTCCCACGTGTCGCCGTTGCCGGTCGCGAGCGAGATCACTGCGTCCGCGCCGGCGAACGCCGCGCGTAGCGCTGCATCGTCGCCGAGCTTGCCGCGCAGGAAACGGATGCGGCCCGACTTCACGCCCTCGGCCACGATCGGCGGCAGAGAGTGCGCGCGCCGCGCGACGACGGTCACGGGCGAGCCCATCTCGAGGAGCTTCGCGACCGTGCGCGTGCCGATGAAACCCGTCGCGCCGACGACGACGACTTCGCCCGGACGTGCGGGGCCCGGCGCCGGCGGTTCGCTCGCGCGCGGCGGAGCGGCCGGTGCCGCGGACGCGAGTGCGTCGCACCAGGCGAGCACTTCCGCGGCGCGCGCGGCGGAAGTCGGCGGCTCGGATCCGGCGCGAAATGCAGCATGGAACTGCTCGATCGACTCGCGCATGCCCACGTAGAACGCATCGCAGCGCGGAGCGAGACCGAGCGTCGTCTGGAACCAACGCTTGCACGTAGCGCGCGCGTCGCGGCGCATCTCGGCGCCGCGGCGCGACGAGGCCAGGTAGCTGTTCCAGAAGTCGAGCCAAACCGTCTTGCGTTCGCCCGACAGCGTGTTGTGGAAGAGATCCGCCTCGAGCGACCCATCGCTGCCGAGCACCTGGATCGTGTTGCGCGTGAACCCTTGTCCGAACGCGCAGTAAATCTGCATCGAACCGCGCTCTCCGGTGCCGCTCGCCGACCAGCGGTCGACGAACACTTGGCCCGGATGCAGTTCGCGCTGCGAGACGAGCGTGGTCTCGACGTGCTTCGGCGCGCCGACGAGCGCGTGCACTTGACCCAGCGGGTGCACGGCCGCCTCGAACACGATGTTCCGCGGCTCACGGAACATCCAATGCGCGTAGTCGCCCGCGTCGAGCTGCGCCAACGGCACGGAGAGCGTCACCTGCACGTGCTCGACGCGCCCGATCTCGCCCGCGGTGACGCGCGCCATGAGCCGCGAGAAGGCCGGATGGTGGACGTTGTTGTGGTTCACGCCGACCACGAGGCCGAGCGCGGCTGCTTTCGCGGCGAGCAACCGCGCGTCCTCCGCCGACAACGCCAGCGGTTTCTCGGCGAAGACCGAGATGCCCATGTCGAGCAGCTTCAGGACGAGAGCGACGTGCGTCTCGGGCGGCGTCAAGAGATGCGCGACGTCGATGTCGAGCGTCGCCAACTCGTCGATGGAACTCAACGCGCGGTCGATGCCGAAACGGCGGCTCTGCGAATCGGCGCGCGTGCGATCGGGATCGACGAGCGCCACCGTCGTGCACTCCGCGATCCGCCCGAGGCAGTCGAGGTGGTAATCCGCGATGTAACCCGCGCCGACGACTGCGACGCGCGTCGGCTCGCCGGGGCGGCGCGGGCTCCTCGGTCTCTGCATCGTGGGCACTATTCCCGGCGCGTTCGCGCGATCGGGGTGCGAGAGGATAGCGGAGGGAGCTGAGCGCGCTTCTGTGGTGCGGCCGGCGGAATCCATGGGTCAGCTCCTATCGGCATCCGCGGCGGCTCGGGTCGCGCGGGTTCGGCGATCCACGCGCTTTTCTCATCAGGCCCGGTGATGGAACGCCCGACATAAAGGCCATCTCCTCCTTCTTGGGCCCGGCATTCCACTTCGGTGGGGTGTCCGGGCCCTCTACTTTTCGTGGGAAGTTCGTGGGGCGCTTGGAGCCCGTCGCCTCGCTCGCTACGCTCCCCGTTTCCACCGTCCCGGCCGCGCCGTGAAGAGAGGCCTCGCGGCGTGCGACCAGACCGGGATCTGGATCCACGCCATGAAGTCCGCCGACAGCGAATTGCCTTCGTTCCCCGAGGGCCTCACGTTCGACGACGTCCTGCTCGTCCCGCAGGAGTCCGACATCCTGCCGCGCGATGTCCAGCTCGCGACGCGCTTCTCGCGCAACGTGCCGCTGAACATCCCGCTCGCCTCCGCGGCGATGGACACCGTGACGGAGGAGAAGCTCGCGGTCGCTCTCGCGCGCGAAGGCGGCATCGGCGTCATCCACCGGAACCTCTCGATCGAGGGCCAGATCCGCGAGGTCGACAAGGTCAAGCGCTCGGCCAACGGCGTGATTCTCGATCCCGTGACGTTGCCGCCGGATGCGACCATCCGCGAAGCGCGCACGATCATGGCGCGTCACAACATCTCCGGCCTGCCGATCACCGAGGGTCGGCGCGTCGTCGGGATCCTCACGCGCCGCGACTGTCGCTTCCAGACGAGCGACGACACGCCCGTCGGGAAGATCATGACGAAGGACAAGCTCGTCACGGCGCCGCCGAACACGTCGCTCGAAGAAGCGCGCGAGATCCTCTTCAAACACAAGGTCGAGAAGCTGATCCTCGTGGTGAAGGGCGACGAGCTGGCGGGCCTCATCACGATGAAGGACCTGAACATGCTCCAGGCCTTCCCGAATTCGGCGGTGGACAGCCGCGGCCGCTTGCGCGTCGCCGCGGCGATCGGCGTGCACGACTACGAACGCGCGGAAGGACTCGTGAAAGCGGGCGTGGACGTGCTCGTCGTCGATACGGCGCACGGTCACAGCGCGAACGTCGCCAACACCGTGCGCGAGATGAAGCGTCGCCATCCGGTCGACGTCGTCGCCGGGAACGTGGCCACGGCCGAGGGAGCGCGCGCGCTCGTCGAAGCCGGCGCGGACGGCGTGAAAGTCGGCATCGGGCCCGGCTCGATCTGCACGACGCGCATCGTCGCGGGCGTCGGCGTGCCGCAACTCACGGCCGTCATGTCGGTCGTGCACGCTCTGAAGGGATCGGGTGTCCCCGTCATCGCCGACGGCGGCGTGCGCTTCTCGGGCGACCTCGTGAAGGCGCTCGCGTCGGGCGCGTCGTGCGCGATGCTCGGCAGCCTCTTCGCAGGCCTCGACGAGAGTCCAGGCGAGGTCGTCCTGTTCAAGGGCCGCTCGTTCAAGAGCGTGCGCGGGATGGGTTCGCTCGGCGCGATGCAAGCCGGCGGCAAGGAACGCTACCGCCAAGGTGACGTGACCGAGACGGACAAGCTCGTGCCCGAGGGCATCGAAGGTCTCGTCCCGTACAAGGGCAAGCTCTCGGCATTCGTCTACCAGATGGTCGGCGGCGTGCGCGCCGGCATGGGCTACGTCGGTGCACCGACGATTCCCGCGCTGTGGGAGCGCGCGCGGTTCGTGCGCATCACGGACGCCGGTCGTCGCGAGAGCCATCCGCACGACGTCACGATCACGAAGGAGTCGCCGAACTACTTCCACGCGGAGTAGGGCGGGCAGCGATGCAAGCAACGAGTCAAGCGGACCGCGGACCGCGCGGTGTCCTCGTCGTCGATCTCGGCACGCAGTACGCGCAGCTCATCGCGCGGCGTGTGCGCGAGTCGAATGCTTGGTGCGAGATCGCGCCTCCTCATCGCGCGCTCGAGGTCGCGCGGCGGATGGATCTCGCCGGCGTGATCCTGTCCGGCGGTCCGGCGTCCGTGTACGCGCCCGACGCGCCCAAAGTGCCGCGTGAGTTGCTCGAACTCGGCGTCCCCGTGCTGGGCATCTGCTACGGCATGCAATGGATGTCGCAAACCCTCGGCGGCGAAGTCCTCGCGTCGAAAGAGCGCGAATTCGGCCGCACGTCGCTCGTGGTGGAACGACCCGAGGCGATCCTCGACGGCATCAGCGGTCGTACGGTCGTGTGGATGAGCCACGGCGACCAAGTCGCGCGAATTCCGGCGGGTTTCGAGGTCTACGCTTCGAGTGTCACGTGTCCCTACGCAGTCGTGGGGGACCCGAAGCGCGGGCTCTTCGGCGTGCAATTCCATCCGGAGGTCAGCCACACGCTGCGCGGCGCGGAGGTGCTCGCCAATTTCCTCCTGCGTGTCTGCAAACTGCCCGGCGATTGGAAGCCCGACAACATCGTCGAGCGCGAGATCGCGAAGGTGCGCGCGCTCGTCGGCGCGAGCGGCGAAGTGGTGCTCGGACTTTCGGGCGGCGTCGACAGCTCGGTCGCGGCCGTACTCTTGCACAAGGCGATCGGCGAACGGCTCCACTGCATCTTCGTCGACAACGGGCTCCTGCGGCACGGCGAGCGCGATCAAGTCGAGCGCACGTTCCGCGAGCGCTTCCACATGGATCTCACGGTCGTGGATGCGACCGATCGCTTCCTCGGGAGCCTCAGCGGTGTCACCGACCCCGAGAAGAAGCGCAAGTTGATCGGCCGTGACTTCGTCGAGGTGTTCCGTGTGGAGGCGAAGCGCTTCCGTTCCGCGGGATTCTTGGCGCAAGGCACGCTTTATCCCGACGTGATCGAGTCCGTGAACGTGCACGGCGGGAACACGGCGGTCATCAAGAGCCACCACAACGTCGGTGGGTTGCCCGAAGACCTCGACATGACGCTCGTCGAGCCGTTGCGCGAGTTGTTCAAGGACGAGGTGCGCGCCATCGGTCGCTATCTAGGCCTCGATTCCGCCATCGTCGATCGCCAACCGTTCCCCGGCCCCGGTCTCGCCGTGCGGATCGTCGGCGAGGTCACGCCGGAACGCTGCGCCCTGCTGCGGGCTGCCGACCGCATCGTCACGAGCGAAGTCGAAGGCGCCGGCGTGCACACGAGCTTGTGGCAGTACTTCGCCGTGCTCTTGCCCGTGAAGTCCGTCGGGGTCATGGGCGACGCGCGCACCTACGAGAGCTGCATCGCGCTGCGCATCGTCGAGAGCCAGGACGGCATGACGGCCGACTGGCACTACCTCGAGCGCGAACTCCTGGCCCGCATCTCGAACCGGATCATCAACGAGGTCCGCGGCGTGAACCGCGTCGTGCTCGACGTGACGAGCAAGCCGCCCGGCACGATCGAGTGGGAGTGAGCCGCCTGGTCCGAGTAGGCCGCCGAGTCCGAGTGACCGCCGAGTCCGAGTGAGCGCCGAGTCCGAGTGAGCGCCTAGTCCGAGTGAGCGCCTAGTCCGAGTGAGCGTCCATCCGGAGCGAGTGACCAGCGGGGTCGCGTCCGGAATCGCGCAGTTTCGAGCGTTCGCGCGGGTCACGGGGGGGTGAGGTGTGCCCGCCGGGTCAAGTTCGTGTGCGCCTCGGGACGAGGCGCGAGCGCGTGATATCCTCCCGCCGGCGTCATCGACGCCCACCCTCATGAAGCACTCCAACGCGTACTTCCTGGCCGTCCTCGGCATTCCGTTCACCCTTGGTCTCGCTGCGCTCGCAGACGATGTCTCGTTCCATCCGGCGAAAGACTTCGCCTCGCAGAAGGAGCTGCGCATCGATGCCGAACTCGCCGTCAAGGAAGCGTCGATCTCCTTCAATGGCGAGCCCGTTCCCGCGGACTCGATCGAACAGCTGACCGCGCAGCAGTTGATGCTCAGCATCGCCATCGACGTCACCGAGACGTTCCGCGCGACGAAAGACGGCGCACCCGTCGATCTCCTGCGTGGCTACGACAAGATCGAACTGAAGCTCGAGATCGGTGACGAGGTCCAAGAGCCGGAAGGCGACAACGATCTCGAGGGCAAGTCCGTTCAGTTCCTCTGGGACGCGAAGGAGTCGGAGTACAAGAAGTCCTTCCACGAGTCGAAGGGCGACGACGCGCTGCTCGAGAGCCTCGACGCCGACATGGAAGTGCGCGCGTTGCTCCCCGACAAGAAGGTCGGCGAGGGCGACACTTGGGACGTGTCGGGCGACGACCTCGCGGCACTCTTCTTCCCCGGCGGAATCGCCGCCGGCGGGGGCGACGGATCGGGAGAGGGACCCGACGTCGAGGCGATCACCGACGAATTCGCGAAGCAGCTCGAGACGGCCTTCAAGGAGTTCAAGGTCACCTGCACGTACACAGGCACGCGCGACGCGGCCGGAACGAAGGTCGGCGAGATCACGTTCGTGTACGACGGGAAGGCCAGTCTCGATCTCGATCCGATCCTCAAGCAGGCGGAAGAGATGGGGGGCGGCGGCATCGACATGGAGTTCTCGAGCAGCGCTTCCATGACCTTACGCGGCGAAGGAGCCCTCTTGTGGGACCTCGCGACCGGCGTGATGTACACCTACGAGATGAAGGCCGAGCTCGGCCTCGACGTCAACATCGAAGCGCATGCCCAGCAAGAGGGCATGGAGTTCGACGTGTCCATGTCCGGCTCGATCGGTGGGGACGTGACCTGGGCGATGACCCGCAAGTAGTTCGTTTCAGAACTCGAGGCTTGGTTCGGAGTCGTCCCGTATGCGTATGCACAAGTCTCTCGTCATCCTGCTCTTCGGCCTCGGTTTCGCTGGTGGAGTCGCCGCTGTTTCGCTCCCTGCACGCGCGATTTCGCCGCAGGACACGGAATTGGCGAAGGCCGAGGCGGCCCTGGAGAAGAAGCCGGAATCGTTCGAGCTCCTCGACGCGGCCTCACGCGCGGCACAGGCCGCGGGCAAGAACGATCAGGCTCTGTGGTACGCGAGCATCGCGCTGAAGAACGCGCCGACGACGAAGGAAACCGCGAAGGCGGTCCTCGATCTCACGGCGCGTGCCGCCGCCCTCGACACCGTCCCCGTGAAGGGCTCGACGGTTGCGGGCGAGTACCAGACCGCGCTCGCGACAGCGGGTTCGGCGCTCGCGAAGAAGAAGCTGTCCGTCTCGGCGGTCTACCTCCTGTCGCGCGTGGACTCCGGACCGGCCGCCGAGAAGGCGCGTGCCGATCTCGACAAGATCTTCGCCGACAAGAAGGCGGTCGAGGCGCTCCTCGATTCGGGCGTCGACGTGCCGGTGAAGCCCAAGAAGAAGCGCAGACCTGAGCAGATCGCGAAGGAAGACAAGAAGCACGAGACCTGGGACAAGGCCTACGAGATCAAGGGTGACCAGTACACGGTGAAGACGAACATGGGGATCGAGTTGGCCGAGGCCTTCTCGCTCGCCATGGAGCAGATGAATCGCTTCTACCGGAAGTTCTTCCGCGTGAAGGAACGCGGTGGGGACACGCCGCGCGTCACGCTGAGCGTCTATCGCGAGCGACCCGAGTTCGACATGCACGAGAAGGGCGACGACGGGAAGTCACCCGACCAGAACATCCGCGGCTTCTTCTCGCCGTCGGAACTGCGCGTGGTGACTTACGACCCGCGCGCGGCGCACGGCGATCCGCTCTCGTCGTTGTGGTCGACTCTGTTCCACGAGGCGAGCCACCAGTTCACGCGGATCGCGCTGCCGAACGGCGGGTACCCGACTTGGCTCAACGAAGGCACGGCGTCCTACTTCGAGGGCGCGCGACTGCTCCCGAACGGTTCGGTGCAGTTCAACCTCGTCGCGCACGAGCGGCTCGAGGGCCTGAAGTACTACATCGAGGATGGCAAGCCGACGCTCGTCGACACGATCGAATACAACACGCCGGGCTCGTACCCGGGTGAGTACTACCCGTTCGGGTGGGGGCTCGTTTACTTCTTCCACAACTACGAGGACGAGAAGTCGACGCGGCCCTACTTGGAGCCCTACCGCGCGTTCCTCGCGTCGTACAAGTCGGGCGGCAAGCACGACATCCAGGCCCGTTTCGTCGAGCATTTCGTCACGAAGGCCAAGCAACCGGGGATCACGACGTTCGCGGATTTCGAAGCGCGCTGGAAGTCGTGGATCCTGGAGTTGCACGTGCTCGAGTTCGGGCCGCCCGAAGTGGCCGACAAGCTGATCGAGATGGGGCGCAAACAACGCCAGGACGGCGCGATCGAATCCGCCGAAGAGAGCTTCTTGCGCGCGCTGCGCCGACGCGCGGACGATCCGGTCGCGTTGGTGGAGTTGGGTGAAGTCCTCGAGGCTCAGAAGAAGCCGGACGCGGCGTTGGCCCGTTACCGGCGTGCCTTCGAAGTGCTGCGCGGCGTCGAGGACGAGAGCGCGACTCTGCCCGGGTCGGAGGACCTCTCCGCGAAGGATTTGCGCGACGTCTGCAGTCAACGCGTCGCGCGCATCGACAAGGTCGTCGCCGAGGCCCTCGCAGTCGCCGACCAGAAGTTCCTCGACGCAGCTCCGGCCGCCGCGAAGGCCTACGCCGACGCGGGGTTGCCGCACGTCGCGCTGGCGTTCCTGCAGGAAGCGGAAGCGCTGTTCGGCCTGCCCGACGCGTTCGCCGCGACGTCCTTGGAGATCGCGAAAGCGTCGGGGGCGGACGTGCGACGTTGGCGTCGCGTCGCGATCGATGCCGAACTGGGTGCCTGGTCGGCCGAGAGCTGGACGGGTGCCGATGGAGTGCTCGCGTGCACGACGGAGGAGACCGACTTCGCCTACGTGGCCGACGTGCCGCCGGCGCGTTACCGCTACGAGGCCGTGCTCGACACGTCGAAGCTCGGGGAGGGCGGCCTCGCGATGCTCGTCTTCGGCGCCAACGACGAGAGCCTGCAGCTCGTCGGCGTCATGAGCCAAGGGATGGCGATGGTCGCCGAGCTCGAGAAGGGCTTCAAATCGAAGAAGGCGCTGCCCTCGATCAAGGCGGACAAGCGCGCCGCCGTGAAGATCGCGATCGAGGTCAAGGACGACGTGGCCGAGTTCTTCTTGGGAGACAAGTCCGTGGCGAAGATCACGTACCAGCCGGGCGAGTTGCGCGGGTCGGTGGGCATCGTGGTCTCGTCGGGCGAGGTCGCAGTGACCGACGTGCGTTTGCGGTACTGAGAGCCCGCGAATGCGCCGGCGTGCTCGCAGGACCGCGTGGTCCGGCCCGCGGAGCACTCGATCGTGTGACGTCCGCGGCCGCTGCGCGACCTCGCGTTCGCGCCGGCCCGCGCCGGCGTTCGCTCAGGGCGCTTCGAGATCGACCACGGTCGTGCGACCGGCCTCGATCGTGATCGAGTGTGTGCGCGTCTCCGTGCCGATCGTCGCGCGCACGATGTAATTCCCCGGCTCGAGGAGCCCGCTCGTCGCGTTCGCGCCGTACACGAGGCGATCCGTCGTCTTCAGGCGACCTTGGCGCGCGTCGCCGCGGAGCAACAGGCTCGTGAGGGGCAAGGGCACCTTTCTGCCGGTCGCGTCGATCAGCTCCAGCGCGATCCCCTCTCCTCCGCTCGGCGCGTCGGCCGACGCAGCGACCGGCGCGAAGCGGATGCGGCCCGCGAGATCGAACGCGACATCGACTTGCGTCGTCGCGCCCGTATCGATCTCGACTTCGGCGACGAACGGCCGCGCGTGCGCGATCGGGCCGTCGACGGCGTCGCGGTGGGCGCTGAGATGGATCCACCACGAGCCGGCGTCCAAAGGGTCGGTCAGTTGGCCGACTTCGTCCAACGGAACGATGCGCACCTCGCGCAGGCTGCTCGGCAGCTCACCACGTCGCAGAGCGGCGCGCGTCGTGTCGTCGACGACCGAGGCCGGGAAGACGCGCGCGACGACGTCCTTCCAGGCGACGTCCGGCGCGCGGATCTGGAGGAAACCGGGCGGGACGGCCTCCTGTAGATCGACGTCGATCGGGCCTTCCAACGGGCCGGCATACCGACTCGTGAAGGTCAGGAAACCCGGCCCGAAGACCGACAACGTGCCGGCGCGGGCGCCGATCAAGTCCACGAAGCCGCGCGCATCGGTCCCCATGCTCCGACCCGAACCATCGGCCGGCTCGAAGCGGACGATGGCGCCTTCGACCAGTCGCCCGTTGGCGCGAACGGTGACGCGCGCGATCGAGTTCGGCGGTTCGAGAACGAGACCCGCGAGCGGCGGCGTGACGCGGACGACGAACTCAGGACCGATCGGGAACTCGACCATCGGTTGCTTCGTGGCGTTCGTGTAGCCGCGCTCGAATTCGATCGCGCCGGTTCCGAGGCCGCGGATCGCGAAGCGACCGTCGTGCTCCGGCGCGACTTCACCGCCCGCGCGCTCGAAGGAACGACCCGTCCATGCGAGCGGAGTGCCGTAGACCGAGAGCACGCGCTCGACCTCCGTGAGATTCCAGCGCACGACCGCTTCGAGGCCGGCATTCGCGGCATTCGGATCCGCGTGGACGACGCCGGTGACGCTCGATCCGGCGCCGAGCGCGATGCGACCGAGGTCGCGGTCCTCGCCGGCCACGAGATCGAGGCGCATCGTCTCCGGTCGCGTGGCACCGCCGAACGCGGCGACGACGACGACGTGTCGGCCCGTGCGTGCCGCGCGCAGCGAGAACGTGCCGTCGTCGCGCACGGCGACGCCTTCGACAGGGTCCGCCGCGAGTCCGCCGACTTCGTCCACGGCGAAGAGCGCCGCCAAGCGCCCGAACGCAGAGTCTGCGCCGGCGTCGTCGTTCCAACCGGCACGTCCGTGCACGCGCGCCGCGGGCGGCTCGACGCGGAACGTGATGGGGATCTCTTGCCGCGCTCCCGCTTCCGCCGCGGTCCGCGCACGCGTCAGCGCATCGGCGTCGAAGAGCACGGGCACGCGCACCGGCAGGCCGTTGGGATGGTCGTACTCCGCGATGAACTCGCGCGGCGCGAGTCCCGTCGGCGCATACCAATCGGTGAGGTCGACTTCGAACGACGCCGCGGCATCGAGTTTCACGACGCGCGGTCCGCGGGCGTCGGCGCGGAGCCTGAGCGTCGGTGCGCCACTCGGCAGGGTCTCGAGCCCGACCACGCGTGCGACGAGGCGGACGCCGGGTTGGGGTCCTGGCGCGACGATCGGCGTCGAGGTCGAACCGCTGCGTCCATGGGCCGGTGCGTCCGCGAGGCCGCTGTCTGTCCCGCTCGACGTCGCAGCGCGCGCGCTCGAGCCTGCGGGGCCGACGACTGCGACCGCGCGATCCGTCGTGAGTGTTGCGGCTTCGTCACGCGTGACGAACCACACGGTCGCGGTCACGAGCGTCGCGACGGCGGCACCGAGGAGCCAAGCGGTTCCGACGCCGGACGAGATCCCGCCCGCGGTCGTGCTGGTCAGCGCAGCGCTCGGCTTCACGGCGCTCGTCGCGCTCGTCTTCGCCGCGCTGGTCTTCGCCGCGCCGGCCGCGCCCGCTCCGCTGCCAGCAGCACCGCTGCCTGCCGCGCCGCTGCCGATTCGCGCGGCGCCGTCGAGTAGTGGCGCGAGTCGCGCCGCTTCGCTGCGCGGCGCGAGGATCGCGAGCGCGGTTCCGAGCGACAAACTCGCGGGGATGAGCTTCCGCAGTTGCGCGAGACCACGGAACACCTGCACGCGCACGGTCCCCGTTTCACGACCCGTGCGCTGCGCGATCTCCGCGTGCGTGAGGTCCTCGAAGAGGTGCATCGAGAGCACTTCGCGGTACATCGAGGGCAAGCGCGCCAAAGCACCGGTGACGTGCTCGCGCACTTCGGCTTCGGGAAGATGGGCGTCGGCTTCCGGAACGGTCGGCGTCGTCACACGCGCGGGATCCGGGATCCGCGTCGCTGCACGGCGCGCGCGCCGCACTTCGATCTGGAGGATGCCGACGAGCCACGGCATGAGCCGCTGCTCCGCGTCCCACCGGCGCGCGTCGCGCAGCACGGTGTGCCAGGTTTCCTGTACGAGATCCCAAGCGGCCGACTCGTCACGGACTTGCCGCCGCGCGATGACGAGGAGCTCGTCCTCGGAGCGCGCCAGCACCTCGGCCAAAGCCTCGGAATCCTCGTCGTCGCGCCAGCGAAGGAAGAGCGCCTCCAGCGACTCGGTCTCGTGCGATTTCCCGTGCATGAATGGACTCCGCTCGGGGGGCCTCCGCCGTTACGCGGAACCCCGAACGACGTGTCCAGTCCGCGCCGAAAGCCCGCGGACGTCAAGCCGGGAGGTCAGAGCGTGTGAAGTGGTCACACGCTCTCGGGACGGGGAGCGGCGCCACAGGTATCCGAGAGCCCGTAGGCTCGATTTCTGGCGCATCCGGCATTCGTGTGGGTCGGCGCCCGCGTGCGGGCCCGGCAGCCCCGCGCTCCGGGATCACGACTCGAGCGCGGTTGATCTCTAGGGATCCACTGCGTCCGGGCGCGTTGCCCGGAGCCGCGACCCGCGCGGCGCGCGAAGTCACACCGTGCGCGTCGGCGGCCGCGTCGTCGTGCGCCTCGCCGTGCGCCTCGCCGTGCGCGTCGTCGTGCGCGTCGTCGTGCGCCTCGCCCTGCGCGTCGGCATGCGCGTCGTCGTGCGTCCCGGCATGCGCGTCGACGAGCCTGGCTGTGAGCGCCGCCGTCGGCTCAAGCTCTGCACCCCGCTCGGCCCCCCGCACCGGGATCCGCACGCGGTGCCTCGCTCGTCGCGATGCGTCCGCGCTTCAGCCATCCGAACAGGAGCAGCCACGAGCTCGCTTCGGGCAACGCACGATCCTTGCGCGGCGTCCGATCCATCCACCCGCTGAACCACGGGCCCGACGAATGCGCGTCGATTCCGACGATGCGCGCGCCGTGCTTCTGCGCATTCTGCAGCACGTAGACGAGCGCGTTGCGCACCTCGCGCGGCGTCTTCAAGATACGCGCGTGGTAGCGGTCGCCGACGACGCGGCCCGTCCGTTCCCACGCGCGATTCAGCGCCTTCGCGACGCGGACGAGCAGCCCTTTCACGCCGCGCGCCAGCGCGATCTCGTCCGGCGCCTCGACAACGAAGTGCAGATGGTTCGACTGAATCGAATACTCGATGAGCCGGAAGCCGAATCGGTTCGCGCCCGCGGCGAGCGTCGCGCGCAAGAGCACGAGCGTGCGTTCGCTCCGCAGGTTGGGCAGTCCCGCGAGGAGCCTCGTCGTGACGAGGACCGGCGTGTGCCGCGTCACGCGCGGTCGCGTGTCGTGCGGCACGAGCGCGCGGTCGCCCTTCGGCTTGCGACCCGCGCCGGCTCGCGTGCCGCCGCGACGGAACAGGTCGAGTTGTCGAACGGATTGGGACTGCGGCGGCATGTGTGACTGCGAGGGCATACTTGACTGCGACTGAGACTGCATGAGCGAGTGCGAGTGCTCCATCGACTCCCTCCTTCCGATAGAACGCGCGGCGAGCGCTCGGGTCGTCGAAAATCACGAGAAAACAAGCATCGATCTAAGACTGTCCCCAGCGCGGGATTCGAGTCCGCGGACATTCGACGCGCTGTGCGCCACACGTCGCGGCCCGACCTGCGTGCTCGAGTCCAATCCGTCGAGGTTCGACCGCTCGGCTCGAGCACCCGCGCGACCGCACGATGATTCCGCGCACATTCAGTGAGAGTTTCCAGTGACGTCGGCGTGGGTTCGTCCGGCGAGAAACGTTCGTTCGCTTGTTGCCCGCGTCGTTCGCGAGGACGAGCTGGGTCTGGTGCAGCACCCTCCGCCTCGCACTCGGCATCGACCTCGCACTCGGCCTCGCACTCGGCATCGCACTCGGCATCGCACTCGGCATCGCACTCGGCATCGCAC
>Ga0163147_10004607_pt1 | contig 17404 bp, 19 predicted proteins | sample OliLakLV19MP6G1_FD_148597 | JGI IMG/M metagenome (GOLD analysis project Ga0163147, IMG submission 148597) | Freshwater microbial mat bacterial communities from Lake Vanda, McMurdo Dry Valleys, Antarctica- Oligotrophic Lake LV.19.MP6.G1 | ecosystem: Environmental > Aquatic > Freshwater > Lake >...
CAGGATATAATCAAGCTCATTGAAGATTATTGTTGTTATCCTGTTCGGTAAAATAGCAGTCATAAGCAATACAAACATTTAGTAAAGAAAGGGCTTGTCACCATTGCAGCACATAAAATGAGCGATGAAATTGCACCCGGCACATTAAACAGTATATTTAAACAGGCACAAATAAAATAAACATGAGAAAATACCTGGTAGTTTATGAAAAAACAAAAACCGGCTATTCAGCATACCTGCCGGATTTACCCGGCGTAATTGCAACTGGTAAAAAAAGAACAATTGTAGAACAGAATATTTTTGGTGCAGTTCAATTTCACCTGGAAGGTTTAAAGGAAGAAAATATCCGTATTCCAAAAGCAAATGCCGGTAGATAAATGCTGGTATTTGCAGTATAATATTTTTCGCTCTTGTTCGTGCTCCTATTCTGGTTATACTTTGGGATACCCAAAAAATTATATTGTCAGCACTATTGCTCAGCAAAAAATAAAGCTGAAAGACTTTCATGGGTTTGCTACTTAAGACCTACTAAAAAATATTATCCCACTTTATTTTAGAACTTTAGCAGAAATAAAATCGCAGATAACTATTTCATTTCACTGGCTTAGGTAGGCCACAACATATTTCTTTTTGAAAGTAGCACAGCGGTAATCAAGCCATTTCCAGGCGCTATAAGTACAAGGCTTATGTTGTATGCGGTCATCAGAAAGTTGTTCAAAAAAAGTAAAAGCTTCATCTACAAATTTTTTAGCAGTTTTAGGCAATCCTTTACTTTCAATAAACAGGGCAATTTCAGCAACGGCTGTGGAGGCAGGTTCAAGTATGCTTACTTTCCTTTTGCCCATTTATCAATCAGTTTATAAGCATGTTTCTTCCCTGCAGCTAGTGTCAATTTTTTTACTGGTACGGTTTTTTGGGCTGCCAGCAATTGCAATTTGTTATATTCTTCCTGCTCTATCACTACAAATTTTTTCTTATCAATTGTAAGTGTATCCATCATGTATCATTTATGTAATCAAATGTAAGATATTCTTAGCTTTTTCTCCCGACGCATTTGTTCCCGCAGTCATCCATGAGCCAAAACCAACAACATCATAAATCATAAAAGAAGCTCCTGTATTTACCTGTTGCGTGCAAGTATAAGAAGCTCTGATAAGTTATGACTATAAAAATTCATTTTGCGATTATACCAGCAATTGGTACTTTTATAAAAATTAATTTATGAGTCGAAATACTTCAATTTTATTGGGAAATCATTATGATGAATTTATATCGTCAAAAATTTCCTCAGGAAAATATAATTCAGCAAGCGAAGTAATTAGAACTGCTCTAAGGCTTTTAGAATCTGAAGATCAGAAATTAGCTGACTTACGAAAAGCACTGGTAACTGGAGAAAAAAGTGGGAATGTAGAAAATTACAATAGAAAAGAACATTTAAAATCGTTGCATAGTAAGTTTTTATGAAAAAAAGAACTTACACTATTTCAAAAAAAGCTTCAGTCGATTTAGAAGAAATTTGGCTTTTTACTTTTGAAAACTGGTCCCGGGAACAAGCTGATCGTTATTTCAATTTACTTTTAGAAGAAATAGAATTTATCACGGAAAATCCTGAATCTGGCAAATCCATTAATCATATTCGGGAAAATTACAGATCAGCTAAAGTAAAATCCCAATTAATATTTTATAAAATTAAAGAAGCACATCTGATTGAAGTAATAAGAATCCTTCATGAAAGAATGGATATTGAAAACAGACTTAAAGATTGACAAAGCTACCTGCAAAATAAAGGCTTAAACAAAGCTTTGTGAAAGCATCCTTGGTTCGCTTCCCCCCGACATCGGCTCTAATTATCCTATAATGAAAAAATGAGTAGTTAGGACACGAACTATGGCGAAAAACTGTAGAAGGTGGTTTTGGCAGTGCCATCCTGGAATTTATGAATAAACACGGGTACAAAGCTGATGTGAAAATATTGGGTATTCCGGATAGATTGGTAGAACATGGAACACTCAAACAATTGTATGATGAAATTGGCTTGTATGCCAATGCAATTGCTGCAGCACTCCGTGCATTTATGAACGATAAGGTGTTGTTGAGTACAACGTTTCAATAAAATAATTTCATTGAATAAATTTGGTCCCCCCGATTTACATTGGGGGATTTTTATTTTGAGACAAACTTTTAATTACCCCAAAACCTAAAAGTTTTGGGAGTCCTTATCAGTATAGACATTTAATACAACATATATTTTGTATTGTAGAAAAATAATGACTGCAATTGAGTTTCCTTAGCTATTCCCTGGTGCTTTTATGGATGCTATATTTGTGATATCAAAAAAGTGCAACTGATTAAATCCTGAAATATCCTATAACCACATTAAAACCTAAACCAAAATAAGAAGCCTTCCTAATCGAAGGCTTTTTTGTTTATTTCAAAAATTGATGCTGAAATTTATTATGAATGCTTTTCAGTATACCACTTCCTTGAATACTGCTTTGTAGAAAAATAATGACTACAACTGGGTTTCTTTAACTATTATCTGTAATTCAGGCGCATATTACCTTTGTAAAGTTAAAAAAATCCAAACTTATCAAATCCAAATCCGTATTCTAAATCACCTTAAAACCTACACCTAAACCTAAACAAGAAGCCTTCAGCATTGAAGGCTTTTTCATTATTTCAAAACTTGAATCAGGCAGTTATTATTCATGCTTTTCCGTAAAAACATACAATGCAAAACAAATTTTGCTTTGTCGAAAAACAATGACAACAACTGGGTTTCTTTAGCTATTAATTATTATACAGGTGCTTATTATCTTTGTAATGTTAAAAAAATCCAATCTTATCAAATCCAGATCCGTATTCTAAACCATCTTAAAACCTATACCTAAACCTAAACAAGAAGCCTTCATCATTGAAGGCTTTTTCATTATTTCAAAACTTAAATCAGGCAGTTATTATGCATACTTTTTCGTAAAAACATACAAAGCAAAACACATGTTGCTTTGTCGAAAAACAATGACAACATCCGGGGTTCTTTAGCTATTAATTATAATACAGCTGCATACTATCTTTGTAATGTTAAAAAAATCCAATCTTATCAAATCCAGATCCGTATTCTAAACCATCTTAAAACCTACACCTAAACCTAAACAAGAAGCCTTCATCATTGAAGGCTTTTTCATTATTTCAAAACTTGAATCAGGCAGTTATTATGCATGCTTTTTCGTAAAAACATACAATGCAAAACACATGTTGCTTTGTCGAAAAACAATGACAACATCTGGGTTTCTTTAGCTATTAATTATTATACAGGTGCATATTACCTTTGTAATGTTAAAAAAATCCAATCTTATCAAATCCAGATCCGTATTCTAAACCATCTTAAAACCTAAACCTAAACCTAAACAAAAAGCCTTCATCATTGAAGGCTTTTTTCATTATTTCAAAACTTGAATCAGGTAGTTATTATGCATACTTTTCCGTATTAGTAGAAAATATAAAAATGTTTGCTGCATTGTAGAAAAACAATTACAGCAAGTTTGTTTCGTTAGCTATAAGCTGTTATTTGTGTGTATAATACCTTTGTAATGTTAAAAAATCCGAACTTATCAAATCCAGATCCGTATCCTAAAAACACCTTACCGCACAAGATCAAATCAAAATAAAGGACCCTCAATACTGAGGGTCCTTTATTTTGATTGATACTATAAAGTATTTTAGTATTCAGGTAGTTATTGTTTTCATTTATAGTTGTAATCTTGCACAGATGAATTCAGTAATTGCATTGCTTAAAAAAGATTTACTGCTCGAACTGCGGCAGCAGCATACATTATACGGTATACTGCTCTATATCGCATCTACTGTTTTTGTGCTGTCTCTTTCTGTACAGGAACTGGAAGCCAATGTGTGGAACGGATTGTTTTGGGTAATACAATTGTTTGTTTGTGTAAATGCTGTAGCCAAAAGTTTTCTGCAGGAAAGCAAAGGGAAGATGTTGTACTACTATTCTATCGTATCACCGGTACAATTTATTATTGCTAAAATCATCTACAATGTATGTTTGATGATTGGCATGAGCATGGTAAGTTTATTATTATATGCCATTTTTTTAAACAATCCTTTAAGTAAAGTATTTCAGTTTACCGGTATTGTGGTATTGGGTGGAGCAAGCATTAGTTTGGTTTTTACTTTAATGAGTGCCATTGCGGCCAAAGCCAATCAGAACGCCGCATTAATAGCCATACTTGGTTTTCCGGTGATATTGCCTTTGCTGTTGTTGCTGATGCAGTTAAGTAAAGCGGCTTTCAATGAAATTTTTAGAGATGGCGCCTTACTTCAGTTAACCGGCTTAATTATTGGGCTCGATCTGCTGATTGTGGGAATGGCAGTAGTTCTATTTCCCTATTTGTGGAAAGAGTAATTTACACTTCAAGGTTTTCACGCAAAGACGCAGAAAAGCAAAGAAGCAAAGTTTGTTGGTGATTTGAAAATGTTTATTCTTTGCCTCTTGAAATCTTTGCTTTTTTGCAGCTTTGTTTCTTTGCGTGAAAAGCCCGTAGTATTCTTTGCTTGATTGCGTGAAAAATGGGTAGTATTATTTCCTTTTTTGTGCGAAATTTAAAATATTATTCCTTCCTCTTTAACCTTTACCCTACCTTTGCGGCACTCAAAAAATACTTTTGTAAGTGAATAAAAGTTGGTGGAAAATAGCATCTTTTCTTTTGTTGGTTTATACAATTGTTGGTGGATTTTTATTGGAGGTACCACACCTGCCGATCCTCAACGAAACAATCCGCAATCTTTATTTTCATGTGGCCATGTGGTTTAGCATGATGATTCTTTTTATTGTAAGCTTTGTTTACAGTATCAAATACCTGCGGGGGTTTAATTACCGGTATGACATATACGCCAAACAGTTTGCCTCATTGGGATCTTTATTTGGAATTTTGGGGTACACTACAGGCGCCATCTGGGTTTCAGTAACCTGGCTTACAGACCAAAGCCAGTCCATTGGCAGCGTAATGAAGGAGCCAAAACTAATTGGTGCTGCTATTGCTTTATTAATTTACGGGGCCTATTTTGTATTAAGAGGTTCATTTACCGATATTGATAAAAGGGCAAGGATAAGTGCAGTGTACAATATATTCGCTTTTGTAATGTTATTTCCCAGTATCTGGATTATTCCAAGGTTAGTAGGTAGTCTTCATCCAGGTGCGCCGGGTAGTGACAGCGGCAACCCGGCTTTGAATTTTAAAGATGTTGACCTACGGTTGCGGATGGTATTTTACCCGGCTATTATAGGATGGACTTTGCTGGGCGTTTGGATTGCAACTTTAAAAATAAGACTACAGCTTATGAATGATAAAAGTCTGCTGCAGGAAATGCCAACAAAAAAATAAGTGATATGAAATCTCTAAAAAAAATAATTCTATTGTTATTGATTGCATTTAATGCTGTACTTGTTTTTGCACAGGATAACAAAGCGGTGGAAATGGCCGATGTGATGCGTAGCAATGGTAAAATATATGTAGTAGTTGCCATTTGCCTTACGATATTAATCGGCTTGTTTTTATATGTGTGGAATGTTGATAGAAAAATAGGCAAACTGGAAAAAGAGTAAACTATTTTTGCCGGACGATACCTTTTCAAATATTAATATTAATAATTCAGACAAGTTGCGTAAAGATATAAAGCTGAACGGAGCGTCGCCAATGAAGCTTAATAGTAGTACAAAACCCTGTAACCAAAAAAATAATTAAATATTTAATAACAGTAGCTTCTTGCCAGTTGCTATATTTATAACTACGATTGCTTAAAACTAAAACGAAGATTATGTCAGCACAAAAAGAGTACAGCTTTTTTCAAAGTGTAGAAAAAAGTTTTGACAAGGCAGCCAAATTTACCAAATGGGATTTGGGTTTGCTGGAACAGATAAAAGCATGTAACAGTATTTACAGCATGCGGTTTCCGGTTAAATTGGATGATGGTACTATTGAAGTGATTGAGGCCTACCGGGTGCAGCATTCGCAGCACAAAACACCCTGTAAAGGCGGTATTCGCTTTAGCGAAGCTGTTAATGAAGATGAAGTAATGGCGCTGGCTTCGTTGATGACGTATAAATGCGCCATTGTAAATGTTCCTTTTGGAGGGGCCAAAGGGGGTATTAGAATAAACCCAAGCAAATACAGTGTGTACGAACTGGAAAAGATCACCCGCAGGTATACATCGGAGTTAGTAAAGAAAAATTTTATAGGCCCTGGTATTGACGTTCCTGCACCTGATTATGGTACTGGTGAACGTGAGATGGCATGGATAGTGGATACTTACCAATCGCTGAAGCCGGGCGAAATTGATGCAGCAGGGTGCGTAACCGGCAAACCTATAACGCTTGGAGGAGTTCGTGGGCGTAAAGAAGCAACCGGTATGGGTGTTTTCTTTGGTGTACGGGAGGTTTGTAACATAACGTCTATTATGGAAAAACTGGGGTTGCCGGTTGGTATTGTGGGTAAAACAGTAGTAGTGCAGGGGTTGGGAAATGTGGGTTATCACAGTGCAAAATTTTTTCGGGAGAATGGCGCCAAAGTAGTAGCCATTGCCGAATATAATGGTGCTATTTACAATGCCGATGGGTTGAACGAGGAGGAAGTTTATCAGTATAAATTAATAAATAAAACGTTGCTTAATTTTCCCGGAGCTACTAACCTGGAAACTAGTGAAGATGCATTGGAATTAGCCTGCGACATTTTAATTCCGGCAGCGCTTGAAAATGTAATTAATGGCACCAACGCTTCCCGTATTAAAGCAAAAATTATTGGTGAGGCTGCCAACGGGCCTCTAACTCCCGAAGCAGATGATATACTTGCAGAAAAAGGCGTGGTTGTTATTCCGGATATGTACCTGAACGCAGGCGGTGTAACGGTATCTTACTTTGAATGGTTAAAAAACCTTAGCCATGTGCGTTATGGAAGATTGGAAAAACGTTTTTCAGAAAATATGAATACCCGTATTCTGGCACAGATAGAAGAACTGAGCGGTAAGAAAGTTAGTGAAAAAGAAAAATCACTGATTATGCATGGTGCAGACGAAATAGACCTTGTGCATAGTGGCCTGGAAGAAACAATGATTACCGCCACCCATGAAATTATGCATGTGTGGAAAAGCAATCCTGAAATCCCGGACATGCGCACAGCCGCATACGTAAGTGCCATCAATAAAGTAGCCAACAGTTATGTAGAACTAGGTATTTTTCCATAATGGAAAATTGGAAATAAGTTAATAAAAAACTCCGCTATTTTGCGGAGTTTTTTATTTGTATTTTTTTAAAAGTATGGTTTATTTTTTATCTGGATTAAAGGCATCTTGTGCTATTTTGAATATTCAAGCGTGCAATCAAACTTGTTTTCTCCTGCGCCCAATTCTTCTGAAGCTGCATTGCTGATGCGGATGAGCAAGTCATTGTTCTGCCTGATGTCGGGTATTACATCCAGCACTTTGGCATACACGCTTTTGCCTGTGGTAGTGCTGGTAATTTTAATAATAGTTCCCGGGGTGGAGGTGTTGTGCAAACAATAATATTTGCCATCTTCCCAACCGCTGGTACTTTTAAAGGTGGCTGCATTTCCATTTTCAGATACAATGCTGCTTTGCTTTGTTTGTTTATCGTAATCTGGTTTAAAATAGGCTTTATTAAAACTTCTTCCTGTTGCAGAAGAAGTAGCTGCATTGGTTTTTACTGCTGGGGTTGTTTCTTTCTTTACTGGTTCTGCAACAACAACCGGCGGTACATTTTCTTTTTCCGGTACTGCAACAATTGGTTTTTCTTTTGTGGCATTTTTTGCCACTGGCACTGGCTCTGCGGCAACAACAGGCTTTACTGTTTCTTTTACTGGTGGCGGGGCAGGTGTAACAGCAACTGCAACTGGCGCAACAATTTTAGCCTGTCCGGACAAGGCAGATAAGGCTGTTTTTACTTTTAAGTAACCAACTATCAGTTTAATGCCTTTGCCTACTCCATCGCCTTTAATATTGTTCCATTGTTTTAAAGTGGCAACGGGTAGCTTGTTGTATATTGTAGCAATATGGTACAATCCTTCTTTTTCTTTCACTGTATGATAAACTGGTACCAATGATTCGTCTGCTTCGGCATCGTTGGTTTGTGAAAAATTAATAGCTGTTAATGGAATTTTAATAACCTGGTTCAGGTTAAGCCCTTTTTCCAATTCCAATTTATTAAAAGGTGCTATTTCTTTGGGGCTGATATTGTATAACCTGCCAATGCTGTAATAGTTTTCTTTTGCCACACTTGTATGATTGAGATACAGGTTGGGATACACTCCTTCAACCAGTAAAGTCTTTTTTTGAGCAATCGATAACAGCGGTGCCAGCAATAATATGATTAATATGCGCTTCATGTTTTCTTAAATTTTCTCGTTGGCAAAGATGGGTAAATTTTTTTGTTGCAGGCCCTATTACTTGTTAAGAATCCGCCACTCTTTGGGATAATAATTGTTGATGCGATTGGGCAAAACCTTCATCCAGCCCAATGGTAGCTGATTGTAGGTAAGTAATGTCCAGCCTTTTATGGGAGTGTCAATTTTAATTTCCTGCCTGCGTAAATATTGTAAAGCAGTTTCCCTGTCTGTTTCTACCGCAGGTAATGATGTGTTTAAAATACTGCTTAATGCCAATTGATGGTCGGGAATTAATTCAGTCCGCATGATTTGTCCCAGCTTTATACCAGCTTTTTTTATGTAAAGATTAGACTGGATTATAGCTACGTCATTTTCCAGCTGCAATGGTATGGCAAAGGCTTCATCGCCTTGCTGAATAAAATAATGAGCCGCAGGATTTTGTAAAAAGGGGCTTACCACTTCAATTTCCTTTTTACTAAGTTTCTCCCCATACTTTTTTGATAGTTGCTTGTTATCATCAATATTGCCGTTACCTGTTTTTTTAAATGCGGCGATAAAAAATCCTTCACCTTTTATTTTGTCCGGGTAAAAACGATAACCATAAGCCTGGAGCTTCTCAGATTCAGTTGCTACAATGCCCCAGTTTTTATCAATTGCCAATTGACAGCTTTCCAGTTGCATGGTTTCAATCAGCCAGTCTGCAATTGCTTCATTTTCGGCTGTTGAATAGGAGCAGGTAGAATAAATTAATGTACCGCCTTCTTTTAATGAAGGCAATGCATCCGTTAAAATCCTTTGCTGGCGAAGACTACAGCCTTCAACATGTGGTTCATTCCATTCATTGATGGCATTGGGATCTTTTCTAAATAAGCCGCTGCCACTACAGGGGGCATCCACTACAATCGCATCGAAAAAATTGGGCAACCGCTTTAAATGAACAGGATCGTTGTTGGTGACAACCACATTGGCAGCGCCCCATTTGGTGATGTTTTCTGCCAAAATAGTTACCCTGTTTTTAATTAACTCATTACTTACCAGTAAGCTTTCGCTGCTGATAAGCGATTGTATCAATGTTGATTTTCCACCTGGTGCAGCACACAGGTCCAATACTTTTATGGGTTGAGATAAATCGGTTGTTTGTTGCAATGCCTGTTCAAGAAACATGCTGCTGGCTTCCTGCACATAATATGCACCTGCATGAAACAGCGGATCAATTGTAAAAGATGGTCGTTCCGATAAATATAATCCGTTTGAACTCCAGGGGATTTTTTCAAGTTTAATTGTTGATGATTGTTTGCTGGCAGATAAAAGCTGCTGGAATATTCCTTCACCTAATTGCTTAGATGGATTCATTCTTATAGAGGTAACCTGCTCTCCATTTTGATGTATTTTTTCGAATGCTTCTTTATCAAAACCATTAATGTGCTGTAATGAACTGAGGAAGGCGGAAGGTAGCTGCAAAAGATTGAATATTTTAATTGCTGCAAATATCTGCAATTAAAATACAGCAGCTAAATCAGTTTATATGAGAGGTCGGTTTTGTTTTGTTTAAAATTAAAATACCTATCCACAATTTGGTACAACTTCATTAAAAGGACCCTGTAGAGCCGTAGGCTCGTTTCTGTTTTGAAACAACGGGTTTTAACCCCCGCCTGTACGGGCAGGCGTTGGGTTTAAAAAATCCAACTGAACGAGCCGTAGGCTCGGCACATATATTTGTGTGTTTATTTTAATAGTAAAATTACACGGTTTAATTATTTTTTGCGGCTCTCTGTTAAATGCACCGAACCTACGGTTTTCATTTTTTCTATTTTTAATGAAAGTATTTTCTTCTATAATCTGTCAGTAAAATAATTGACTATCCAGCCTGAATAATCAATTATTATCGGCTTAACCAACCATTTAATAGAAGCCAGTTTTTGCACCGGTCCATCCATAACTCTTTGCTGTTTTTCATATACAAGCCAAAGCCATGGCCGCCGGATTGATACAGATGAAGTTCTGCCGGGACTTTATTTTTGATGAGTGCATTGTAAAATTCAATGCTATTCATCGGACTAACACCATCATCATCGCTGGAATGTACTAAAAAAGCTGGAGGTGTTTCTGCTGTTATCTGCAACTCATTTGAATATTCTTTTTGTTTTTCCAGCGTTGCACTTTTGCCAATAAGTTGCTCGGCAGAACCCTGATGGCCTATACCCGGCATAAAGCTGATAACGGGGTAAATCAGTATCATAAAATCGGGCCGAACACTTGTGTTGTTTGCATTGGGAATAAGTACTTTTTTAAAATGTGTTCCGGTTGTAGAAGCAAGATGACCGCCAGCAGAAAATCCCAGCACGCCAATGCGGTTGGGGTTAATATTCCATTTGGCTGCATTTTCTCTTACCATTTTTATTGCTTGTTGTCCATCCTGCAGCGGGCCAATTTCCGGGTTTACCATCCACGTTTTATTTGGTATACGGTATTTTACCACAAACGCCGTAACACCCATTTCTGTAAATTGCTTTGCTACATCACTTCCTTCATGTACAGCTGCCACAATCCAATAACCACCTCCGGGAAAAATGATAACTGCTGTTCCGTTGGCCAGGTTTTTTGAGGGGTGATAAACAGTGATTGTGGGCCTTGAAATTTTACTGATGATATCGACTCCATCCCGGAAAGAAGCTTCCTCTTCATCAACAGAAGGCTTGCTGTTGGGGATACTATCCGGGTATAGCGGTAAAATTGTTTGACTAATCACCTGTTGAAATATTGAGATGGTAAATAAAAGGAGCAGCGATATTTTTACTTTCATAATTGATATAAAAAAATAACAACCAACAGTGTTGATTGTTATTGTAGATTTTAAAGAACGATTAAATCATTATTTTTTGTTAGCTCTCTTTTTTAATTCCTCCACAGGCATATTATTCATTCTGCCAACCGGTTGTTTTCCCCGGTAGGTAATTACCCTTAGCAAATTAGCATCTACGGGAACTGTAAGTGTACCGGTATATTTTGGATAGAAATGATCCGGATAGGAGTTATCGAAACTGTAATAAATATCAAGCCCCTCTATTTCAGTATTCAGGCTCACCAGTAATTCTCCTTTATTATTTTTGCTTACTTTAAAATCAGCATCATACATGCTGGGGGCATATTTAATTTCTGCAACATCAAATCGTTTAAAATGATCTTCTATTTTTCCTGCAAAACTTTTCCAATTCTTTTTAGCAGCCGGGCTCCAGGCTGTTTCGCTGATGGCAAATGATCGTGGCCAGGTCATGTACTGCACCTGCCGGTAGTTGTATACCTGCTCTGTCCATAAATTACCCTGAATACCTTTTACCAGTTTTTCGTTGATACCTTCAGAAACTGGTTCGTAAGAGTAGGTTTTGCTAACCCGTAGTGATGCATATACTTTTGGTTCCATGATGGCATCGCTTTGCATATAATCGAGGTAAACAAATGTAGTAGGACTCATCACAACTTCATGCCCCTTTTTGGATGCCTCAATTCCACCTTTCGTACCACGCCAGCTCATTACTGCTGCATTGGGCGCTAATCCACCTTCCAGTATTTCATCCCAGCCCATAAATTTTTTCCCTTTTGATTCAACAATTTTTTCCGTTCTTTTTTCAAAATAGGACTGTACTTCTTCCATGTTTTTCAATCCTTCTTTTTTCATTAATTTCTTCACAGCATCACTTTGCTCCCAGAAGGTTTTAAAAGTTTCATCACCACCCATGTGTATATATTCAAATGGAAATAACTGTGCAACTTCTGTAATAACTTTATCTAAAAAAGTATAAACATTTTCATTAGCCGGGCAAAGATTATCATCTACCAATGCCGTATGGGTACCCCAGTCTTTAATAGATTCACCAGAACCAACACCGTTATTTTTTAAACCGCCTGAGCAGGCTAATTCCGGATATGCTGCAATGGCTGCAAGGCTATGTCCGGGCACATCAATTTCGGGTAATACATCTACAAAATGGTCTTTAGCATATTGTACCACTTCCTTTATTTCCTCCTGTGTATAGAAGCCGCCGTAGTTTCTTGGCTCATCTTTTTTAATATTAGTAAATTCGCCAAAACGACCAACACGTTTCACATTCCATGCACCTACTTCCGTTAATTTGGGAAGGCTTTTTATTTCTATCCTCCAGCCTTCATCATCAGTTAAATGCCAGTGAAATAAATTTAATTTATATGCAGCCATCTCATCAATAAATTGCTTCACTTCATCTTTTGTAAAAAAGTGCCGGCTTACATCGAGCATGAGTCCTCTCCAGCCAAAACGTGGATAGTCTGTAATTTCTACACAGGGAGCCGACCATGAAATATTTTTCACTAATTGTTTACTTTCAATTTCCTTTGGTAAAAGTTGTAGTAAAGTTTGTACACCATAAAATAAACCAGCCGGCTCATTTGCTTTGATTATAATACTTTCCGGAGTAACAGCTAATTGATAACCTTCTTTGCCCAATGTATTATTAGCAGTTGTATTCAGTACCAGCTGTATATTTGCGGTAGCTGCATCTGCTGAAAGGTTAACCATATAGCCAGTTGCAGTACTCAGCTTTTTCTGCAACAGGTTTGCAGCAAATTGCACTTCTTTGTTTTCAGAAGCACTGATGTTGATAGTATTTGGTAATTGAAAAACTCCGGTTTTTTGGACCATTTGTACAGGTTCCGGAATGATGGAAATGGTTTGTTGTTGACTGAAAGTGATAGCAGTTGTGTAGCAGCAAAATGCCAGCGAAAGAATTTTTTTCATATAGCGATTGTGATTTTAAATTATTTTTAAAATTACTTCTTAAATAATGATTCAGCTCAATCTATAAAAATTTAACTAAAAAAAGCTAAAAATATGTCACTAAAATTAGATCGTTCTGTTTTTGGTAATTCAGTAAATGAAGGCAATGTATTAAGTAATGAAGAAGCAACCCAATTATTAAATGACTGGGTAAAAAATGACCGGCTAAAACTGCACATGAAGCAGGTAGCTTATTTAATGAAAAGCTGGGCTGCAGAAAAGGAGGGCTTGAATGAAGCCGGTCAGTGGCGATGGGAAATGGCAGGCCTGCTGCATGATGCCGACTGGGACCAATGGCCCGATTTGCATTGTAAAAAAATAATTGAAGAACTGGAATCAAAGAATGTTGACCCCGAAATTATCCATGCAATAGCAAGCCATGGGCCCAATCATTTTGGTGTGGAGCCGGAAACCAACATGGATAAAATGTTATACGCCTTTGATGAACTCAGCGGATTAACAAATGCCTATAGCTTAATGCGGCCCGAAGGTTACGCAGGAATGGAATTGAAAGGCATAAAAAAACGCTTTAAAGAAAAAGGGTTTGCAGCCAATGTAAACCGGGAAGAAATTGTGGATGCAATGACAAGGGCAGGTGTGGAACTGGAGGAGATTATGCAGTTTATTATTGAGCGGCAGGGGCAGGTAAGTTAAAAGTCACTAAAGTTGATTCAAAATTCGGGCAATTTATAAATTAATTATTCCCGGATATAAGTTGCATTAAAGCCATTAACGGTAGTAGTGTCTGCAGAAATATCCAATCTGTATTTTCCTTTTTCTAAAAAGGGAAGTGGGGGAGTACCACAATAAAGCATGCCTGCATATAAAGTTGCACCGGGATATGCAATTACTTTTTCAAAAGATTTATAAGCTGTTACATTTCCGGCATTAATACTGCCAAAGTTTTCAGCGGCTGTTGAGGTGGAAATAAAGTTAGTGCTGGTATTGTTCCTGATTCTTATAAATATGCCATCTTCGGGTGGCTTATTGCATGAATCGAATATGACTAGAGCTAAAAGTACTATAGGAAAAATATGCTTCATAACAAACATTTCTTACAAGACAGCACCGGCATATAAACGGTTGCATGTACTAAACATTTTTTATCTCAGTCACCAGGTTCTGCAACACTTTTTTTGCATCACCAAACAACATACTTGTTTTGGGTTGAAAGAATAAATCGTTTTCAATGCCAGCATAACCGGGCTTCATACTGCGTTTGTTAACAATAACTGTTTTGGATTGCTCCACTTCCAAAATGGGCATTCCATAAATAGGAGAGGCAGGGTCATTTTTTGCGGCAGGATTTACCACATCATTAGCGCCCAATATCAGTACTACATCAGTGGTTTTAAATTCGTCATTGGCAACTTCCATCTCCATTAATTTTTCATAATTCACATCGGCTTCTGCAAGTAAAACATTCATGTGCCCGGGCATACGGCCTGCTACCGGGTGAATGGCGTATCTTACTTCAACACCTTTTTCTTCCAGTATTTTTTCCAGCTCATGACATACATGCTGCGCCTGTGCCACTGCCAATCCATAGCCCGGCACAATCATTACTTTATTTGCGTAACTCATTACCATGGCGGTGTCGCTTAAACTTATTTCTTTGTAAGCACCTTGTTGAGTTGCACCGGTGCTTGTTGCTGCAGCGTTTCCGCCAAATGAACCTATAAGTACATTTAGTAAAGATCGGTTCATGGCCTTGCACATTAATATGGTAAGAAGCGTACCTGCGGCACCCACTAAAATACCACCTGTCAGCATCACTTTATTATCATATAAAAATCCACCGCAGGCAGCAGCCACACCGGTAAAAGAGTTTAATAAAGATATTACCACCGGCATATCTGCACCACCAATTGGCAACACAAAAAGTATTCCGTATACAAGTGATAAAATAAGTACAACATAAAAAATTATCAGGTGCATAGGGGCAAGCACAAGGTAGCCTGCAGCCCCTAAAGCAATGGCGAGGAAGATAAGGTTCAATACATTCTGTCCTTTAAAAGCAATATCATTTACTTTGCCATTAAGTTTGCCCCAGGCAACCATACTGCCTGCAAATGATACACTTCCAATTATAAGGCCAAGCATTATTATTAATACTTTTCCGCCGTGGCCTTCTATGTTTCCAGAAGTTTCAATTTCGTGATACAGGTGATTAAATTCTACAATGGATATCAACGCTGCGCATGCGCCACCCATGCCATTAAAAAGGCTCACCATTTCCGGCATCGCCGTCATCTTAACTTTTTTTGCTGCCAATGTACCTACTATGCCGCCAATTGCAAGTCCGCTAAAAATCCATAAATAGTTTCCCAGCTTATGCCCGTCGTCTTCATATAAAAAAATAGTACCAAAGATGGCAATGACCATACCAGCTGCTGCTATTAAATTTCCTCTACGTGCCGTAAGGGGATTGCTCAGCATTTTAAGGCCGAGAATAAAAGTTACAGATGCGAAAATGTAACAGAGTGTAAGTATGTTTAGTTCCATGGTTTTTTTTATTTCCAGCCGTGATGCAACAAGCAACAACGCAAAGTTAAATTCGTGTAATTTTTTTCAATTATCAGGGCATTACCTTACACCTCTTTAGGGGATGAGGGCAGGGATGGAGGCGTCTTTTTTTTCTTAAACATTTCCAACATTCTGTCTGTAACTACAAAGCCACCTGCCACATTGAGTGTGCCTAATATCACTGCAAGAAAACCCAATATCAATGCCAGGTAATTATCGGCCTCTGCCTTGCCCATTACGATAATAGCACCAATAATTACTACACCATGTATGGCATTGGCGCCACTCATCAGCGGTGTGTGCAGTACACTTGGCACCCTGCCAATTACCTCAATACCCACAAATACCATCAATATTACTATGTAGATGATTTGCTGGTTGTCCGAAATCCATTGCAGTATATTTCCCATACTTATTTTTATTTTTTTGATCTATTAAAGGCAGTGTTTGTAAATGGAATTAAAATAAGGCTGCTTCATCAACACCTTAGCTGATCGCTCTCACCCTTTCGTTGGTTATTGCTCCTGCATGCGCAATGCAAGTTCCCTTTACCAAATCATCTTCAAAATTTAAATTTAATTTTCCTTCCTTATCGATGATGAGTTGTAAGAAATTCAACACATTTTTGCCATATAATTTACTGGCATCGCTGGGCATGTTGGCTGGTAAATAGGAGTTACCAACAATGCTGATGCCATTGTAATTTACTGTTGTGTTGTTTTCTGTAAGTTCAGTGTTACCACCGGTTGCGGCAGCTAAATCAATGATGACACAGCCGCTTTTCATTGCCTCCATCATTTCGGTTGTAATCAATATGGGGGCTTTCTTTCCCGGAATTTGTGCTGTTGTAATAATGATATCTGCTTTGGCAACGCTAACTGCAATGGTTGCTTTTTGCCGCTGCATAAATTCTTCACTTTGCTCAACCGCATAGCCGCCGGCTTTGCTGGCATCGGCTGCACCTTCCACTTCAACAAATTTTCCACCCAGGCTCATTACTTCTTCTTTAACAGCTGGCCTGGTATCAAAAACTTCTACTACAGCGCCCAATCTTTTTCCCGTTGCAATGGCTTGCAGTCCTGCAACACCTGCACCTAATATCAACATTTTTGCCGGTGGTATGCTACCGGCTGCAGTCATAAACATGGGGAAATACCGGGGGAATAAATTAGCGGCTAATAACACCGCTTTGTATCCTGCAATATTAGCCTGACTGCTGAGTACATCCATACTTTGCGCCCTGGTAGTACGAGGCAGCATATCCATACTAAAAATGCTGTAACCTTTATCTGCCCAATCTTTTATAAGGCCATGATTGAAAAGTGGCTGATAAATACCTAGCAGAATAGTTGCTGGTTTAAAACTGATAGCAGGCAGCTGGGGATTGATGGTTAAAATGATATCAGCAGTAGCTGTAATTTCCTCACGGCTTGCAATAGTTGCACCCGCTTCAAGATATTTTTTATCGCTGGCAACAGCATTTTCACCTGCACCGATTTGCACCACAACAGTAACATTCCATTTTTTTAAAGTTGATATATGCTCTGGTAATAAGGATACTCTTGTTTCGGGAGATGGTTCTTTTAATACGCCAATTATCATGTTAAATTGAATTGGGCGCAAGTTAATGTATTTTGCTTCTATCCCCTAAGGG
>Ga0163147_10004610_pt1 | contig 17400 bp, 10 predicted proteins | sample OliLakLV19MP6G1_FD_148597 | JGI IMG/M metagenome (GOLD analysis project Ga0163147, IMG submission 148597) | Freshwater microbial mat bacterial communities from Lake Vanda, McMurdo Dry Valleys, Antarctica- Oligotrophic Lake LV.19.MP6.G1 | ecosystem: Environmental > Aquatic > Freshwater > Lake >...
TCTTTATATTTGTAATCTTTTTTGCTTTGATTTCTTTCCAAACTATAATTCCTATTACTGCTAAAGACGCCTTAATTCATCATCTTGCAATTCCAAAACTTTGGATCGAGGTTGGAAAAATTCACGAGATCCCTTGGCATGAGTGGTCATATTACCCCATGTTAATCCAATTAGGATTTACTGGATTGATGACCTTAGATCTTACTTCTCTAACTCCACTTTATCATTTTTCATATCTAATAATTCTTTGTGCTGTCTGTGAAAGATTTATTACTACTCGACTCAGTAGTAAAAAGTACGGCATTTGGGCATTCCTTTTTTGTCTTTCATTACCTCTTAATTTTAGATTGGCAGGCGAGCCTTTAGTCGATCTTGCGTTGGCTCTATATTTTGCGATTGCTTTTGATTTTGTATGCCGAAGTTTTGAGGAATCTTTTTCAGGTCGAGATATTTTGCTTGCTGGAATTTCTTTGGGACTAGCAATGGGAACGAAATACAACGCATTACCTGGCGTTTTATTCTTTATGTTGGGGTTCTTGCTTTTTGGAAGTAGAAAAAAAGTTCCATTTTTACCACTTATTAAAACTTGTTTAGTTCTTACTGTAATTTCAATTTTTATTGCTCTACCCTGGGGGATAAAAAATTATTCTTGGACTGGTAATCCCGTTTACCCATTATTTCCAGAATCTAAAGCCGGTACTGAGATTAAGGAGAGATTAATAGCTGCAATTTCTCCTTTAGAGCAACGCCATTGGCTTTATAAAGAAAGTAGCGCAGATATTTTTACTCTGCCCATACGAATGGTGCTCAAAGGTGAAGATAATAATCCAAAATTATTTGATGGAGTGTTAACTCCAGTTCTATTACTTTTACCATTTGCACTTTTAAGAGTTGGGAAAAATCCTTGGGTTCTATGGAGTTTCGTGTTCTCCGCTGGGTATTTTGTATTTTCAATTTTAACTGCCAGTGCTCGAACTAGGTATATGGCACCAATTGCATTACCAGTAATTTCTTTGTTTATGCTTTCCTTGCAAGGGCTATCCTTTAATAAAAAAAATAAAGTTACAGCTTTGATTCCAGGAATTGTTTTTAGTTTACATATACTATTTGCTCTGCAGTACTCCTATAATTACCTTAATAATACTGATGCATTTAGCTATGTATTTAAAGAGGAAAGCCAAGATTCATATCTTTCTAGTCATTTAGTAGAATACACAGCAATTAAAAAAATCAATCAGATACTAAAAGATAAACAAGATGCAAAAGTTTACTTACTAGGCACAGGAAACAGATTTTATCTTTATAATGTTCCTGTAATTGGTGGTCATTTCTCTGAACAGGTGGCGATCACTGCTTTAAATAATTCAAATACAGTTGATGAATTTAAAAATATTTTAATTAATTATGGTATAACTGATATTTTCTTTCATTTGGATCGAGTTGATACTGTATTATCGGTGTCTGTTGATCCTAAGAAATTAAAGATTTGGAGAGATTTAATTGTGGATAATGGATCTACTGTTTATAACGATCAGGTTTATAAAATGATCACACTGAAAAATCGAATTAATTAATAATTTTTGAAGAAATAAGTTGTGAAAGCTCAGCAATTCCACATGGCTTTTGAATAAATCCATCTGCGTCTCCATTCATAAGACTTTCAGCTTTTTCATTGAGGCCATAACCTGAAGTAAGTAATATTTTTAAATTTGGTTTTGAAGCTTTCAGGCGTTTTATACAGGTGCTTACATCTACTCCAGGCATCATAAGATCTAATATAACAAGGTCGATATCAGCGAGTACTTCTTGATAAACAGCCAAGGCTTCATCTCCACTTGCCGCACAAAAGGTCTGATATCCGATCGATCTTAATAATGCTGAGAGCGATGAGCGCACCAGATCTTCATCATCAATTAGTAGAATATTACCTTTACCAATAGTTATTTCTGGATTTTTCAAAATAGACTCAACTTTGGTACTTCTTTCTGCGAGTGGCAGATCGATAAAAAAGGATGTTCCGTAACATAATGATGATTTTAGATTAATAAAACCTTCGTGATTATTAATAATTCCGTACACCATTGCCAATCCCATGCCGGAATTTCCACTTGATTTTTTTGTTGTAAAAAATGGTTCGAATATTCTTTCTCTAATGTCTTTTGAGATCCCAGTTCCGTTATCAGTCACATAAATTCTTAGATACTTATCTTTAGAGTGGTTTGAAGTAAGATCGGATCCTTGTATGAGTGTGGTTTCAATTTTTATTTCGCCTGCCATCAAAGGAGTGGGCTGATCTGAAAACTTATGTTTAATAGCGTCTCTAGCATTTATTGTAAGATTCAAAATGACTTGGTAGATTTGACTGGGATCGCCAAAAATAACGGAGTTGTCAGCTCGTAAGAAAGTTGAAATATCAATTCGTTTATCGAGAGTTCTTTTAAGTAGTGAAGTTACTTCTTCAATTATCGAGTGGACATCTAAAGGTGTGTTTTTAGTTTTACCGCACTGAGCAAATCCTAAAAGTTTATCTGTTAGTTCTTTGGCTCGAAAAACTCCATTTTCAATAATCTCAATGGCCTGTTTAGAAGTAGGAGTGCTAGCTCCTAACAGACCCAATAGATTTGATTGAGCTAGAATTGCTCCAAGAATATTATTAAAATCATGAGCGACTCCTCCAGCGAGTTGTCCAATTGTTTCAAGCTTAGCTTTTTGTCGTACTTGTTCCTCGAGACGCGCCATCTCTGTGATATCTCTGGCTGTAGCCAGAAGGCCGTAATAGTCGCCAGATACTTTATATAAAGGCTTTATTGTCCAAGAAATCCAACGTTCTTCACGATCTTTTCTCAAGGTATGGCATTTTAACTGAACAAAACCTTGCGAGCTTTTTGACATTGAAGAAACTTTTTGATTGAAGGATTCTTCTTCTGAGGAAATTACGCAAAGTTCAGTTAATTCTCTATTGTATATCGAGTCACCAAAGAATCTTATTGCTACATCATTGTACCAAATACATTTGTGATTTCGATCGAATTCTAAAAGTATCTCAGGTACTGCTGAAACGAGTGTCCGATACCGCTGTTCACTTTTTATTAAAGCTTTAGTTGCACGTTCAATTTCAATTGTTTGCCTTTCGACTGTTTGGCCTAATTCTTTTCTATGACGTCGATTCTCTAATGTAAGTTCGCCAACTTTTCTTCTGCGTCGTGATTCTTTTATGGCTCTACGGGTTGCATCAATAAAGTTTGATTGATCAATCGGCTTTTGAAGGAGATCAAAGGCTCCGGCTCTAACGCAAGAAGCAGCAGTATCAAGATTTGGTTGTCCTGTTATTACAATTACCGGAGTGTTTGGTTGAGTCTCATTGACAGTATTTAAAACTTCTAGGCCTGTTTTTTTGCCTAAATAAACATCCGTAACAATAAGATCTGTACTGCTATGGTCGAGAAAAGATATGGCATCATCATAATTGTTAGCAGTAACTACATGGTGACCATCAATCTCAAGGAATGATTTTAAAATCTGCTGAACAGATTGTTCGTCATCAACGACAAGCACTCTTGCCATAAAACTACCACTCTCACAATTTCAACTTTGGTTGAACTCTACCATGGATAATTTTACTAACTAATAGATTTTGTAAAATCAGTGTTTTGATTAGGTGTTAGTTTTTTTAAACTGAGGTTGCTGTATATCGTAGTTAGTAAAGATTTTTGATCACTTCACTAGAATGACTATTCGAGTAATCAAGAGATGACTTTTTTTGTCTAAGTAGTTCTCCCCAGGAACTTTTTGATTTAGTCAGGCTTTCATAATTTCCATTAAAGGTAATCTGTCCACCACCCTCACCAGCATCTGGTCCGAGCTCGATAATATGATGACTATTTTTAATTACCATCTCGTCATGTTCAATAACAATGACAGTATGACCATGTTCTACAAGATTTTTAAGAGCAGAAACAAGTTTAGATACATCAGCAATATGAAGACCCGCTGTCGGTTCATCAAGAATATAGATTGCATTATCTTTTTTAGGACGAGCAAGCTCTAAAGCTAATTTAACTCTTTGTGCTTCGCCCCCAGAAAGGGTACCAGTGCTTTGACCAAGAGAGATGTACCCTATTCCGAGATCGTTGGCAGTACTTAGAACTTTGTGAATTTTTTTGTGATTGGCAAATACAAATTTTGCTTCTTCAATAGTCATGGCTAAGATATCAGCCATACTTAAGTCAGTATATTTTACAGTTAAAGCTTCGTCTGTATATCGCATGCCCCTGCATTTTTCACACGGTATTTTAGCTGTAGGCAGAAAATTCATTTCTAGAACGATCTCACCTAGTCCCTTACACTCAGTACAACGACCTTTACCAGAATTAAAAGAGAAAAATGAATCAGTCCAACCTCGTGCTTTTGCTTCCGGCGTCATGGCAAATACTTTTCTTATTTCATCCCAAATTCCTAAGTAGGAAGCTGGAATTGAACGAATATTTTTACCTAATGGCTTTTGATCAATTACAAATATATTTGAAATATGGGTAGTTGATTCAACGGTAACGTTATTTCTCTTCCAAGTAAGTTCTTTCTTGTTACCCTCAAGCATAGTTTGAGCGAGCATTCCTTGAACCAATGTGCTCTTCCCTGCTCCGGAGACTCCGGCTACACAGATAAGTGAATTAAGTGGAAAATCAATATTTATATTATCTATATTATTTAACGATCCTGTGACTTTAATTTTATCATGGGATTTCAAGGGACTTTGTATAGAGATATTCGGTAATTTATTTTTTTTGAGGAAGTTTCCAGTGATAGATTCTTTGCAATTTAATAATCCTGCAGTAGGACCTTGATAAATAATATTTCCCCCATGCTTACCTCCTCCTGGGCCAACATCGATTACGTGATTAGTAGAAAGAATTGTTTCAGGATCATGCTCGATTACTAAAAGTGAATTACCTAATGATTTTAGTTCAGAAAGTTTTGCAATGACTTTTCTATTATCAAAAGGATGAAGTCCTGAGGAAGGTTCATCAAGAATATACATTACACCACTTAGATTTGCACCTAGGGCGGTTGCAAGACGTAATCGTTGTAGTTCTCCACCAGAAAGTGTTCGACAGGACCTTGCAAGTGGAAGATATTCAAGTCCAAAGTCAATCATTAGTCTTATCCGTGTTTGAACTTCGGAGATAATATGTTCTGAAAGGGATTTTTCACGAGATGATAATTTTAAATTTGCCAGGAATTGGCTTAAAACTTTAAGTTTTAAAAGACTGAGATCGTGGATGCTTTGTTTTTTAATTCGTAAATTTCTACCCAATTCTGCTAATCGGCTACCTTTGCAATCGGTACATGTCTTTTCGTTTACAAATCCAGAACCTTCACAGGATAAGCATTTGCCCCTTCTTGAGCTAAATGAGAGATCTTCGGGATCTGGTTTTAAAAATCCACGGTGACAGATTGGGCAAGTTCTTTCAGTACTATAAATATTTTCTTCCTGATCTAAGATAACAATAACTGATCCAGATCCAATACTTAGGGATTGATTAACCACTTCCTCAACTAGATCTTTCGTGGCGTTTTTCTTAGAAAAGCTTGCTAGAACATATTCAATAGTATGTTGTTTAGATTTCTCAAGGCCTTGTAATAATTTACTTGGATTTGAGAATTTACCATCAACTCTGACAGATGTGATTTCAAGTTGTTGGGCTCTTTCAAAGATTCCTTTATGAAGACCTTTTTTTCCTTTGATAACTGGTGCTAAGATTTTAATCTGCGTAGCTGATTTAGAGAGGATGTCTTCACAAATATCAGCAGCTGACATTGGTGAAATCACTTCATCGGTATGATCTGGGCAATATTGAAGGCCAATTTTTGAGTAAAGTAATCTTAAATAATTATAGATTTCAGACATGGTTCCCACTGTTGAGTTGAACCCTGGTTGAAAAGTATGTTGATAAACACAAATCGTGGGAGGAACACCTGAAATTGAATCTATGTCAGGTTGTTTCAATTCCTTTATAAATTGTCTGGCATAAGGCGATAGGCAATCAAGATAACTTCTCTGACCTTCAGCATAAATAATATCTTTTGCAATAGAAGATTTACCTGAACCTGAAACTCCAGTGAAAGCTACAAGTTCATTCAATGGTACAGAAAGATCTATGTTTCTTAAGTTATGCTCCCGTGCTCCTCGAATTTCTAATTCTTGATTTTTGCGCAGCTCTTTTTTATTTGTCTTTTCACTTACTTTTTTCAGTTTAGAATTAAATCTGTTTTGATGCAGATTTAAATACTTTGCAGTATATGAAATTTGTGGAGTAGTTGAGAGTTTGTTTGGCAGTCCTTCAAAAAGAATTCTGCCGCCACCTTCCCCACCTTCCGGTCCCATATCAATAAGCCAGTCACAGGCTTCTATTAGTGTTAGGTTATGTTCTACACATAAAATTGAATGACCTGATTCTATTAAATTTCTAAATAGAGTAACTAGTCTAACTACATCATTTACATGCAAACCAGTCGTTGGCTCATCAAATAAGAGCAAGGATTTCTTTGAGTTATTGCCAGTTATAAAGGAAACAAGTTTTAATCGTTGAGCCTCGCCTCCAGAGAGTTCACTTAATGGATGTCCCAGTCTTAAGTAACCAAGTCCTAATGAGCAAAGTGTTTCAACTGCCCGAGAAATAGCTTTAGAATTTTTAAAAAAGGTTCCTGTCTCTTCGATACTCAGCTCTAAAATGTCAGCAATCGATTTTGATTGAAAAGTAACCTCAAGAACAATTTGCTGGAATCGTTTTCCTAGACAGGTATCACAAGGAATATAAACATCACTGAGAAACTGCATGTCCTCTCTAATAAAACCTGCACCTTTACATGCTGTACATCTACCTGCATCTACGTTGAATGAAAATGAAGATTTACTAAGTCTCCTTGTTTGAGCTTCCTCTGTAGCAGCAAATAGATTTCGAACTTCATCCCAAATTCCAATATAGGTGGCAATATTACCTCGAGGTGTTCTTGAAATTGCTGATTGATCAACCAGAACAACCTCCCCAATTTCTGAAAAACCTTCAATTGAAGATGCTGAAGAAAGTTTTCTATCAGACTTTAATTCTTCATACCCTTTTAAAATAACTTCTTTTAAAATAGTGCTTTTGCCACTTCCCGAAACTCCTGTTAACGCAATCAGTTTTCCAAGTGGTATTTTTAAAGAGATGTCTTTTAGATTTCGTGTATTAGCATTTTTTATTGAAATAAATTTTGAACTTTCTTGCTCGAAGAAATTAACTAATGGGATTTTATCTAAAGCAATCGGCTTCCATTCATTTTTTGGCCCGGAGTATATTACCTCGCCACCTTTATTACCTGCTTGAGGACCAATTTCAATTATATTATCAGCAGAATCAATGAAATCTAAGTCATGCTCAACTACTAAGATACTATTACCTTTATCTTTTAATTGTTGGACAGCTTTAATTAGTCTATGAGTATCTCGCGGATGAAGACCAACAGTTGGTTCATCCAAAACAAATTGAGTTGAGGTTAGGTTGCTACCGATTGCTGCGGCAAGGTTAACCCTCTGCGTTTCACCTCCTGAGAGAGTATTTGATTGTCGATTTAACGTTAGATATGACAATCCAACTTCGTTTAGATAATGTAAACGACTAAGGACTTCTTCAAAAATATTTTCAATTTGTTTCGGCAATTTCTTGGTATGTGTTTGCAGCTCTTCAATCCAAGGCAAAAGATCGGATATTGGCTGAGAATTTATTTCGGTAATATTTAAAGTTTGGATTCTATATGACAAAGCACTTTTATTTAATCTTTTACCGAGACAGCTTGGACAAGGTATTTCTTTTCTAAATCTAGATATAAAGATTCTAACGTGTGTTTTATAAAGTTTTCTTTCTAGTCCTTTAAACCAGGCAAGAACACCTCGATATTCAGAAGTATTATGATTAAAGATCAAATCCTTATGACTTTGATCTAATTTCTTCCAAGGAATATCAATGTTGATTTGATGCTTGTCACAAAAATGAATTAATTTTTTTAATTGTCCAGAAGCAGAATCCCCACTCCAGCAATGCAGCGCACCATTCGAAATTGATTTACTAAGATCCGGAACGCAAAGTTCTGATGTAACGATCAAAATAGATCCAAAACCTCTACATTCTTCACAGGCTCCGTATGGATGATTATAACTGAACAAAGAAGGTCTTTTTGATTTAAGTGATACATCTTCAAAAGTACAATCTGGTATTAAACGAAATTCAAATATTCTGCGATTTGTAGTTTTGATATTTTGTTGACTTGGTGAATTTATAATTCTTAAAAGTGAGCGTCTTGATTTATCAAGATTGGCAGATTGCTCAATCAGTAGACAGCGATTTGTCGCAAGAGAGTAAGCTTTCTCTATGGCCCTACTTAAGGCTAGTTGAGAATGGCTGTTATGTTTAACTCTCTCGATGACGAGATTGATCACTGAAAGTTTTTTAAGAGAAGGTTTGTCTAATGAATCAAGTTCAAAAATTTCACCAGTTTCCGTATTTAGGCATCGAGTAACTCCAAGTACTTTTAATCGTTCTACTTCCGCGATTTTTGGGTTTTTCTTAGTCTTACTCTTTTCTTCTTCGGGCAGTTTAATTGCTGCAATAATTACAAAAACTGAAGAGTCATTATATTTAAGGATATTTTCAAGACGAATAGCCGCTTCTTTTGCGGTTGTCAGATCAATTTTTACATCGCATTTCGGACAAACTGGTTCAGCCAGAAAATTCCAAACAACTTTCAGGAAATCATTAATACCGGAAACTGAGCCAACGGTTGATCGTGAGGATCTAATCTTTGTTTTTTGCTCTATTGCAATTGCCGGTCTGACATTTTGGATTAGATCAGCATCAGGTCTTTTGACCAAATCAAAAAATTGACGTGTATATGAGTTGAACGTCTCAAGATAACGCCTCTGTCCTTCAGCATAAACTGTGTCAAAAGCCAAAGAAGATTTTCCAGATCCAGAGAGTCCCGTTACAACTGTAAGGCAGTCGTGTGGAATCTCAAGTGAGATATTTTTGAGATTATTTTCTCTGGCGTTTATGATCTTAAGATTTTTTGACATTCGTGAAGTGTTATATTTTATGAGCCATATAAGAGAAACTCAAGCTCAGAATATCAAAAGCGATGTGATACACAACTAGAGGCAATACACGTTCTCCAATTGCCAGATAGGCCATTCCAAATCCTATTCCCAGACCAACTAATGACAATGCTACAGGAAAACCCCAAACGGGGTAGTGACTTAGACCAAAGAGTAGCGCACTTATTAAAATTGCTAACCTGTCTCTTGTAATTTGTTTTCCTAAAATTGCACACCGTCTAATAGCACTAATCACTAGACCTCGGTAAATAATTTCTTCTGTTAGTCCAGCCCATACCGATACAGAAAATATGAAAAATAAGATTGAAACAATTGGTGGGCCTTCAGCATTGAAAGTATTGACCTGGGCATTTTGGTGAACAGGAACAAAGCTATTAGGATTTATAATTAATAAAACAACTATAGGAATACATCCTAATGCAAAAGCCGTATGCGTCAAAGAGAGTGCTGTCTTCCAATTTGAAACTGCAAGGAAAGGGATTTTATGACGAATTCGAAAAAGAACAGCTAAGCAAGTAGCAACTCCAATGAATACTGTGGTGATATCAACAGTATCTTTGTAAATCACAAGATATTGTGAAAAAACAGGAAGTAAAGCTATAAAAATTGCGATAATTCCACGCAATAGACTTATTGCTGGTCTGACTTCTATTGAAGAAGTAGTGCCAATAGCGATAAGAAGAGTTTTAATTCTATCTTTACCCAAGAATTTTAGAATTACAGGATTCATCACAGAGTATTTATTATGTCAGTAAGAGAGAAAGCTTTAGATTAATGATCCGAAGATGACTATTTAGGAATCTTTTCTCCATTCGGACCTTTTAGAGTCGGTCCTTTATCCATGTCGCCTTCGCCAATAGATTTTGGAGCGATTGTAGAAGTTGAGCTTGGAGTACTTACTAGAATTTTTTTAGCATAATTTCTATTTCCAATTCGCTCTCCTCTTACATTTGCAAATGAGTACAGCTTTAAACTTTCTCCTGAAACTCGGGTGTCTGCATCGATTAGAAAATCCTCTCCATTAATTGCGAATTCAGAATCTATCCCTCTATCAACTTTTCCAACTAATGTGAATTTCGGAGTTCCCAAAAGTACCTTGGCTTTTGAAATCTCAACTTCTTCTCGAAGATTTAAGTTGGCTTCCGTGTTATCTAATTCTGATTCAGCTATCGCACTTGAGATCAGCTGTGGAAATAAAAATAGTAATCCAAATAAAATAATTTTCTTCATAACTTTTAATTCCCCGTTGATTCATGAAAACTTAAAATTGATGGTGCTTGATTATATATGTTTATAGGAATAGTTGTTGGAGGTGGAACCGTTGATGAGGCGGTTACTCCAGCTCCATTTGTTGGTGGAACTGGATAAGCTGGTTGGATAACAATTTTGCCTGCACCAAATAATACGGCTGGACCGCTAGGAGCACCCGTATTTCCTAATGAAGCTACCGTCGGTTCAATACCACCATTGGTTGCATGTAGTCTTATGTCATTTTGAAGCAACAAGCCGTCATAGATATATGGATTAGTTAAAGTCAGATCTATTGATTGTACCTTGGCATCTAAGGCTGGTTGAATAAGTCCACTATTATAGGCAGCTGTAAGGTCTGCATTGTCATAGTCGGAATCTCCATCCATATTTGGAATTCCTCCGTTATAAAACGGATTGTCTTGATTACTATTATAATCTACCAGAACTCCTCCTCCAGTTCTAAAGTTGACAGCTTGCAAGAATCCATATCCACCGAGGTTACACATGCCTTGATTCGGCATAAATGTTGAAAAAAGAATTGCCCCCATTAAGTTAAGTGGCGTGTCAGTAATCATACCAACTGGATTAATAAAATTTGAGCCTGTAACTGTTATTGAAGTTGCTAAATCAATGTAAAAGCCACTTTGAGCAGTTGATATTTTATAAACACCACCAGTTCCTCTAGTAACTCCAAATTGACCAATACTTTGATTTTTTAATGTGGCTTTAGACATTCCTGTAAGAACATAACTATAAGCATCACCACTGACATCAACAGGATCGAAAAGACCGATGATTGATTGGGTAGTCGCACCTGCCCCTGTAATATCAACGCTTGTATCATATCGTCCTGTTCCAAAGTAAACACCAACCGCAGTCTCCATAGTTTGAATACCTGTACTTGCAGCTGGATTATACAATGGGTTTTCAACTAAAACTCCAAGTGGAGATGCTACTATAGGTTGTGTGCTTGTTCCCGAATATATTTGTTGTTTGACCCAAGTGCCAGGCACGCCAGTTGTATGGATACGATACATATTTCCGGATTCAGTACCAACGTAAATACGATCTACATTAAGATCTTGATCAGTTTGTAATGCGGTTAAGCCCGAAGTTCTTGTTCCAGCTGGATCTGCTGCATTTAAACTAACAACAATGCCAGTTGGAGCACTGCTATTTATTGGATAAGCGATAATATTTGTTCCAGCTGTGGCTTTGGCCTCGCCAGTTCCAACTAACATGTACCAACTAAAAAGACTTGGATCTGCGGAACTTGTTGGACCGTTAACTGGAATTACAATTGGCGAAGACCAACTTTGTCCTCCATTTGTATTTGCATTAACTTCGAATAGTAAAGTTGGGCTCGTTCTGTTTGTAATATCTAAAACTGTATAGCTTGTACCTCCTGTGCGTAAACCAAACATGGCTAAAGTTTTCCATGCTCCGTTTACCCAGGCATCTTCAACCACAATATCTGCGTCAACGTAAGATCTTCGATACGAAATATTATACTGTGGTCGCGATAATTTTTCTAAGTGCTTCACAACATTTGCTGGGATATAAGACCAGATCTCTGTGCCGGTTGTGCTATTAAAAGCATGAAGCTGTCCGTCATTAGCTCCGACTAATAGTATGCTTGGTTGTGTTTGTAATCCTGCAACGAACTCGGAATAGCCAGAAAATTTACTATAAGTCCCATTTTTTGGACCAACTTCAACTGGTTTTGAATAAACAATGTCCCCTAATTTTTCAACAAGTCCATCGACATCTTGATCGCGGGTTCTCATGCCAGCTTGATCTATTCCATGAACATAATTTATCAGAGCGATAGATGAGCTATCTAAAGTATAACTCGTTAAAGGTGAGGCTAATAATGAAGTAGAAGTTGCCCCACTATAAAAATCTTCAAAGAGTTCAGGTCGAAGAGTAGCAGCATTGGCTGTAATAAATGCTCTGGTTTGATTTGTATTGCCATCATGATCAGGATCGTAACCAACAATAATAGTTCTAGGACTCAATCCTAGATTTCTAGATTCGAGCATATCTCCCATATCAAATGTGAATTGTAAGCCGCCGCTGGCATACTGAAAGACATCTATGTTACCGCGCCATACATCAGCTCTAAATCTTGGACGATAAACTTTACCCGTTTGACCGAAGGACTCAGCCAAAGCAACACCTGCTCCCGAAACAGGTGTGTTGATAATAATATTAATAATATTTTGAAGTGCAAGTGAAACTTCGGAGGAGGTTGTCGCTGAAAGAGAGGTTCCGGTACCACCATCGTATGCAAAATCATTTAATAAGCTGTAATCAAGACCAAGTCCAACAGCATAGGAAGTAACATTTTGAACGCCTGGAATTGAAGATTTAAAGTCGAAGTTTTTGGCAGTACAAGCAGCATCATCTAAAAACCTTTGGCAAACACTGCTTGAGCAGTTTTGGTTTGTGGCAGCACCATCAGCACTATCACCATCGCAATCACCAATGAATGAACCATTAAAACTATTAGCTGTTTCGCTGGTTGGTAGTCCGTCAGTTAGGAGCACAACGAAATGTCCATCACATTGAGAAGTTACGGGAGATATATATTGGCAATTATTACAATTAGGATCGTTATCAGTTTGTCCATTAAAATATCTTAATGTTTCGATATAGGTATTTGCTAGGGGGGTTCCGCCGTCCGGTCCAATCGTGTCAAGCGTGGAGATCAAAGTAGCTGCGGAGGTTCCAATTGGAGCTCTTATTTTCGGATAATTTCCAGAGATGGAGTTTCCTTCCGGTGTATACCATTCATCTATGAGGTATCCGCTGTTAACGCCAGCACTAAAATTACTACCATTTAAAGTAGCTAAGCCAAAAGATACGTTTGGATTATTATTAATTAGATCTTCCATTACATCTTTGACGATTTGAATTCTTGTTGCTCCAGGAAGTGCCGCGATTTCGGCAGGAGTTGCAGCATAAAATATCCATCTTAAGTATTCGATTCGATAAAGACCGGCTGCTAAAAATACTTGCTTATTATTGAACTTTACCGTTCCACCTGGAGAGCTAAAGGTACGCGTTTGATAACTTATTTGATTTCCACTTGCATCAAATTTGGGCCAGTAAGATGTCCAATCATTATAAATAGTATAGTAAAGATTGCTGTGTGCATTAACATATAGAAATTCGTTGCCCGTAGTATCTGTTACGTTTACACCGCTACTTTGTGCAAGATTTGCCAATGCAAATACTGCAGGACCTTTTATTGCACCATTAGAAAATAAGACTGCATTATTCACTCCATAATAATTTGAAGTATTACAAGTACCAACAGTTGGACAGCAGTATGAAGTATTGCTTGTACATCCAAAGTGTTTAATTGAATTAATTGTAGTAGGTGTGGCTAATGTCCCAGTATTATAAAGGTTTCCGGTTACTTGACCACGAGTACTTGTAAGTACGTTATTATAAAGATAATTATATTCAATCAATATTGGACGAAGTGTTTGGTTTACTGTCGGTGCAGCAGCAGCAGAATCAACTCTAAAAATAATTGCAGGAATGGTGTTGCTAGTATTCGTAGCCACTGCACTAGTCGAGCTGAAACTAGGATGTTCAACCACTGCCGCCATAGATCCAGAGTCATCAATAATAAATAATGCTTTTGCAGTCGAAACTTTATTTACTAAAACAGGAATCTCGGGTGTTTGTGCAACTAGAGAGGCTTCTCTGCAAAAAATAATCAGAAAGATTAAAAGTAATAACTTACAAGTTACAATTTTTTGGTTCATACAGGTGGGAGCTCCAATACTGCAATAACTGTTGATAATCCATTTTTGCTTTTAAGTGGCCTTAAGGAAGTAGCCGTGACTCTATAGCGCACTGCGGTTGAGCCGGATCCATTTGAATCGTTATTTGTAAGAGAGGCACCAAGATAATTTTTACTGATGGTACTTTCATCAAGTCTTTCAACTTGAAACCAGGCATTTCGGCCGTTTAAAGTAACATCTCCTAATGGCGGAGTAGCGGTGTTTAGCTGATTAACAATGGTAGCACCTGAATTTACAATATCACCTGCACCACCCATAGGACCAAAATTTTTAAGTAAACCGCCACCAATAGGATACATCTTTCTTTGGCATGCAATACCACTACAACTTGGTATACCATTCGTTCCAGAATATGAAATTGGTGAATATTGTGTATAGCCACTTGGTAGAGATGGTAAGGAAACCTTCTCTCTCCACAATTGAGAATACACAGCAAGTTGTCCAATAAAATCTTGTAATGCTCCTTCAGAGATATAAAAACTATCGTTAATTGATTCTGAAATTTTTATTTCTTTAAGATTCTGTGTTGCCGAGTTAGATAAAATAGAAGTCGCAGCTGCAATAACAAGAACAAGAAAAAGTGCAATCGGTAAGGCCATTCCTTTTTCATTTGAGCCTAATTTATTAGTATCAAGTATTAACATTATCCAGTCCTAGTAAAAATTGTGGTTTTTATGCCTTGCGACCTGGTCGACTTATTTGCTCCTTTAATATCAACTGCTAAATTGACAGTGAGCATTCCATTGCTCAGAGCAAATACAGGCTCTAAAAGTCCATCCCCATTGCTGTCATATGTTGTAACTTTGTCCGCCAGCACTCTAGAATAAATTATAGAGAGAGGATCGGGTCCAGGTAATCCACATGATGTAGTTGAAAGTGCAGCAACTTCACCTCTAAGAAGTTGCTTATTGATTGAATCATAGCTGTAGCCCACATAGTAGGGTTGAATACCAGGACTGACACTATTGTCATCATGAACTACTAAAAACTTAATAGTTGTTGAAGTCGCTACTATTTGAGCCAGACAATTAACTGTAGCAGGAGTATTGCCCGGCAGATATGGAGAAACAGAGGCTCCCATTCTAAGTTCACTACTTAAAAGATTCATGGCCGTACGAAGTTCTCTAGCAGCAGAAGACATTTGATTTTCTGTACCAAGATTTACAAGAGTAATATTTGAAAAAGCTGATATTGATAATAGAACTAAACTAAATATCATTACACTTACCAAAAGCTCGGTAATACCAAATCCTTTTTGATTAAATTTTTTAAACTTTTTGTTATCCATTTTGAGCTATTATAGTTTCAAATGAGTAAGTATTGTTGCCTAATTTTCCAGCCCTGTGCGCTATAGCAATTCTTACTCTTACCGCATCAGGGATAGAGGTGGCAGATCTTTTTATTGCAGTGTAAGTAATGGTATAAGTTGCACGAGATTCATTTCCAAGAATAGTTTCATTGGCAGTTTGATTATTTGTGATTGTTAAGAAGGCCGATGTGCCAAATTTTAAAAGAATTGATGTATAAGGTCCGTTTCGTAGACCATCAACAATACCTTGAATATCTGAGACCACACCAGAATATGTTCTTGCTGTATTATTGCCGTGGTAACTCATAATCATTGCAGAGCTAGCTGATGCAATTACTAGAGATAAGATTGACATTGCAACCATATTCTCAATTAAGTTTATGCCCTTTTCGGCATGTTGAAATTTTCGTTTCAAATTCATGAATTATTTATACGTTAATATAGCCGTTCGAATTAACAGAAAAAAGCAAAGTTGTATTTCGATTTTTGATAGAAATTGTTACTTCAACACCAACTCCACGAGCAACACCTAGTCCATTAAAAACGATATCTGACGGAGTTCCTCCAATCCAACTTGAAGTTGGCATTAATAATCTAGATCCTTCAGTACTTCCGTTATCATCAATGTCCCAACTATATCCGGTTGAGTTAAAACGAATTCTCACATTTGTACGCATTCTTATTGCTTCACCACGGAGTTCGCTCATTAAAAAAGTTAATCTTCTCACTTCGTCACTAGCCTGCATTTGACCGTAAAGTTTTGCAAAAGATGGAACACTAATCGTTGCAAGGATCATTGTCATAGAAAGAGTCACGAGAAGCTCAAGCAAGCTAAATCCATTTTTTTCAATTTTATAAATCTTCTTATTCATACATCTTGCCGCTTACTGATTTTCTACAATTTACATTAATGCTATCGGCAGTTTAGGTTTCGCGGCATAGCCGTAGGTGCAACATTTGGGCCTCTTATATAAAAATACTAGATATCTGAATTTATTGAAGAAAGAATATATTTTAGAGAATGTTTTAAGCTATTAGGAAGTCTCATTCATACACACGCTAAGATTTTCGTAGCAAAAAGCTAGGAAATTTTCTTAAGTAGCAGTCGAACTATATTTTTTGTTTTTTGATTAAATCCATTCTGACTTAAATATTTCATACTCAGAGGTTTTCTAATTTGCGTCAATTCACGGTTAAGTTCGATGGCACAACATTTAAGAAAATCAAATGAGTGATGACCAAGACGAATATTTTTAATTAACTTTTCACTTGGCAACTCAAGATCGACTGTAAAAAATTCAGAACTCCAATCAATTAAATGATCAATTTCGGCCGTTATTTTTATTTTTTTATTATTTGTATTTAAGACCCAACCTGGAATGTAATATCTAATTTTATGTACTGTTACTCCACGACACAGCTTATTAAGACTTTTAAAAATTTTTACATCAATCTTTCTTTCAATTTCAATACGACTTGATTCATTTAGATAGGGTCCTTTGAAGGTGGCAAAATACTGACTTTTATGGCCCTTTCTAACAAATCGAATTCTAGCAGTTGTAAAATTAAACTTTTCTATTAAATTTGGGAAAAGTAGTTTAAATGCCTTGGTAATATTTTTATTTTCTAAATATCTTTGCCATAGCTTACTATTTTGATTTTTTTTTAAAATTTTAAGCGAGCCTATGTTTCGTTTAGGGATAAAGTATTTGAGTTCTGTTTCTAACATTTGCCCTAGTGCTTCGATCGATAAAGTTGTTCACCTAAAAAAGTATTCTGGTCAATTAGAATTGGTATATCAAGTGACAGATACACTATAGTTATCCCAACAAGTAATTTCCGAATACTTTTCTTTTGAAAACCTTCGGTTTACT
>Ga0163147_10004613_pt1 | contig 17398 bp, 18 predicted proteins | sample OliLakLV19MP6G1_FD_148597 | JGI IMG/M metagenome (GOLD analysis project Ga0163147, IMG submission 148597) | Freshwater microbial mat bacterial communities from Lake Vanda, McMurdo Dry Valleys, Antarctica- Oligotrophic Lake LV.19.MP6.G1 | ecosystem: Environmental > Aquatic > Freshwater > Lake >...
AAATCCGACCAACCCCGATAATCAGGTCGAGGCCGACTTGGGCAACGACCAAATCACCGTCGCGTCCGGTGTGACCACAGGCGATGTGAATGGTGATGGTCAACCAGGAAACTATGGCGATCTTTTACCCGGTGTCGGTGGTGATGATGTAATTATCAATAACGGCACTGTTGTTGAAAATGAGGCCAATGGGCAAAATGGACAAATCAATGGTGACTATATCGACGGACCCGGCGGCGATGATACGATTATCAATAATGGAACGGTTTTCGGGCTGGCAGGTGATATAGCTACCTCTCAAGGTGGAAACGATATTATCACCAATAACGGTATTGCTTCTGGGGGCATTGCTGGCGATGTGATGATCTCAGGGGATGGCGGCGATGATACGATTATCAATAATGCCTCTGGTCATACAGGGCTGATTTCAGGCGATTTGCAAATTCTCTTGGGTACGGGCGATGGTGGCGATGATGTCATTACCAATCACGGCTTTGTCGAAATCACCCCATCGGAAGACCCAAGTGCTATTTCGGGCGATATACGTGGCGATCAGGTTTATGCCCTTTCCAATGGTGGAAATGACCAAATCACCAATACCGGAACAGTAGAAGGAAATATTCTGGGTGATTTTATCATCTCTGGGGATCCCTTATATTATCCAGAATTAGGGGAGGGTGGAGAAGATATTATCTTCAATTCAGGTATTGTATATGGAAATATTAATGGTGACTATATTGGCTCTGAAGACTATGATGCCGATTTAGATGAGACCGTTTATACCAGCGCAGGCGAAGGCGCAGCCGATCAGATTACCAATTCCGGCACAGTCGGCGGGACGATTTTTGCCGAGGGTGGCGATGATACTGTCACGCTGCAAATAGGCGCGGATGGTGGCGCAGATCATACGCTACTGATCGATGGCGGCGCAGGGACAGACCCCTTATTCTTCGAGTTTGGTTACGGCACGACCCTCAACGGAACGCCTGCCAATGGGAATGTAACGATCAACAGCGAAACATTCCAATGGGTAAATTTTGAGACAGTTCAATTTAGCGACCCCATTCCCGGTGATTGCGACGGTACACCCAATAACGATGTCATCAACTGTACGACGAATCCTGTTAATCCTGATGCCGCTGTTGAAGCCGATGCAGGTAACGATCAGATCACTATTGGGGCAGGTGTAACTGCCTATAGTGTGAGTGGAGATACTCAGCCCGGTTACGATGGCGATATGTCACCGGGGATTAGCGGTAATGATGTGATTGTCAATAATGGCCTTCTCCTTGGAGACGTGGCTTCAAGCGGGGAGCCAACCCTCAACGGCGATGGCGTTGAAGGTTCCGGCGGCGATGATACCTTAACCAATAATGGTACAACGGACGTTATAGCGGGTGATTTTGCTAATACTCAGGGCGGGAATGACACAATTACCAATAATGGGATTGCTTCTGCGGCCATTGTTGGCGATTTAATGATTTCAGGGGCAGGCGGCAATGATACGATTCTCAATAATGCCGCTGGCGAAACAAGTCTGATTTCGGGCGATTTCATCATTCTCTATGGCACAGGTAATGGTGGCGATGACGTGATTACCAATCATGGGACGGTAACACTGATAGAACCCCAGACCGACGGCGTTGTTTCAGGCGATATACGCGGCGATGATATTTACGGTCTTTCTAACGGCGGTAATGACATTATCACCAACACAGGAACCGTAGAAAACGATATTTTGGCAGATTCAATCATTTCTGATGATCCTTTAACGCTAGGCGATGGCGGGGAAGACAACATCATCAATTCGGGGATCGTGAATAGAAATATTCATGGAGACTACATCGTCTATTTTACGTATGACCCCAATTTGAGTGAGAATGTTTATACGAACACAGGCGAAGGCGCAGCCGACCAGATCACCAATTCCGGCACAGTCGGCGGGACGATTTATGCCGAGGGCGGCGATGACCATGTGATTTTACAACTCGGCGCGAATGGCGGCATAGATCACATCCTCCCGATTGATGGCGGGACGGGCAGCGATACGCTGGCGTTTGAATTCAACAGCGCGACGACTTATACCAACTTCACCGGAACACCCGCCGCTGGCAGCGTAATCGTCAACGGCGAGACGATTCAATGGACAAATTTCGAGATTTTGGAGGGTTTGCCGAGTGCCTCCGCACTGACTTTAATTACGCCTGCGCTCAACAGCACCATCACCAACGGTTACGGGAATCCGACTTATGTCTGGACAGATACAGGCGCGGATATGTATGAGTTTTATCTGGATAACAGCCTGAATGATAGCGTACCGCAGTATTATATCGGCGGCTTATTGGATGATACCTATTGCAATGGGCTGACCTGTTCGTTTGATCCGACAAGTCTGAACGAATCGGCGCGGCTGATTGATGGCAGCTATGTCGTTTATCTGCGCGGGACGACCAACGGCATTTTAGGCGCGGTGGCTGGGCCGTTCCGGTTTACGCTGGATGCGCCATCGCCTGCTCCCGTCACTTATGCCCCACCCACCGGGACGGATACCTTGCGCCCGACCTTCACTTGGTCGCTTTCTGGCGATGCGGTAAATACGACGTGGTTCAGACTGTTCCTCATCAAGAAATCGTTGTTTGATGCCGGGAACTATACGCCAACTGTTGATATTTGGCGCAGCCGGACGGAACTTTGCGGCAGCGCCAGCAGCACGACTTGTACCATTCAGTCCGGTCTTGATCTGCTCGATGACACCGCTTATTACATGTATATCCAGAGCTACGGCCCCGGCGGCTACAGTGAGGGCGGTGCGTATATCAATGGTTGGGCAGGGGGTGAATTTGCGATCAACGTCCCGAATCCGGTTGTGCCGACGGTGACGGTCAATCCGAATCAAGGCCGTCCGACAATTTCATGGGCGAATGATGCCAACGCCACGCAGTATTACGTTTACGTCCGCACACAAGGAACAAATATCACCAAGTATCTGCAATGGCACACCACCGCCAGCGTGTGCAGCGGCGGCACTTGTTCGATTACGCCGGAAAGTCTGATTTTAGCCAACGGGACATATGAAGCCTATGTCTATGCTTGCGGCGCGGGTGGATGCAGCACGGGCGGCGTTTATAACAATGGCTGGGGCGGCGGGAATCAAAGCGGTAGCAACGCGACCTTTACCTATAACTTCTTAACGCCGCCTGGATTAGTCGATGGAATGATATTCAACTATACGGCTGGTAACGCTGTTGTAAGCTGGCAAAGTGTCCCTGAGACAACATGGTATTACGTCTTTATCGGCACCTATGGCGGCGCTTATACGGCGCATCTGCAATGGGTTTCGTCGGATGCGCTCGGCTGCGTAAATCCGGCGACGACTTGCACGGCGACTATTCCGCTGGCGCTTCCCGCCGGGAATTATTATCTGTCGGTGCAAAGCGCGGGGCCGGGTGGATACAGTGTCGGCGGTCTGCTCGGTAACGGCTTCCAAGTGCTTGAGCCACCCTTGACGGTGCCATAAAGTTCGGATTTAAATCGGGGTATAGCGCTGCTATGCCCCAACAGACACATTCTGCCGTTTACGCCTCAACTTCCGCGCCGGGAAAATGACCCGAATCCGCGTTCTGCGGGTTGTACGTCGCCAGTGTTTCCAGAACGGACTCAAGCATCCCCATCTGTTCTTCGCCGATCAGGGCTTGATACTCGGCCTCGATTTCATTCTTCACTTCACACGCATCCTTAAAGAACTTCCATCCCGCATCCGTCACTTTAACGAGTGTCGCCCGTCGATCTGTGGGGTCGGGCGTTGTCTCCACATAATGACGGCTTTCCAATTCTTGTACGAGTCGCCCCGCGAACTGCTTCGTGGTCTTCATGCGGTCAGCGGCGGTGACGATTCGTGTGCCATTGATATCGAGATTTGCCATTAGAAAAACATGGACGGGTGTCAGTCCAGCGTAACCTCTCGCGGCGTATCGTTGCGCGGCGATGGCGCTGAACTGACGATTGATTTGCAACATCAAACGCGCCAATGAATGCTGCCCCTGCGCCATCAATGTCGCGATTTCGCTCGACTCTAGTTTTGGCGAAAGATTTTCCTCACTTGATAAATTAGACACCTTTGTTTACCATATAGATAATCTAGTTTACTATCAATCTTGTTGTCTATTATAGCAGTCCGCGCAAAGCGGCGCAATCATAAAGGAATCGTCATGAAAATCCACGCCATTCAAACAGGCATTGTTCAGGTCAAAACCGCATTTCTGGCTGGCAGCGCCAAGGCGGGCGGAATACTGCCTTTTCTGATGCGGCTTCATCGTGAGTATCCCTACGTCGATTTGCCGATTTATGCCTGGGTGATTGAACATCCCGATGGCGTGGTCGTCGTCGATACGGGCGATACTTATTCGACCAAGACCACCTGGTTGATTCAATCGCGGCGCATCGTCACGCCAGAACAGGAAATTGGGGCGCAGCTAAAAATGCTCGGCATCGGCAAAAAGGACATCGCCAAAGTCGTGCTGACGCATATTCACAGCGATCATGCCGATGGCGTTAAACACTTTCCAGATACACCCATCTGGATCAGCCAAGGCGAATACAAGAATCTGCATTCCGTCGCGGGCAAGGTTTTGAATCGTATGACGGTTGAGCTGCCGACGTGGTTCAATCCGCAGCTGATCCCGATGAAACAGGAGCGTTTCGCCTCGTTTGACGCGCATTATCCGCTGACACAAAGTGGCGATGTGATCGCTGTCCCCACGCCGGGACACACGCCGGGGCATATTTCGGTGATCGTCATCAGCGAAGGTAAACATTATTTCCTCGCCGGGGATGTGACGTATGATGAGGCAGGTTTAATCCATCAGGCGATGCAAGGGCCAACCGCCGCCCCGGCACAGCAGCCCGATACACTGGCGCGGGTGCTGCGCTATACCCAGACCAACCCCACCGTTTATCTGCCGTCGCACGATCACGCATCGGCGCAGCGCCTCACGGATGGACAAATCGTCCCGCAAACGCCCACCCAAATACATTAGGCGAAATCTACTGCCTGCTTAGATTGACACACGGCGAAGGTTACATTACAGTCAATTACGAATGTAAATAATGATGGGCTGAGCGGATAACTTTATAAGGAAATAAATCATGCGTTCTCGTCTTTTTTTACTGATAACGGTGGTCATCCTGCTTTTTACGATTCCCGCCGCCGCCCAAACCGATGCCTCCTCACCTTATCGTATTGTCGGATATTATACATCGTGGGCGATTTATGATCGGCAGTTTTTCGTGACCGACATCGCCGCCGATAAACTCACGCATATCAATTATGCCTTCGCCAATATTTCGGAGGAGGGCGAAATTCTGCTCGGTGATGAATGGGCAGATATTCAGTTCCCCTATCCCGGCGAGGAAGGCTCTACAGGCTTACTCGGCAATTTTCACCAACTGCAACTGCTCAAAGAAGCGCATCCCGGCTTACAAACGCTGATTTCAGTAGGCGGTTGGACGTGGTCGGATCGCTTTTCTGATGTCGCGCTGACGGCGGAATCACGCGCTAAGTTTGCGGCTTCCTGTGTTCAGTTCATCATCGATTACGGCTTCGATGGCGTAGATATGGATTGGGAATATCCCACAGGCGGCGGGGAGGAAGGCAATATCGAGCGCCCGGAAGACCCTGAAAATTTTGTGCTGCTGCTGAATGAACTCCGCACACAGCTCGATGCCCAAGGCCAAGTTGATGGACGGCCTTATTTATTAACGATAGCGGTTGGATCCGGTCAGGATGCCTATCAACCGTTGGATTGGACGCGAATTACGCCCCTGCTCGATTTTATCAACGTTATGACATATGACATGAGTGGCAGTTGGAGCGAGCTAACCGGGTTCAACGCCCCCCTTTATGAGTCATCAGCGCAGCTTATCGAAGGACTAAGCACCGATTCTGCCTTGCAAGACTTTCTTGCCCTAGGCGTTCCGGCGGATAAAGTGGTGATGGGGGTGCCTTTTTATGGAACGGGTTGGCAAGGAGTCGGTGCGGAGAACAACGGCTTATATCAACCGCATACTGGCGCGATGGAAGCGATAGGCGGCATGAATTATGTTAATCTGGTCGCCAATTATATAGACACCTATCAGCGCTTCTGGGATGATACAACCCAAGTACCCTGGCTCTACGATTCGGCATTAGGCACGATGATTAGCTATGACGACCCCGAATCACTCACGCTGAAAGCCGCTTACATCCGCGAGCATAACTTAAGCGGAATTATGTTCTGGGAACTCAGCGGTGATACTGATGATGCGGTGCTGCTGACGACGATTTACGATGTTTTGAACGGGGAATAAAGCCTTTTTGACCTGACCTCTAAATATCGACAGCTTCTACATCGACCAGCGCATGAAATACGCGTATACCCGTCGCGCCGCCGTAAGCATTCACGCTAACATTAGAGAGTATAAAAGTAACAAAAATCATCGATAAAGTGAGCAAAAATGCCTTTGGGCGCATCGCGTATTCTCTGTAAGTCAATGAAAATTCATATCGTAAAGTGTAACCAAAAGCGGCGCGTTAGCCACTGACTATAGTTAGCAGCAGAGCGCTGACAAAATAAGGAGCGACCAAAAGATCGCCCCTCATAAAGCCTTACGACATTCCATCGGTCAAATAACGACTCTGGTCATCCCAATCATGCACCTACCGGCGCGTGCCAGACTAAGGTGCCTTTTTCCATCGACTCGGCGGGGAAACTCACCAGGTCAATCCGCCAGGGTGTGAGCTTTAAAAGTCCAAAATTTTCATGGTCAGGACTCACGAAGGTAGATGCGGGATCATACCCCAATGGCGGGGGCGCATCTTTAAACAGTTCCCAAATGCGCTGCTTTTCCGCCAAGTCATCCACCCATACGGCGCTACAATCCACGTAAACGGGCTTGAATAGGTCGGTAATGTAGGCCAGTGAAACATAGGGGTTTTGGGCGAGATGCTGCGCTTTATAAGAATTGCGATTCGTACCGATCCAACCCACCGCCCCTTCCCAGATCGGATGCAGGATACGAGAACGCGGGCGCTGTTGACTATCAATCGTCGCGGCACTGCACCAGACCATCGTATGCACACGGTTGATAAATTCGGTTTCAATTTCGGAGAAGTGTGTAATTTTCAAGCGATTGCACTTTCAGGTGAGGCTCACCCTAAATTTAAGGACGTGACTAGAGAATCAAAAAACCGCATAGGGTAGTTCCCTAATGCGGCTTAAAGTCAGCGCAGAATAGGCGATTCACAACTTCAGCACACGTTGAACGCCGCCGAAAACTGCAACATAGTTATCCGAATCGCTAACCGATCACAAAAAGAGGGGATTTACCCAGTTTGAGAATCTTTATCAGCGAATCGTGATTTCCATGTCAGCCAGTCCTTTGATAATGCCATCGCAATCGCGGGAGCCTTAGCCGCCGCGACAAGTAGAGTCAGGACTTTCGCTTACCTCACCCCCCGGCCCCCTCTCCAATACTTGGAGAGGGGGAGAAAAACGCATCTTGAAGTCCCCTCTCCATGCAATGGGGAGGGGATTTAGGGGTGGGGTAAATGCGTGAGCGAAAGTCCTAAGAGTATATAGAGAATGGCGAAAATTTGTCAAGCCGATAAAATGAGGCCAACGCGCCTTACGATGAAGCCTGCCATACCTGCGTTTCCCCGAATAAATCCGCCAATTCGATGCGCCAGGGTGTCAGCTTCAGCAACCCTGACTCAGCATTATCGGCGAACCAGAGAAACTTTCTAGGATCATAACCTAATGGCGGCGGCACAGTGAGGAACAGATCAAGGATGCGCTGCTTTTCTTCAGGTACATCCACCCACTCCGCAAGGCAGTCTATATAAACCGGCTTCAATGGATCTTTCATGTAACACACGCTCACATTCGGATTATGTGCCAGATGTGTGGCTTTTACGGTATTGCGCCCAGTCGTGACCCAGCCAACAGTACCCTCTGCGTGATTTTCCCAGATGGGATGCAGCACGCGTGAACGCGGACGGTTTTGTGTGTCCGTCGTGGCAATGTTGCACCAAACCTCGCTGTGAACAATTGTGATAAATGACTCGGCAATTTCGTTAAAGGCTGAAACGCGCATTGTAGCTCTCCCTTTGGGTTAGATCAAAAATTGTCGTGCATTGTTCGATGGAATTAGCCGACCTGCTCATTTTCCGGCGTAAGCCAATAATCGCCACCGCCGCGTTCCCGCCGCATGAATCCGTATTCCACCAGATTACGCCGCAGCGACGCATAATCCCCATAAAACTCGCTAATCATTGCGTTGATCTGCTTCTCGTTATAGCGCATACCACCCTGAAATTTTGTCGCCAGCCAGCGCAAAATCACCATTTCGTCTGCCTCTGTGTCTGGGATTTTTGTCAATCGCCCGTTAAACGTGTAATCGATTAGGACTTTTTTATCGTTCATCTCGCAGTCGAGTGCATCAATCCACGCATTATCAGATATTTCCTCTTCGGGGGGTTGGGGCAGAATATCAACTTTCGCAGCATAGGCTTTAAATTCTGCCAGCCGTTTTTTATTCATACTCCCTTAGCTACCTGTGAGTAGCGTTAGAAATTCCGCATCATCAAAACGACGGTCTTGCCGACCCAAACGCACGATAACCGTATTTTGTGACGGGATAATGTACATCCGCTGCTTACCCGCTCCGGCGGCAAAAATAATATCTGGCGTGGTCTCGCCCAAAATGACCCCTTCAGGAATATTGCCCGGTTCTGGACTTGTAACAACCGTACGCTCCGCATCAACAATATCCGTCAGACTGTATTGCAGCCACCATGTTAAACCATAATTGGGATTGGCGTTGCTGCCGATAAAGCATTCATTCAGCAAGTCGGTTTGTAAAAGCTGTTCGTCATTCCACATCCCACCTTGCAGAATCAACTGTCCGAATTTCGCCCAATTGCGTGCGGTGAGGGATGCCCCACCGGGTAGGTTGGGGTTGCCTTCCTGATCGCGATTCCAGTTCCCGACCACTAAATCGATAGGATCAAGCACACGGCGCATAAGATAATCCACGACATCCTCGCCGCCGAGTTTGCGCTCTATCAATTCGCCAAATACGTAATAATTGCTGGGGCCATATTGAAAGCGCTTACCGGGGGCATACGTCAGCGGAATCGACAGCGCCGCAATATTCTTGTCAGCGATAGCAGGGCCTTGCAATACATCCTGTGCGCCCTCCATCCCACTCGTCAGGCTGAGCAGTTGGCGGACGGTGATAGTAGAACGCTGCGGATCATCCGCCCATTCGGTGATCGTATCCGCGACCCGCTCATCAAAGGACAAAAGGCCGTCTTGAATCGCCGCGACAGCGATGGCGCAGGAAAAACTTTTCGTCCCGCTTGCGAGCAGATGTGGCCTCGCGCCGTCGTAACCATTCTGATATTCCTCAAAGACAAGTATCCCATCGACATAGACCAGCACCGCATCCCCACGATGCGCGGCGCTGTAATCGGCAGCGGCTTGATAGGTGGGATCGTTAGTGATGATTTCTGGTTCGGTGGTCTGGGCGTGGACGCTGCTGATGGAAAGGAGGAAGATGCTGATTAAAAAGACCGATAATTTGAAGTTCATAAACGAATACCCTTTTTATGAATCGTCCGATTTCCATAAGATAGCGAAAAAATAATACGAAGATACTTGATTCGCGTAAAATGCGTGTAAAATTCTTGACACTTACACAAAAGGGTAAATGATGGCATCCACAGAAACTTATGTACGCAAACCACAGGTCAATCTGCTCTTTCATTTCTTAGGTCGATTCATCTTTTGGGTGATGGGTTGGCAGGTGATCGGGCTGCCGCCGAATGCCCCCAAATTCTTGGTTGTGGCCGCGCCCCATACTGCTAATCAGGATGGCGTAATGCTGGTGCTAACGGGGTGGATTTTGCGAATCCGGCTAGATTGGATGGTCAAGGCCGAAATCACACGCGGGCCATTTGGCTGGATTATTAAGGCACTTGGCGGCGTACCGGTGGATCGCAGCGCGAGTTTCGATATGGTCGATCAAATGGTCGAGCAGTTCGCTAAACGCGAGACTCTGGCCTTGATTGTTGCGCCGGAAGGCACACGCAAAAAGCGCGATCACTGGAAAAGCGGCTTTTATTGGATCGCGCATCGGGCGAATGTACCGATTTTGTGCGGCGTGATTGATTATCAACGCAAAGTTGTTGATATGTCCGGGGAGGTCATCCAGCCATCAGGTGACATCAATGCCGATATTGAGCGCATCTGGGCGCAGTATCGCGGTGCGACGGCGCGTTACCCAGAAAAGGTCAACGATATGCGAGTGCGCGGCGGCAAAAGCGGACAGTAACATCACAATATTGTTTAAGGTTTAATGAATTTTCATATACAGTCAAGGAAAACAACATGTCACAAACAACCAATGCGCCGTATTTCGCCGTTTTGCACGGGCAGAATTACATCAGCCTGACGACCTTCCGTAAGAATGGCGCTGCTGTCCCGACTCCGGTATGGTTCGCACAAGAAGGCGACAAGTTGGTCATGCTCACGTTTGAAAAAGCAGGCAAGGTTAAGCGGCTTCGTAATAACAACATGGTGGAGGTCGCGCCATGTGATATGCGTGGCAATATCAAAGGCGATAAAGTGACAGCAAAGGCGCGGTTCCTTTCTTCCGAAGAAGGCAAAAAAGCTAATCAACTCCTGAGTCGCAAGTATGGCATTCAAAAGCGCTTATTTGGCTTGATGAATATATTCAGCAAGCAGCAGCCCATCTTCCTAGAAATCACGCCTACATAATTGTCCCGGCTTGAGGGGCGGGAATGTCAATTGCGCTTGGTGGTTAAATCCGAAACAATAGACGCGCAAGGATAAGGAACGCATAAAGGAATGTTATGTCTACACCACGCAAGGTTGCGATTTTGATTTTTGAAGAGGTTGAAGTTTTGGATTTCGCGGGGCCGTTTGAGGTCTTTGCTGTCAGCCGTGATCCCGAAGATCGCAGCAAGCCGCTCTTTAATGTGTACACGGTGGCGGAAAAGGCCGAACCCGTAAGCGCCCGTAACGGCTTGGGCGTGAACCCGGCCTACAGCATCGCGGACTGCCCCACGCCCGATATTCTGGTCGTCCCCGGCGGACGCGGTACACGCACCCTCCAATACAATCAAAACATTTTGGACTGGATTAAAGCACAAAATTCCAGCGCGGAGATGGTGCTTTCGGTGTGTACGGGGGCGCTCGTCATCGGTAGAGCAGGTTTGCTGGATGGCCTCGCCGCGACCACTTATCACACGGCGTTTGAAGAATTGCAAGCCGCCGCGCCCACCGTGACGCTGCGCCCTGGCGAGCGTTTTGTTGATAATGGCAGAATTGTGACCTCAGCGGGGGTTTCTGCCGGGATAGATATGGCGCTGTACATCGTTGGCAAGCTGCACGGTAAAGCGCAAGCCCAGTGGACGGCAAATTACATGGAATACGAACACTGGCGTGAGGAATTTGCAGCAGCCTTGCGTTAGGACAATGCGCTCCGAAAAACTTTTTCCTGTACAATGGACAGGATAAGGTTCATTTTTAACGTAAGGAGCGTAAATGTCCGAACAAAGTGTGCAAAAGTGGGAATATCTCACATTAGAATCCACATCCAACTATGGCACGGTGAAATATATCGTCAATGGTGAGCAGCAGACGACCATCAAGAATTTCCCGCTCTTTCAGGTCATTAATCAGATCGGCAGCCAAGGCTGGGAAATGGTCGGCATCGCGGCAGTCGGCGAACAACGCACGTATGTGTTTAAACGCGCTACCGATAAAGCCTATGTGCAACCCGCCAAAAAACCGACGGCCTAAGCGTGATGAAGAAAAATGGATTCTGACCTATACCACACAGCGAGAGGCGACACTCACACTGCCGTCAATTGAATGTCACCTCGTGCTGGGGTATGTCTATGAGAGAATTACGTTTAAACCGAGAGATTAATTTTCTTTAGCCCAACTGGATGCGATACTTGGTCGTGCCGGGGAATGCGTTGTTGAAATATTCAGCGCCGTAAGCCATATACATCTGGAAGCCGACCCCTTCATACACATGCCGAGCAGGTTCGTTATCCATCGTTACGGAAATCCCGGCGTAGGGGAAGCCGCGTCGTTTGCCTTCTTCAAGCAGCGCCTGCATCAGGAATTTGGCGACTCCCCGGCCTCGTGCCTCTGGCACAACCGCGACACATTCAATAATCCAAGGGGCGGACGGTGCGAGGGTGCTATCAAGCGGGTCATTCCATACGCCTTCGTAGCCCTGGCGGAACTGCTCGACCATTTCGGCGTTCCAGCCGAGCAGGTCTGAACGCTCTTTAGCATAAAAAGTTTTGCCAATTTCCATAAGCACCCCTCCTATACAAATATTCCTTACTTTCTACAATAATGTAGAAAAATGTGCTAAAAAAATATCCTAACGTTTGTACCAGCCAAAGAGCAGCATATCGGCGCAAGATTGCGCGGCCTCCACAAGCGCCTCAGTCGTCGGCAAAAACTGATGTGGGATATTATGGACACTTTGAAGCAAGCCAACCAATCCCATCGCCGCAAAATCAGGATCAGTTACCTCAATAAAGCCTTTCTTCGTGGCATTACGAATAACGGCTGAGATCGGTACGCGCAGGGTCTCTAGGCTGAGATCAACCAAGCGTCCTGCGTCTACAGGATTGATTGATGGCATATCTGAGCGAACAATCCGGCCTAAGTCAATCGGCGGGTGGGTTGCAAACCAATGTGCAACGGCATGAATCTGCGCCCGAAAGTCATCTCCTGCCTCAATAACGGCATTGGTCAACCCCTCGCCATGTCGCTTAAAACTGCGTTCCATCACTTCAATATAAAGCTGCTCCTTGCCTTGCGGTGCATAATAATAGAGCGATGCGTGGCGCATCTCGACGGCTTTAGCAATGTCCTGCAAAGTGACCGCCCTATATCCAAGTTCGGAAAATAAGCGTTCTGAGGCATCAAGGATACGTTGATACGTTGCGTTGTCTGTGTGCTTCATTTTCTACACCTGTGTAGAATTATAGCCTAAAACGGTACATTTTTAAATGAGTATTAAATGAAGGACGGCGAAAAATCACCCGATTATGGCGCTAATAAGGCGCGATAAACATCCACCGTCGCGGCGGCAACTTGGGCATGGGTAAAGTGGTCGATTACGCGCTGGCGGCCTGCGAGTCGGAATCCATCAGCCAAATCCTGATCGTCATACAGGCGTGTGATGGCGGCGGCTAAAGCAGCAGCATCGCCCTCCGGTACGATTGTCCCAACATCCCCAATAACATCCGGGATCGCCCCGCTGTCGGAGCCAATGACGGGAACGCCGCTCGCCATCGCTTCCACCAGCGTCCGCCCGAACTGTTCTTTCCAGTTAGCCCGTGTGAGCGACGGCAAGGCCAGTACATCGAGCATGGGGTAATGGGCGGGAATTTGCGTGGATGGAATCTGCGGCTGGAAAATCGTCTTTTCGCTGATTCCTAACCGCGCCGTTTGCGCTTGTAAGTCCGCCAACAGCGGCCCGCTGCCGAGAATGTTTAGCCGCCAATCCGCAAATTTCAAATGGGCAGCAGCCTCCAATAAAACCGAAATGCCTTTTTCTTCTACCAACCGTCCGACATAGCCGATTGTAAACGGGCGCTCTGGACGGTTGGCGGTTGGCCTGAATAAATCGGGGTCGGTGCCGAACTGCGGAATCACCGTCATCGGACGGATAAAGCCTTTATCACGCCAAACTTGGGCTGCGCTTTCTGTTCCCGCAATCGCTCCATCGACATGATCCAGCACCCAACGCTCCCCCACATTAAACGGAAAGGGATAACGACGGTGGATATTCTGCCAGCTAAAAAAAAGCGTTTTTGCGCCCATCCGCCGCGCATGATAAAGCGCCTGCCACGTCGCCGCGTTATACGGTTCTTCGTCGATGTGGACGATCTGCGGACAAAAGCGGCGAATCTGTTCGCCCAATCCACCGTAATAATGGAGATGAAAATTGCCGTTCAAATGCAAAGGCAGCACTTCCAACCGATAGCCGCTGGTATAGGCGCGTTCCAACACCATCTCACCACGTTCATCGCGCCACGACGGCGGCACAAGCGTCAGTAAATCCACATTTCGTCGGGCAATTTCTTCCAACTTGCGCTGATAAATCCCGACGATGCAGGCTTTGGAGAGCATAAGAACGCGCATGGGTGAGCAGTCAGCTTTCAGCGGTCAGCAGTTAATATAACCTGAGTTTCGGATAGTGTTTTCATTCTATCCCCACCCCTAAATCCCCTCCCTACTTCGTAGAGGGGGGACTTAAAGCACCATTGTGAACCGTTTTTCTCCCCTTCGCCATTGCCTGGCGAAGGGGTTGGGGGATGAGGACATCATAAAAGTTAATCATAGTGCGCTATCCAAAACTGAGGTTATCTAATTCACATAAAGTGTTTCAGATAGATTCAGGACTTTTATCTTTTAACTTGTTACTATACCATTAATTCACCAATATAATGCCAGCAAACATGACCATCGACAGCGCCAGTTTGCGCGTTAATCCAGAACGGCTGATGTCCTCACGATAGATCGCCGGAATCAAAATCGTCAGCAGCCAACCGATGCCGATGCCATAAAAGACCCCTACGCTGCCCAAAACACTAACGATAGACGTAGCGGCTTTAGGATCCGCTACCGCCAGCGCCGCCAGCAGCCTTGCCAGCACAAAGACTGATTCACTCGCGCCAATGATAAGCAGCGCTCGTGAACTCGCTGTGCGCGTCGTCATGCTGAAAGCGCGGCGAATATCGCCTACAAACAGATATAAGCCTAAACTACCGAGTCCCAACCCCAACAGTACATAAACAACGATCTCGATTGCCGGATATTCGCCGCGAATGTTGCCTCCGAGTAAAAAGCTCCACGCGACAAAAAAGGTGACGATCAACATCAGCCAAAAACTTTGGGATAACTGAAAGCCTTTTTTTGGCTCGGTGGCAGCATTAGGCTGCTGTACCAGCGATATACCCACCGCCGCCATTAAAATTAAGATGAAGCCTAAAAGCTGCTCAGGCGATAAACTGTCTCTAAAAAAGATCAGTGAGAAAATCAACACAAAAATCGGCGTACATTGCGCCAGCACAATCAGGCGGCTCGTTTCCTCTATAGCGACGACCTTAAAGTACACAGGTGCGCCCAACATCGTCAACATGCCGCTGCTCAACAGAAGCAGCGCATCACCTGCCGGAATCACGGGAAAACCACTGACTACCCACAACACAATGCCATAAAAGCCGCCGATGATCCCACCAAAAACAGCCATCGCCCGGACATCAGGGATGAGATTTTCGACAATAAATTTGTCCAGAAAATTCACGATGGCAAAAACCAAAGGCGAAAGCAGCGCCAAAAAGACCCAAGACATACCTATATCCGTTGTTTTAGAAATCGCACAAGAGCATCTTAACCCATTGATCTTATGAGTGTTAGGGTTTAGAGTTTAAAAAATGACTTTTTGCATCCGATACTATGGAGATTAGCAATTTTGATCGACTTAGCGCCTATTATTCAGGCCGTGCGGCTGGCGGCGGTTTTATGCCGTGAAGTGCAGCGCCATCATATCATCAGCAGCGAAAAAGGCGGACAAGGCCCCGTGACGATTGCCGATTATGGCGCACAGGCCATCCTCTGTCGGGCGATCAAACAGGCTTTCCCGCATGATGCCATCATCGCCGAAGAATCCGGCACACAATTCGCGGAATTGGTCGCGCCCGAACAGCGTCAGCAGATCGCGCAGTTGGTCGGTGGTGTATTGGGTGAAAGCACCGACGAGACCGAAATCATCGAATGGCTGGAATACGCCAGCGGTGGCACGTCGGCGCGGCAGTGGCTGATTGACCCGGTAGATGGCACAAAGGGCTTTTTGGCCTTGCGCCATTATGTGATCGCCGTCGGTTTGCTGGAAGAATCTCAGCCTACCGCCGCCGTTATCGGCGCACCCGCGTTTACGATAGATGACCCCAAAGGCGCGATCTTTTATGCTTCCGACGGAGAAGCCTATTTACAATCCATGAGCCAGCGCAACCCGCCGCGCCGGATTTACGCCTCTGAGCGCAGCGACTCGCTGACCTTACGCGCTTTGGAAAGCGTAGAAAAAGGTCACGCCAGCCACGAACAAATGGCGAAAGTACGCGCTCGTTTGGGGATGGATCCTAACATGATTGAACGCATCGACAGCCAAGAGAAATATGCCCGAATCGCTGCCGGCGAAGGCGAACTTTATCTGCGTTTGCCGCGTCGTTCCGGCGGGGAATATCAAGCATGGGATCATGCCCCCGGTGCGGCATTGGTCTTAGCGGCTGGCGGCAAAGTGACCGATATCGATGGCTCGCCGCTGGATTTTACAAAAGGGCGTGTACTGAACAATCAGGGTGTGATCGTCACCAATGGACGCTTCCACGATCAAGCGATTGAGGCCGTCCAGCAGATTTTGCGGGAGGAATAGGCGCTATGAGCGTCCTGCTTTAATCGGTCATTTGTATCTAAAACAAGGGGTTTATGCAGCTTAACAATTAAATACGGAATTTGTAGGGACGCGATACATCGCGTCCGCCGCAAAAATTGAAGCGGACATCATGTATGATGTCCCTACATGGATTGCCGTATTATTTTCTTAGTTCCATAAACCCCTATATAGGCGTGAGCGCAAGTCGTGTTTACGACTTCACCACATCTGGCTGGCGCACTGTAACGGAATCACCGACGCGAATCGTCCCGGCGGTGACGACTCCGCCAATTGCGCCCAAGCGCCCCACCGTCAGCGCTTTGGGATGACCCTGAATATGCTGAAAGCGATCACAGCCATTTCTCATCTCGAAAATTTCTATACACGCGCTGTCGCCGATTTGCAGCACCGTACCAACGGGTAAGGTTTCGATGGCGATGCCGCTGATGACGATCTGCTCGCCAAGCTGCCCCGGCGCGGTTTCATAGCCTTCTGTGGTAAGTTGAGCAATGGTTTCTGCCGCCATGATATTCAATTGGCGCTTGGGATGACTGCCTTTGCGATCTCCTTCAATTCCGCGCCCGACGACTAAATTGGCGCTCTCTACAGGAATACGTGCATAAAAATCGGGCGGCTGCGGCTCAATCCTTTCCGGCTTATAGGTGATGCTCACAATTTTAGCTACGTTTTCCATAACAGACCCTCTCGTTATAAATGGATGCTTTTCACTTTAACATAACTAACCTGAGTTTCGGACAGTGTTTTCATTCTATCCCCACCCCTAAATCCCCTCCCCACTTCGTAGAGAGGGGACTTAAAGAACCATTGTGAACCATTTTCTCCCCTTCGCCATGCAATGGAGAAGGGG
>Ga0163147_10004615_pt1 | contig 17394 bp, 15 predicted proteins | sample OliLakLV19MP6G1_FD_148597 | JGI IMG/M metagenome (GOLD analysis project Ga0163147, IMG submission 148597) | Freshwater microbial mat bacterial communities from Lake Vanda, McMurdo Dry Valleys, Antarctica- Oligotrophic Lake LV.19.MP6.G1 | ecosystem: Environmental > Aquatic > Freshwater > Lake >...
CATGTTTCAAGAACTCGGTTGGACGGAGAACACGATCTCAGTCAGTGAATTGCTCACGGCAGTTCAAGCAGGTCGGCAATTGTGGACGAGTAATCCCACCCAGAGCAACAGCGGAGCCGTTTTTATGATTGGCTTAGCAAATGGCTTTGCAGGCAATGATTCCACGACTCCGCTTTCCGAGGAACAAGTCAATAATCAAGACGTACTCGATCAACTGCAAGCGTTTTATACCCAGATCAATCACAGCGCCAGCAGTACCGGTTTTGTCACCAATAACTGCCTCGTTGCTCCCAACTGCGATTTGCTCGTGACCTACGAGACACTGGTTATCCAGTATAATCAAACTCATGCGAACGATCCTTTGTCGGTGAAGTATGTTTCGGACGCCTTCCTGTACTCGGACGCTACACCCCAGTTCATTCGTAACGGCTTTGCAGATGACGCAGTTAAACAGGACGTATTCAATCAATTTCTCGCTTATATGCAAACACCCGAAGCGGAACAGCAATTGATAGCACTCGGTGAACGCCCTGCAAGGAATGGTCTACGTTTGGATGAAAATGATGCGGCTGTCCGTGCCATTTTCAACCCCGCTTGGGGCATCCAACCTACGCTTACGCTGCAACCTATCACCCTCCCTGAAGGTTCAGTTATCGAGCGCCTCTTCTATAACTACCAAGTCGTCGCCCGCCCCGCCTACGATCTGGTCATGTGTCTGGATCGGTCAGGGAGTATGGATGGTGACAAATGGCAGCAATTGATTACCGGGTTAGGCTATATTTCGGATCAAGATCAAGCTGCTGCGTATCAATTGTTGGCTCACCCGAATGATCTAACGACCCTCGTCACATTCAGCGGGGATATTGGCTATACCTCTCCAGCAATTAACGGCGCTGACTATACCGCTTTTCAGACTGCATATGACACCATTGTGTCTCAAGGAATAGGGGGAGGCACCAATATTTTCGGCTGCCTAAGCTATGCGCTTGATCTATTTGCCCAACATCCCCAAGTTGAAGGTCAGCAGCATCTGCTCGTCCTGATGACCGATGGAATGCATACCGAAACCACGACGATTGATGATTACTTGAATCGTGCGGGCAACATGGCAGACTTGAAGGTGATCGTTGTTGGTATTGGCAGTGATGTGGACTTGGCGCAATTACATCGCATCGTTGATCCGAGACAAGGTCTGCTGATCATTACCAGCCGGGATATTCGGGCTTCTCAGTGGAACGAAGTCAACGCAAGCAGTATTCTTGAAGCCATGAGACAAACAGTGGGTTCAAGATAAAGGATCAAACGGATGCAAAAAAGACCGTTCTTCGTTTTGCCCGAATGGGTAGACCTGATCGTTGCGCTGGCGGGGGGGGGCTTAATGTGGCTTTGGATTGACTCCCTCGTCCGCCCCACAGATTTACTCGTGATTGTCGCCGCACTCGCCATAAAACTGGTTGTCGTCGCCGTGACCTATGTGCTGATCTTAGTGATCGTGCGCGTCTTGATGGAACCTACCCGGCTCTACCGTCAAGGGTTAGCGAAATACAATCACAGGACTTTCGCTCGGTCTGTTCAAGATGGTTCTTGATGGCTCAAAAACCGTTAATTTGAACTGTCATGACCCGTTATGATATACCTGAGCGAAAGTCCTGAATCAGAATATTCGCCCCCAACTGCGCGACTTACAGCAAGGAATTGAAGCACTCCGCCGAAAAAGCCCGGAAGATGCTGAGAATCTCCAAAAAGCCATCACAATCACAGACGGTCAAATTGTTCGTGAGTTATTCGAACAAGGGGGCATTGCGTTTTATCAAGGGATGTCGCAACTTCAACCTAAAGTCGATCAGTTGGCTCAACTGATCAATGGTCATATGCTGCTGCTCGAAAACCCTAGCCTTGTGCGATCTGAATATGAGCAGAAGTTAGCCGTCAACCGAGCCGGACTTCGGGGGTATCTTGATTACGCGCTTGACTTATCACAGCGTGTGCATAGCAAAGAAATTTTCAATATGACGACTGGCGCCCGTATGCTCCAAGCGCTTCAACACGTAATCCCTCAAACGGAGACAAAATATGAACCGAAGACTGATCGTCCCACTGATTTTGCTGCTGATCGTGATCGTCGCGGTGACGCTGATTCCAGCGGTGACTTCAAGCATTCAGTCGAGTCTGCCGCAAGTCACGCCGACAGCGACTCCAGTACCCTTCGTCACGATTAACTGCATCATTGGCAGTGAAAAGCAGCCTTTCTTTAACGATCCGGAAGTCATTCGGGCGTTGCGAGAGGATTATCAAATTGCCGTAACCTTTACGACAGCGGGGTCAATCAATATGGTGACCACCCTCCCGACCGAGGAGTTGAGAAGTCAACAAGTCGATTGCCTTTCACCGTCCAATAACTCAGCGAGTACCCTGTTCGAACGATATCACAGCCGAACCGATTTTCCCGGCTATCAAACAGCGGACGTGTTTTACTCGCCCCTAGTTGTGCTAGCCGTTGCAGAAGCCCGTGATGCCCAGATGCGCGCCGGGGTTGTTCAAGAGCGCAACGGCTACTACTACATCATCGATGTGGGGAGATTGGGCGACCAAATCATCAACCGAACCCTCTGGACTGACCTTGATCCGTCTGCGACCTTACGTGGACCCATCAAAGTAGGCAGCACTGACCCGGCAGCAAGCAATTCGGGAAACTTGCTCTACTTTCTGCTTGGGAATGCCTTCGCAGGAGACGCGTCCCAAGCACTGCAAATGAGCGACTTACCGACAGTCCTCCCACTGTTGAGTAATGTAAAAGATAGTCAGGGGCTGCAAGCCAATCGCTCGGAAGATTTCTTCAATCGATGGATCAGCGGTGTAGCAGAGTATCAGTATCCGCTCGGTTGGGTCTACGAGTCTCAAATTCTTGAATACTCGAACCTTAGTGGAGTCGATTTTCAGTCACGGCTCAATTCTGAATTTTCCATCCTCTACCCAGAGCCGGGAGTCTACAGCGTACATCAGTTTATCGCGCTCTCCCCGAACGGTCAGCGCCTCATTGCAGCCCTGCAAACGCCTGCGCTCCAACAACTCGCATGGGATCACGGATTCCGCAGTTTGACGGCGGGCGTCGTCAATGATCAGCAAGTTTTTCCTAATTTGCGCGTTCCGACTCGTCTGACGGCTGTCACCAGCTTGCCAGATGCGCCTGTGATCGAACGTATTGTCGCCTGTTTGAAAGATGATACGCAATGTTAGTAGGTGAAGCATTGTTAGCCAAACGGCGCATTCACCTTTCAGCTATTTTCCGTCTACAGCTAGTCGAATCGAACCTAGGAGAAAGAAAATGACGTCAGGTTTCCAACTTCCGGCACTGCCTAGTTCACTGCAAAACATCACTCCAGCCGCCCCCACGATGGCACTTGCAACCGCTAATCCCACTGAAGTGCTGACCAAACCGGTTACGTTACAGCTTAACTTGGAAGGTCCTCGTTATGACGCGCAATCCCATGTTGCCCCTGGGCGGCTGGAGCAAATTCGAGCGTGGTCAGCATCAGCCGTGCGCGACCCCGGCTTTAACCCGGCATTTATGGCGAATTACGCACGCGCAATCAACCTCGACACCGCGATCCTCGAAACGGTGTTAGAAAATACACGGGCGCTCAATGCTGGTGAAATAGGTAAACTCACTGTTGAAGCGACCCGCTATATGGATCAGGTCAAGAACCGAATTCCGACTAATGTGGTCGATCAGCGTTTTATCGAACGTGTCCAGCAGCAGCAAGTCCGGTTTCAGGAAATTATCGACAAGGTTGTTCGGATTGCGCGTATGATCGAGGATGCATTACGCCAATATCAAAGCCTCGCCATCCCAATTGCCCAAGTAGAGGCAAAGCTTCAAGAGAAATACGATCTGATGTTTCAGGCGATTGTTCTCAATAATCAACTGGCAGAAAATGAAGATGATCAAACCGATGAGCTTGTCTCTCACACTGCAACTTTAGAGAGTCTGCTTGAGGCTATCGACGCTTACGTCGTCGAACTTCGCGGCAAACTCGCAGATGCACCAATAGAGTCGAGCGACATCAATGCCACCATCACTCGGCTGAACGGTATAAAACCCTTAGTTACCAAAGCCCTCATGATGTTGAAACCGATGATCGCAACCGGAAACAATGCCGTTCAACGGTATTTGAACTTAGCTAACATGGCGGGTGGTCACGCTTTGGTTTTGGGCTTGTTCCTCACTGCCGGGTTGTACCGCTGGAAAAGCGATATTGTCACTCAGTTGCAGGAGATGCAGCTTATGGCAGTAGGTCTCGCAGAAGTGAAACTTGAACAAACCTTGAACGAGCAGGCGCAGCAATCGGCGGGAATGTATAAGCAAGCCGTTCAGCAATATGTTGATATGCTCACGCGCTGGACGACCACCGTCGAGACGATGGAAAAAATCACCCAGGCTTCGCGTGATGCTCAGCAGCTCTTGGCGAATGGCTATGGGCGTCTCAATACGGAGTACCAAAAGACCTCAAGTGCCGTAGAAGACGCTATGACCCAAATTGCACATGATCAAGATGAGTACAATGTTGCCATTGAACGTCTGAGCTTACAGAGTTAGAAGCGCAAGTTGTGAAAAGCACGTTGGCGCAGCAAACGGGAACCGTTGATAAAACAAAACGTGCTTTCGCGTACAGCTCACTGTGGAAATATCGCGGGTGCAGCAAGCGGGAACCGTTGATAATTCACGGTGGGCTTTCGCACTCGTGGGGGGGGGTACTCAGAGCATGTGAGGGGGTGAGTTCTTTGGATTGTCCAAGGGATGGGTTGATTGATGTTTTGAGAAGCACCCTAGCTATACCAATCAGGCGGCGCGGGTGGTTGAACAGGACGGTAAGTGCCTGTTGATTTTGCCGAACGGTGCTTCGGGTAAGCTGGTAGCGCGTATTCCTAACGGGTTGATGATCACCGGAAGATTGATGGAAGTCCACCTGTCCTACGGAAAGATCAGTGCCGTCTGTGAAGTACCCGATGAACCAGCGTCAGCCAAAACGACTATTGGCGTCGATCTGGGCGTGAACACGCTGATCGCGGCGACGGACGGTGAAACTGCTGTGTTGATCAGTAGACGCGAGGCAAAGGCGACGGTTTAGTGGCGCAACAATAAACTCGCCAGTTTGGTGAGCAAGCAGTCCAAACACCAGCGCGGATCGCGCCGACACAAGCGCTTGCAACGCCGGAAATACAAGCTGCTCGACAAGTCCCGCGCTCGTATCAAGGACATCACGCACAAAGCCACACGCAATCTCAAAAACGCTTTTCCGCAGGCACAGGTCTACGTCGGCAAACCGTTCAACGAGGCGTCGCAGAAGATCGGACGCCTCTGGGCGCAGCAAGTCTCTAGCGCCAGCAATGCCAAGATCATTCAGCAGTTGGACTACAAGACCGCTGGCGCTATCCAAGTCAGCGAACATTATTCTTCGCAAACGTGTCCCGTTTGCGGAGGTCGGCACAAGTGCCGACGTACCTATACCTGCAAAGTTTGTGGGTAGGCGTGGAGAGTATCACAATGGTTTTGGTCGCACAAATACCGAATCACGGTAAATTTGCTCTAAATCCAATTTTCGGAGATTTTAAAGATAATTTAACATAAGAGTAGTTATGTTTAAAATTTCACTGGCATAGTTATATACTCTACGCCTATATTAGAGGGGCTAACCAATGTGTGCAAATTGCCTATCGCACCCTACAGGTCGTTTATTGCATACAATGCTGCTGATTATGGTTTGAGGCGGCATGCTTTTTATCAATTTCGCGGCGAGTGCGCAATCATCTCAAAACGTTGAAATCGCGGTTGCCCTCTCTTTAAGTGGGGATGGCATTTCATTCGGGCAGCCAACTCTTGAGGGCATTCAACTCGCAATCGAGGAAGCCAACGCAAGAGGTGAAGGTCCGCACATCAATCTCACCGTCTATGACGATCAAAGCAGCGATGATGAAGCGGCGGCAATCGCTGAACAAATTGCTGCCAGCCCCGCAGTACTCATGCTTGGTCCATCCTTCAGCACCGCCTCGCTGGTGGCTGTCCCAGCTTATGCGGATGCAGGGCATGGTCTCTCTCCCTGCAACGGCTACATCGGACTTGATCACACAGAATCCCACCACCTTCCGAGTGATCTTTAAAAACAGCGATCAGGGCGAAACACTGGCTACTTATCTCGTGCGTGTGCTGGGTCGGCAGCAGGCGGCGGTGTTCGTTGTGGATAGTGCCTACGGACGCACCTTACGAGAAGGGTTCGAGCGCACCGCCGAGCAGCTCGAAATTGATGCCCAGTATTATGTGTTTGAGACAGAAGAAGATGGCGAGGGGATGGCACGTCAAGTCGCTGCCGAGATTTCTGGCTCACCCGTCATATTTCTGACGCTGGACCCGGAAGGAGCGCGGTTGCTTACCACGCTGCGACGGCTGGGCGTGACCGGGCCATTTCTCGGTGGCGATGCTTTTGGGGATGAGAGTTTTAACCAGCGTTTGGTCGATCTACCCGAGGAGCAGACGCAGCCCGGCTACTTCACCGACAATCTCTATGGACTCACGCCTGTCATCCTCGATTCAGCCAACGCCGACACGTTGGCATTCGCAGATCGCTTTAGGGCGCATTTCGATCATAATCCTGTCTGGATGGCGGTTGCGGGCTACGATGCGGCGAACCTGGCGGTTGCTGCGATCAACGCCACGATGGGCAACAGTGAGGCTCAGGTAGACCTGAACGCACAGCGGGCGGGTGTGTTGAATTACATGTCTACGCTCAATAGTCCCTCACGGGCGCAGCCGGGCTTATTGGGGACCTTTTGGTTTGACGAAGAACACGCCCGTCCCCAGGCAATTCGTATCGGACGTTTCAACGGCGGTCGCTTCGAGTCCGCCCCGCTGCAAATTATCCCAGTAACGAACCCCAGTGCCAGCGAAGTGGAGTCGGGTGAGGTCTTCGAAATCGGCAGCAATCGCTACGCACGCTTGCAGCGCGTCGTTTATACCGGCGTCTTTGTCAACGAAATCCCCCGCGTCGACCCATCGCGTTCCAGTTTCAATGCGGATTTCTACCTTTGGCTGCGTTTTGCACAGGACGCCGGACCAAATGCATTTGACCCAACCGATCTTATTTTCCCGAATATGATTAGCGGCAACTTTGACCGGGAGAATCCTTCCGAACAGCGCCAAATGCCCGATGGTACCGCGTATTGGCTGTGGCGTGTGCAGGGGGAGTTTCGCAATGATTTCGACCTGCGGAGCTTTCCGTTTGATCAACAAGCCTTATTATTAACCTTCTCCAACGCCCGCGCCCCCATGGATCACATGGTTTACGTGGTGGACAATCGCACCGCGAATGCCGCAACACGCGTTGCTGCGGATGTGGAATCCAATGCGCCTCTGGCGATTGCCTCGCCCTTAGCCTTCCGCAATCTGACGCAGTGGGATGCCCTTGATGCCAATGAGAGGCGGGAAAACCTTGTGACCGATTCCCCGCTCGGCGATCCAACCCGGGTGGGTGTCGAAAGCCAGCGTGAGCTGTCCGGTTTCCTCATCACGATTGAGTTGCAGCGGCGCACCGTCGCTACACTTGCCAAGAATCTCCTGCCCCTGCTGCTTTTGACCCTGATTATGTATGCCTCCCTCTACTTTCCGGCGGCACTGGTGAAAGAAAAAGTGACGGTGGCGATCACGGGTGCATTGTCGGGTGCCGTCCTGCTAACAGCCATTAATAGTCAATTGGGTAGTGTTGGCTATACGATTGCGGTGGAATACATCTTCTATGTGTTTTTTGCTCTAAGCCTTCTTTGTATCCTTTCGGTACTGACTATTGAACGCCTGCGCGCTGTCCATCGAGATGGGGGGGCATCTTGATTGAGCGTTGGACGCGCATCGTATTCATGCTCGTTGCCGTTGGCACGGTGGTTGCTATGATATCCATTTTCGCATAACAACGGGTTTGGTAGGCGTGGCGGACAACTTGATGAATCTGCGTCTGTTTCCTTCCCCCCACACCTACCCGCAGTTTCAGCCGTTTCTCGATGCGCCGGACGGCTTCAACGATGATCGCTGGTGGGAGGGGTACCGAACGACTACAAGAAACAGGCAATGTCCAGTGCCGTCGCGCAGTATGACAAACGCGATTGCCCTAGACTGACCCCCATACCTTTTTGGTCAACGGTATCGGGTTTGTTAATGGCTTGCGTCGCCCCACAAAGTTAGACTAGAATAGAGGGCAGATCGCGGAAATTTCATCTTTAATAAATGAGGTTGTTTCATGACACGCAGTACATATCCTGCAAATATCATTGCGAAACGTTACACCTCGATGAGCAAATTGGGCGCTGGCGGAATGGGCAGCGTGTTTCGCGTGGTTGACCGTTTGACGGGCAACCATGTAGCGCTAAAGCAGGTGGCAGTCAAAACATCTGCGCTGCATATGCAGGATGACCTGTCGATGCATGTTGCGCTCAGTCATGAGTTTCAAACACTGGCGGCGCTTCGCCATCCGAATGTCATTGGCGTTTTAGATTACGGGTTTGAAAATTTGGCGGACGGCTTACAGCCCTTTTTCACCATGGCGCTGGTTGAGGGCGGGCGAACACTGCGCGAAGCCAGCCTTAACCGCCCATTTGACGAAAAGATCAAGCTGCTGGTGCAGGTGCTGCAAGCCCTTGTCTATGTTCACCGACAAAATATCATTCATCGTGACCTAAAACCGGAGAATGTGCTGGTCACCCCCGACGACGTAGTGAAGATGCTGGATTTTGGTTTAGCAACCTCATTCGGGGAGACCAACAGCGGGGAACTCGTTGGCACGGTCTACTATATGGCGCCTGAACTGTTTTTAGGACACGCCCCCAGCAAAGCCAGCGATTTATATGCTGTCGGGGTCATGACGTATGAAATGCTGGTGGGGCAGCATCCCTATGACGCCGACAACAACTTCAAACTCATTCAGAATATGCAGACAAGCGAACCGAACTTTGATCTTGTCGATGAGGTGTTCAAAAGTCACTACGCCGACGAAAAAACCTCGACAGCTTCAACATCATCAGAAGAAGTGACGACGGATGTAGTGGGCGGGAAGTCCACGATTTTGCTCACGCAGGTCGAACAAAGTCAAGCGAACGAACTGATACGAAGCAACCCCATCTCCTACACGAACTCGCTTAGTTACGTGCTTCGGCGGCTGCTTTCCAAAGACCCTGCCTATCGCTATAACGATGCACAGGAAACCCTGCATGACCTCAGTCAGATTATCGGTATTGATTTGAATACCTCGATGCTCGGTCTGCAAGATAGTTTCTTGCACGCTGCCCGTTTTGTCGAGCGGGATGTAGAACTCAATCGGCTGTCGAATGCGCTGGCGCAAGCACGGATGGGACAAACCAGTTTATGGTTCATTGGCGGTGAAAGCGGCGTTGGTAAATCGCGCTTGCTCGATGAATTCCGTACCGCTGCCATGATCCAAGGCGCCTTGGTACTGCGCGGTCAAGCTGAGGTGGATGGTGCTAATCCGTATCAAATCTGGCGCGAACCACTGCGCCGTCTGCTGCTGACCATTGATCCTTCCGCGCTCGCCACCGTCGATCTCAGTGTGTTAAAACAGCTTGTGCCCGACCTCGATTCACTGCTCAACTTGACCGTCCCCGACGCTCCTTTGCTCACGGGGGTCGATGGCGAACAACGTTTGAACACGGCAGTCCTCAACCTGTTCAAGTCGTATTTTCAGTTCAATGACCCACCCCTGTTGATCATCTTGGAAGATGTGCATTGGGCGACAAAAGCGCTTGACCTCGTAACGTTACTCATGTCCAGCAGCAGCACCCATCCTATGATGCTCGTCGGGAGTTTCCGCGACGATGAAGCGCCCGAACTTCTCAGCCAGTTTCCCCAATCTCAGCTACTTGTGCTGTCCCGTCTCAGCGAAGATGCAATCCGTATGTTGAGCGAATCCATGCTGGGTGAAAGTGGTAAGAGCCGGCACATTGTCAATTTGCTCCAGCAGGAGTCGGAAGGCAATGTCTTCTTCCTGACCGAAATCATCCATGCGCTGGCGGAAGAAGCGGGCGATCTGGCACAGGTGGGGAAAACCACGCTGCCCGCACGACTGTTCACAGGGGGTATGAAGCAGATTGTTCAGCGGCGTCTGGATCGCGTGCCGCAAGTGTTTCGTCCGCTGCTGCATCTCGCCGCTGCCGCCGGACGCCAGCTTGATCTGCGGTTGCTTGCTCAGGTCGCTGGCGAGGTGGATTTTGAAATGTGGATTACCACGTGTGCCAACGCGACGGTCATTGTGCTGCGCGATGAACGCTGGCAGTTTGCCCACGACAAACTGCGCGAGCATATTCTGAACAGTTTTACGGACGAGGAAGTTACCGCCTTACATGAGCAGTTAGGTACGGCGTTTGAAGTGGTTTACGCAAATGAACTGGAACAACACGCGGCGGCACTGGCATACCACTGGTCATTCACACAGAATCAGGCGAAAAAAGTGCGCTTTTCCATGTTGGCAGGGGAAGCTGCGATGAAGATCAGCGCATTTGCCGATGCCCAATCCCATTTTGTGCAAGCCCTCGACTCGTTGAGCGTCACGTCTGCCACACGAGGAGAACGCTCCACTGTGCTAACGCGCTTAGGCGATGTTGCAGTCACACTGGGTAGATACGATACGGGGTCAGCATATCTCGATGAAGCCGTTGCGCTGGCGCGTGAGATCAACGACAGTAAACCGCTGGCAAAGGCGTTGCAAACCTCAGCATGGATTCATCTGCGTCAAGGGGCGATGGAACAAGCACAAGCCACCCTTGAGGAAGCCTTATCGATTGCCAGCATAGGCGGACATCACGAAGAAACGATGCTGGCATCCTATTTGACCTCTGTGCTGCACGTGATCAAGGGGCAGTATGCAGACGCGCAGCGCAGCGCCAACGCCGCGTTACCGTTGGCGATTGCTACGGCGGATCGGGCGCATGAAGCCGATATTCGCAATGTGTTGGGTGCAATCGAAGAGGGGTTAGGCAATCCGCTGGCTGCATATACGCAGCTCAATACCGCCTACACGATTGCTAAAGAAATCGGTTATCGCTATCTCATGGCGAACGCGCTGGGGAATATGGCGCGAACGGCGTATTTTCAAGGCAAACATGAGCAGTCGCTGCGCCAAGCCGAAGAGGTTTTGCAGTTGTTCCGCGAGATGGGCAGCATTTACCCTGAAGCGATCATGCTGTACTTCATCGGCTTCAACAAGATCGCGTTGGATCAAGCGTCTGCCGCGTGGAAAGACCTCGTCGCTTCCCTCAAGATCAGCCGCCAGATTGGTGCGACTCCGATGATATTGATCACACTGACGGGCGTAGTACGTTTATATTTGAAGATTGGACAGCCCGAACAGGCGGCGGAACTGCTCAGTTTTGTCATCCATCACCCCGATAGCAAACAGGATGTCGATGTGATGCGCGACGCTGAACCGCTTCGAGAAGCAATGGAGCGTCAGACCGAAGCATGGGAACGGGGTAAAACCCTGCTTCTGGAGTCCGTCGTCGCAGACCTCATCGCCCGTCATGAATAAGCCGCGTTTTCGACCTGATTTGCATGTTGAAGTGGTTGAGCCGGACAACGTATTTTTATTGTCGGAAACCGCCTATCACACCTTGAGCGGGCGGCTCTATGCCATACTTGCGCCGCTCATTGATGGGCGGCGCAGCGTTGAGCAAATCGCACGGGCGCTGTCCCCCGCTGTTAGCGCGACACAGGTGCATTACGCGCTGCATCGGCTTAAGGAGCGTGGTTATGTCATCGACGCTGACCTGACGCTCCCCGAAAGCGAAGCTGCTTATTGGTCGCTGCATGGGAAAACCGTACTGACTCCCCTGCATGAAACGATCAACGTGTTGTCGATTGATGTAGCGGACATGCTGACCCCCTATATTCAGCAAGCGGGTTTGCACGTCGATGCTGCTGCGCCGTTTACGCTTGTAGCCGTCAACGATTATCTGAATCCCGTACTGGCAGACATCAACGCGGCGATGCTGCACGATCAGCGGGCATGGATGCTGGTCAAGCCTGTCGGGGCATTCCTCTGGGTGGGGCCTGTGTTCACCCCCGCTTCAAGCGCCTGTTGGGAATGTTTGGCGCAGCGACTGCGCGGCAATCGCTCGGTAGAAGCGTTCATCGAGCGTACTAATGATCTGTCCACCCCAATTATGCTGTCACACGCGGCATTGCCTACGACAACAGGCGTGGCGGCGGCGCTTGCCCTTCAAGAAGCCTATCGCTGGTTGCGTACAGGCGACAGCAGCTTGATCAATCGGCTGACGGTGGTTGACCCGCACAACTTCACGCTGACGCATCACGCGCTCGTTCAGCGTCCTCAGTGTCCCGCCTGTGGAGATGCCAGTCTGCGCGATCCGCGCCCTATCACGCTGATGTCTCGCGGGAAAATAGGCACTCGCAGTGCCGCCGCTGTGGATACCCTCGCACGCTATCAACATCATGTCAGCCCGATCACGGGGGTGGTTCGCCAGTTAGACCGCGTGCCGAGTCTGGGAATACTTCATGTCTACGCAGCAGGGGCAAATCGTTCACGTCCGCTACGCCAATGGGCGTGGATGCGGCGGACGCTGCGATCTCACAGTGCGGGCAAAGGCACCGACGAGACGAGCGCGAAGGTCAGCGCGTTATGCGAATCACTGGAACGTTACAGCGGCATGTTTGATAGCACCGAACCGCGTATCGAAGCGACGTTTACCGAACTTGGAGACGCGGCAGTTCATCCACATGATTTGCTAGGATTTAGCGAACGTCAGTACGCGACTCGCGCCGAATGGAATCCGACTGCGCCGCCTCATCTTGAAGTGCCAGCGCCATTCACAGATCATAAAACTGATTGGTCGCCTGTCTGGTCGCTCACCGAAGCGCGGTTCAAGTTTGTGCCGACGGCGTACTGCTATTACGGCTATCCGCTGCCTGACGACGATGTATTTTGCATCCCCGACTCGAACGGGAATGCAGCGGGCAGTTCGCTCGAAGATGCGATAGTGCAGGGTTTCATGGAATTGGTCGAGCGCGACAGCATCGCCCTCTGGTGGTATAACCGCGCCCGCCGTCCGTGTCTTGATTTGGACAGCCTGAAACACCCCTACATCACCCAAGTCCGCGACTTTTACGCCGCGAATCACCGCGAATTATGGGTGCTTGATCTCACCACCGACTTGGAGATTCCCGCGTTCGTGGCGATCAGCCGCCGCGTGGATAAACCCGCCGAAGACTTGATCATGGGCTTCGGAGCGCATTTTGACCCCATTGCTGCCGCGTTACGCGCCCTCACCGAATTGAATCAAATGCTGCCGTCCGTGCTGAGCCTTGATCACATCGGTGACTACTATTCGGAATCATCATGGGAGCGGCGCTGGTGGACAACCGCGACGCTGGCGAATCAGCCGCATTTTGTGCCGCTTGACCAGCCCATGCGCTCAGTTGCCTCTTTTCAGCGCCACGACACCGATGATCTCGCTGAGGATGTGCGTGTCTGTGAGCGCATCGTGCGCGAACAGGGACTCGAAATGCTGGTGCTGGATCAAACTCGCGCCGATATTGGCTTGCCCGTTGTCAAAGTAATCGTGCCGGGACTGCGCCATTTCTGGAATCGTTTCGCGCCGGGGCGCTTATATGATGTGCCAGTGAAGCTGGGCTGGTTGCAGCACCCCACGCCCGAAACCGGACTCAACCCTGAACTGATGACCCTTTAAGGTATTCCTATGCCTCTCAACATCGTGGACTCAACCGATTCGCATCACATTCCCATTCGCACACTGGTTCTGGATGGAACGCCGTTAGCGGTCTGGACGCCGATCATGCCCTATATCCGTCTGCATCATCCGTTCGATCCCGACGGTGTTTACATCCTGTCCCGCTTCGCCTATTTACGCCGCGCTGAGGAACAGTGCGTGCTGGAACATCCCGATGCGCTCGTGCGAATCGACTTTCTGGATGGGCGGGCGCTGGCACTTTTCGGGCAGTTGATCGGCGGGTTGGAAGTCGATCAAGCATTTCGAGAATTCATCGTGACGGCAGGGTTCATGGATGCAGTGGTTTCCGAAAATGCAGCATCACGGAATCGCTGGTCATTTCATGATCGGTTGTTTCAAGCGAAAACGCGCACAGGTGGGCGGCGTTTGCAGCAGCCGAAGTATAAGGTTGATGCGCCAGCCGATTTACCCCCTGTGGTCATTCCGTTAAATCCCCACGCCACGTATATTCCGCTCTACAAACCCGACTTAGCTGCCCTGACGCAAACAGACCCCTCCTTCACAGCCGTTCTGGAGTCGCGGCGGACCCGTTCTGGAGTCGCGGCGGACGCGCTACGACTACGCGGACACGCCAATCACAGTGAATCAATTAGGGGAGTTCTTGTACCGCGCAGCGCGTATTCAGCGGGTCGTGCAAGGGTCAGATTATGAAGGCAGCTTGCGTCCATCAGCAGGGGCAGGAGCGTTGCACGAACTCAATCTGTATATTGTCGCCGCCCGCTGCGAAGGATTGGAGCAGGATATTTATCTTTACGACCCGCTGCGACATCAAGTGGGGAAACTGAATACCTCGTTTGGTTTTGATGATCTGCTTGCGAACGCAACTATGATGACGGGCGGGCAGGTAAGTGTACCGCAGGTGTTGATTGTGATCACGGCACAGTTTGATCGCATCAACTGGAAATACCCTGACACGGCGCTCTCGCTGGTGTTGAAAGATGTGGGACTGCTGTACCAAACGATGTATTTGGTCGCAGCCGCAATGGGACTCGCGCCCTGTGCGTTGGGCGGGGGGGATGCGAAACTGTTCAACCGGATTGCCGAACTCCGCGAGCATGAACAATCCGTCGGTGAATTCTTACTGGGGAGTTCTATACAAAATTTATAAACATAAATCCTGTAAATTCTAATTGACATTACAATAAATATTCGCTATTCTATAACGTTATGTTGGGAGGATGAAGGTTATGTCGTTAGCACATGCTAAACAATTTATTTCATCCATCGAAGCCGACTCTGTTCTCCAATCACGTGTAATCGCTTCTCACTGGAATACAGGCGTAATTTTGCGCGAAGCTGCTGTCCGTAAGTATTCTTTCACCGCTGCCGAAATTGAAACCGTCCTCGACGAGACTTTCGGTGTGCTGGCAGAAGATGTACTCTTTAATGCGGCGGGTGGCAAAAACGACGGCGCGGGCAATGACAAGCATCCTAATCCGCCGCCCGGTCAAAACCCTGATCGCGGTTCGTGGTCGCCGCCGCCCGGTGATGTGTCGGGTAATTCGTGTCTGTTTGGTTGGCGCGGCTAATCATGATTCGGCGTTAAACGAAGCCCGTGACGAACGGGCTTCTCATGGATGCACTAGATGTCTTTACAACCGCCTATCTACCGACAAGCAGCACTCGAAAAATATAAGTCTCCGCAGCCGCTCGATGAAATCCCGCAGTTGACCCCGCTGCATGCGTGGGTTGCGCTGGCGGCGCTTGCTTGTCTGATCGGCGCGGCGCTTCTGTGGGGCATGTTTGGCACGCTCATCAGCCAAATCGAAACGCAGGGGGTTGTCCAATCTGGCACGCTGGTTGTCACATTAGACGCGGCGCAAGCGGCGCAAATTCAAACGGGCATGATCGTCCGCGCCCTCTGTTCAGGCGCGTCGCACGCCGGAACGGTGAGAGCGATCATTTACAATACTCAGCAGCGCCTATTTGAAGTCACTGTCATGCTGGATTCTTCTCCGCCCTCAAACACCCCTTGCTCTGTCTCTGTCATCACACGCGAAGAACACCCCCTTCAACGTGTATTTCCCGCCCATTAAATCGCTATGACCACGCGACTCAAAACGCCTTTGCTGCTGCAAATGGAAGCTGTCGAGTGTGGGGCGGCGGCGTTGGGTATCGTGCTGCGCTATTACGGTCATTACGCGCCCTTAGAAGAACTGCGCGTGGTATGCGGCGTATCGCGTGACGGTATCAACGCGCTCAATATCCTCAAAGCGGCGCAGGGATACGGACTCGAAACGAACGGACTGCGGCGCAGCACGCTGGAAAGTCTGCGTGACGTTGCGCTCCCCGCGATCCTCTACTGGAACTTCAATCATTTCGTTGTGCTGGAAGGCTTTGACCGTGACCATGCCTACCTGAATGATCCCGCTGTCGGGCGGCGCATCGTCTCCCTGTCGGAAATGGACGGCGCGTATACGGGCTTGGTTCTCACCTTTAAACCGACCCCTGCTTTCAAGAAGCGCGGGCAGCCTTTTCGCCTGCTTCGCGCTTTGACCGAACGTTTGCATGGCTATCGCACGGCGCTGGCATTCGTCATGCTAACCACGTTGTTCATGGTCGTTCCCAGCTTTGTCGTGCCTGTCTTTTTGCGCGTATTTGTTGATGACATCCTGATCGGTGGGCAAGACTGGATCGCGCCCCTTTTGCTTGGCATGGCAGCCGTCGCTGTGCTGCGCGGAATGCTCAAGTGGTTGCAAGGGAGTGCGCTGCTGCGTTTGGAAATTCGGCTTGGCACAGAGACCGCCGCAGGGTTCTTCTGGCACGCGCTCAATTTACCCTACCTGTTTTATACGCAGCGTGCCGCAGGGGATATTGCTTCTCGCGTGAGCGCCAATGACCGCATCACTCACTTGATCACGGGCGAACTAGCGATCACGTTTATCAATCTGCTGCTGTCCGCTTTTTACGTCGTCTTGATGCTCACCTACAGCCCCTTGCTCACACTGATCGGCGTGACGTTCGCGCTGCTCAACCTGTTGATCTTGCGGTTTATCTCGCGCCGCCAAGCCGCCGCGAATCAACGCTTGCAGCAGGAACGGGGCAAGCTCACCAGTGCCATCACGAGCGGCTTGCGCTCCATCGAAACGCTGAAGGCGCTTGGGGCAGAATCTACATTGTTCGCCCGTTGGACAGGGTTGCAAGCCTCGATTGTGAACGTAGAGCAGGAAGTCGGCACACGAGCAGGAAGTCGGCACACTGACCAACTGGCTTGCGGCGCTGTCGGTGTTCCTGTTTGCCGTCAGCGCCACGCTGATTCTCGGTGTAGGTGGAACGCTCGTGTTGAACGGGGCGCTGTCAGTGGGGATGCTGGTTGCGTTTCAAAGCATCCTGTTCGGCTTCAACGATTCGATTGAGCGCGTGATCGGTCTAGTCAACCGCGTACAGGAAGCCGAAGGCGACTTGAACCGCCTCGAAGATGTGTTGAACACGCCGCGTGACCCCGCCACAATCGATTCGGCAGAGGGAAACACCGCATTAACTGGACAGGTTGAGGTACGCGATGTGTCGTTCGGGTTCAATCCCCTGCAAGCGCCCTTTCTCCAGCACATTTCTCTGAACATCAAAGCCGGAGAA
>Ga0163147_10004617_pt1 | contig 17390 bp, 14 predicted proteins | sample OliLakLV19MP6G1_FD_148597 | JGI IMG/M metagenome (GOLD analysis project Ga0163147, IMG submission 148597) | Freshwater microbial mat bacterial communities from Lake Vanda, McMurdo Dry Valleys, Antarctica- Oligotrophic Lake LV.19.MP6.G1 | ecosystem: Environmental > Aquatic > Freshwater > Lake >...
CCTTGCAGGAGAATGCCACCAACTCGTCGCGACCGCAGTTCGTGCAGTGCACGCGGGCGAAACCGTGGGCGAGGATGCCGCAATCGAGGTAGCGGCGCAGCTCACGGCGCACGAAGGCGGGGAGAGCGGGGCCGCAATCCGACGTCGTGCGGGCCAGGAAGGTGGCGAGGTGCTCGCGCAGGACTTCGTACAGCACGCTGCCCTCGGTTGTGAATTACAGAAGGAACGTTACGCCAACATGCCAACTCCAGGATCACCGCCCCGGCCCGGAAATGATCCGAGTACCATCGGCGCACCGTAGCTCAAGCTGTTCGACAGCGGAAGCCATCCAGAATGTGTCGGCATCCGAAACACGACCGAGAAACACTCGTAAGCCCGAAGGGCAATTGATTGACTTTGGAATCAGTCCTTAGATCTCAGCCGTCGGATCTGAGTTCCTGCCCATAACCTCAGCCATGGCTAGTGATCTTCCGCCGAGCACTCGGAGTCCTAATTCGGCACTGCCACTGTCTAGGTGCACGACTCCGCGGAAATGTGATCTTCCATTCGCCGTTTCCCACAACACTGCCCACGCATCCGCGCCTGTTGGTAACACGATAGCAAGCGTATTACCCTCGCTGGATGTCACGAGCCTGCCAAACCGATTCGCACCGCCGACGGCTTGCGGGAGCTCACGCCAAATTTCGGCTCGCAGCCTTCCGGACATTATCGGCTCCACCACTAGCCTGTGCACTCGAAGTGTGTCGATGCCGAGGCGAAGCCAAACCTTGTCGTTCTCTGCATCCATCCACATCTCGCAGGGAATCACTTCGGATGCACCGCCCGGAAATGTGGCTTCGCAACTGCCACTTGCTACTGGGGGCAGCGCCGCCAGCAGCGCGAATCGTCCCTGGTCCACCTTCGCAAGCACGCCGTCAATGATCACACTAGTGGGGCGCAGGTCTGTTGGAATGCCGTTCCACGCCTCGATAACGCCATCGACCTGCCGGATTGCAGGTATATCCACATCGAGAGTGGGGTCGCCGGCCGCTCCAATTACAACAGCGCTCGCGCAAAGCCGCGCGCCTCCCTTGGCCCAGCGCCACCACACATCATATTCGCCACGGCCAACCTTCAGCACTTGCACACAGCGTTGCTGCCAAGCCACTGAGTGCCTCAGAGCCAAAGGCGGCCAGGGCCGACAAGGGGTCAAGATAATGCCTGGTCGTTCCTCAAGGCTTGGCATTCTCTCGATGGGCGAGCAGACAAATAGACTGAAGTCCTCCCCGCCTCGCGGAACATCAAAGAGAGCGACGTCGCCCTTCCGCACACCTTCCTCTGGCTTCATGCGTACGAAAACAGACTCATCCATCAAGAAATCTACGAACGACAGTTTCCTAAACTCTTGCTCGGTAACGTATACAAGGTTCGATGGCTCTGCCGGTGACCTGGGCTCTGGCGATCCCGGCATGTAGACACTAAACGTCGCGTTTCGATCTACATCTCCCAACAGGTCACTTACGCCGATCGCAACCAGCGCAGAATCGAGCTCCAGGTCGATGTCCGCGCCGCACAACTTAATCTGGCGATCAGAAGTTCCCGCGGCGCGCAGGGGCACGTCGTAGCTGGGAGCCCGCGCCGTCCATTGCCCCGCGCGTCTTGGGGTGAGTACGGGGACGTGCGCTGCAGGCGTAAGCGGTACGCGGAGCACCGACTCCCCGACCCAAGGAGCACGTTCTGCCGGTCGGAATTCTGCGAGGAGTGTCGTGTCCTGGCCCGAATAACGGGCGAGCCGGACGGTCGCATGGCAAGACGAGAACTCATCGATTGTGATGATCACGACACTGCCGATAGAGAGCTTGTAGTTGTTCTCGCTCCACCACAGTACCCCGGCCCCTGATATGAGCAACGCAGCATTCCCGAGGTGATCGACGGGAATGTACGCGTCCACACCGGCGTGGGCTCTCAATTCTGTGCTTTTGAGTGGCCTGTAGGCGACGCTAGTGTCGCTACTACAGAGAACCGTACAAGATATGTCTCCTTCATACCCGCTGCGCCATTTAACGTAGAACAATGCTCCTGTCGGTCGAAGGCGAACAGGTATGGCGGCGGCCGATTCCTCTGAGACAGGGACCTCTACTCGCTGAAAACCGGCGCTATCGACACTAATGTGCGAGCAGCGGGCACTTATCTCGAAAGACGCTAAGCCCTTCGTGTCGGTGAACACTTGCTGAGGGGTCGCATCTGTCGCCGAAATACTTAGCGGAAAGCCGGAGAACGGGCAGCCATCTTCAACGGAACACTCTAGCGTGACGATGCGAATCGGGATCTCGCGACCCTGGGTGACAATCGGATCTGCCATTCCCTCGTCATCATGAGTGCGCGCCACCGTTGAATTAACTACAATGGCGCGCGAGCCCAGATCGGAGTCTTGACGGGCTATCAGAAAACCCGCGATCGTAGTAAGTACCAAAAAGGCTGCTAGAACGAGGGGCGCGCGAGAGCCGCTGAGGAGAGAGCTTTGGCCCGTCAAGTGTGTCAGCCCTGTCCTAGTGTGGCGTCATGGTGCCGCCAGCACCGGTTTTCGTGTTCTGCCATGCATATGTAGTTCCGGATTGATGCTGAATCACGCCTGCTCCGCCGCCCTGGCTGCTCGCGAATGCGTACCCACCAGTGACCCCAACGATTGTGCCGGAATCAATCTTCGTACCTCCGGGAGAAGTCTATGTGGCGTAGGTGTAGAGCTCCAGCGTCGAGTTCCAAGAGATTTCGGAATACGCTGTCCCACCACCAGTCTGCGTGTCGGTCACGTCCCAGTTACCCGCGAGCGGGTGGGGAGACCCGACTTGCGCCCGCGCCGGAGCGGGCGCGGCGGGTGGGTGCGGTCGCGGCCGGCAGTGGTGGGTTCGGCTTGCTGGGTGGGGTGATCGGTGCCGATGCGCGCCCAGGATCGTCGCTCTTGGAACAGCCGATGGCTCGCCGGGCATGGCGCGGCCTCGCGCTTGTTTCGAAGGCGAGGACTGGGCCGTCCACTTCGACACGATGGGCGACGAGCGCGTCGAACGATGAATTCGGCCGCGCGCCAAGCGACGCGCGGCACGGGAAGCGGATCTGGGCATCACGTGCACGGCGCGCCGACAGGGCCGGCGCGATCGGGCGGTGCGATGCCTTGGCGGGACGCAAGCCGAGGTTGTTGTTGCGGTTCTCCGGCGTGTTGTTGTTGCGGTTCGCCGAGCGCGCATTCGAAGCGGCATTGTTGAAGCTGCCGCCGCGGTTCACGCGGTTGGCGGAGCCTGTGATCCACTCCCCAGTTCGTGTTCTTGGACGAAGGACGCGGCGAGCAAGCTGCGCCGCAGCTCGCGCGTGTCGCCATGCTCGAGGTGCGCGACGATCGAACGAGCGCAAGCGAGGTAGCGCTCGGCGCCGCTGCGGCCGGCTCGCAGCTCCCAGGCCCGGTGCGCGAGCCGCCGCCGCGTACGGCGCACGTTCTCGGGCCGCAACCTCGTCGTGCCGCGGTACACGCGCCAGCCGAGGAAGGGCAGGCCCTGCGACACCGGTGCGAGGATCGTCGCGCGCGATTTGAGCCGCAGATGCAGCTCCTGCTCCAGGAACCCCTCGACGAACCCGTGCGCGTCGCGCAGCACCTGCTTGTCGTCCGCGAACAGCACGCAGTCGTCCATGTAGCGCGCGTAGCCTCGGATGCCCGGAAGAGCAAGCACGAAGCGATCGAGACGGCCCAGGACGAGGTTCGCGAACCACTGGCTGGTCAGATTGCCGATCGGCAGGCCGATCCCGAGCCGGCCGCCCGCTCCGCCGAGGATGCGCGCGGAAAGCCGCAACACCTCTTGCTCCAGATCGAGTTCGCGCAGGGTTTTCAGGACGATTTCGTGCTCGATCGAAGCGAAGCAGGCTTCGACATCGAGTTTCAGGAAATGCGAGTGGCTGCGCACCAGAGCGCGTGCATGCCCAAGCGCGCGGTGCATGCCTTTGCCACGTCGGCAGGCGAAAGTCTGTGGCACGAGCGCGGCGTCGAAGAGCGCTTCGAGCGGATCGATCAACGCATGATGCACGACGCGGTCGCGAAACGGCGCCGCCGTGATCTCGCGCGTCTTGGGATCGTGGATCACGAACGTCGTCGGAACCGAGGGCCGCCAGCTCCACCCGAGCAGCTCGCGCTGCAAGGCCAGCGCCTCGGGTTCCAGCCGCTCCAGGAAGCGCGCGGCCCCGCGCACGCCCCGCTTGCCCAGCGCCGCACGTCGGGCCGCGGCGCACAAGTTGGCGAAGGAGGTGATCTCGTCCCACTGCGAGCCGCTCATGTCTCCGTCCCCGCCGCAACAAGTTCGGCCTCGACTGTGCCCGGATCCAGCGCGCCGCGTTCGCCGATCGCGACGCGCCAGCCGTGGACCATCCGCCCCAGTTCGTCGAGTCCGCGCATGGCAGTCTCGAAGCCCGTCGCCGGCATCACGTTGCGCGCGCGAGCGATGCGCAGCAGATAACGCAGCAGCTCCAGGCGCAGGTTGATCTCGCGCAGGTGCTTCTTGCGCGCGCCCGGTTCGTAGCGCGCGACGACCAGCATCTCGAGCACGTCGAGCGCGTGCCGATCCACCTTCTGCACCAGGCTGAAGCGCGCCGACTTCGGCCACTTGGCCGTGTGCTCGAGCAGCCATCCGAGCGTTTCCTCCCACTTCTGCAGGCACAAAAGCTCTGGACCGGCCTCGCGCGCCGGCGGACGGAACGAGGGCGCGCTCATGCGACGACCTCGGCTGCGGCGAGTTCGACGACTTCGATCTCGGCGGCATCCGTCAGCTTCGGGGCGGCCTCCGGTGCGGGATCGGCGCTTGCAGCGGACCCTGCACTGCCGCCGTGCAGCGCGCGCAGGATGGCCGCACCGTAGCGCTCGACCTTGCCTGGTCCGATGCCGTCGAGATGCCCGAGCGCCGTCAAGGATTCCGGCCGCTTGCGGATGACCGCGACGAGTTGCCTGTTCGTCAGCAACAGGTAGGGCGGAACGCCCTCTTCGCGCGCCTGCGTCGAGCGCCACTCGCGCAAGTGGTTGAATAGCGCTCGCTCGCTGTCGTTCATGCCTTCGCAAGGATCGGGCGCACCGTCGCGGCGTTGGAAACGCGGCGTGTTCGACACCGGACGCGGAGCGATCTCGCGTGCTGTGTCCAGCGCTGCGCGTGGCACGATCGCTTCCTGGTAATGAACGATGCACGTCAGGTGCGGTGTCTCGTTCACCGCGTAGAAGTGTTCGCGAAACGCGATCACTTCCTTGTCGCGCGTGAAGTCAGCGAGGGCCGTATCGTCGAAACCGCCGAGCGTGGCGGAGTAGCGGAAGGTCAGCAGTTTGATGCGCATGGGACTGGGGAATGGGCGCAAAAACCCATTGCCTTGCTCCCTGCCCCGCCTCCCGTCCCCAACGCCACCTGAAAATCGAAAATCTGCACAAAAAGTCGCACACATGCAAATGCGCCGGCGCTCGGCCTCCTTCGGCGGCTTCGCACGCCGGTCGGCCGTGCGCCTCGAAACGGCCCAAAGTCACTTCCCTGATTGGTGAAGTGGTGAAGCAGAAAGAAGTGATGCCCTGGCGGGACGCAAGCCGAGGTGGCTGGTGCGGATCACCGGCGTGTTGCTGTTGCGGGGCGCCGAGCGCGCATACGAAGCGGCATCGTTGAAGCTGCCGCCGCGGACCACGCGGCTGGCGGAGCCTGCAATCGGCGCAAATGGGTCAGTCTTCGGGCTCTTGGCGTAGAAACGACCGTCGTAGCCGTCAGCGCACCACTCCCAGACGTTGCCGTGCACCTCGTCCAGCCCGAACGGGTTCGCTGGGAAACTCCCAACCGCGGCGTGCACCACCCAGCCGTCAACAAGATCTGGCCAGTCCTTGATATCGCCCCATGTCGCGCCCGCATCTGAGGCCGTCTTGTCCGCGATGTTCACCTTCCCACGCAGACTCTCGCGCTCTTGACCCGTCCACCACGACGTCGCCGTCCCACCACGACAACCGTTCTCCCACTGCGCTTCACTCGGCAACGACAAACCCAGCCGCGCCATCAGGCCCATGCTCTCGTCCCAGCTCACTTGCTCCACCGGGTGCAACAAGTTGTGCTGATGACCGGCGAAGTTCGCACTCGGTCCATAGGCGCTCGGATTGCGCGCCGCGATCCGCTGCCACTGACCCTGCGTCATCTCGTACTTCGACAAGAAGTACGCGCTGAGTTCCACTTCGTGTACCGGCGACTCATCGGATCCGGCTCCTGCGTCGAAGTTCTGGCCCGTTGGGTCTTTTTTCTGCGCGCCCATCCAAAACGTCCCACCAGGAATCAACACGAAGACAAGCCCTGTCTCTTGTGAAAGCACCAGCTTCCCGTCTGCGCCACGCATCGCCGGCTCGCCTGTCTGCAGGTGCGCGAACTCCCACAAGTGTGATTCCGGATCCTCGCCAATCGGAACCACACCCAGCTGCGGCGTCATCTGCAGCCCGCCGTACTTCGGCGAGGACGCGATCGACGCAATCGCCTCAGCCCAGCGCTGCTGCGCCTCGGGACCCTGCACGCTGCGCTCCGCAATCGTCTTCGCGAACTCGTAGCGCTTGCGAACCCCCCAGCCGAAGGGCTCTGCCAACGTGTCGCCCATCAGTCCGGTCTTGGGATCGCGCAACGCTTCCAGATCCGACACCAACTTCGAAAGCTGGACTTGCCACCAAGCGTCTTCGGGTTTCTCGAAGGCCCACGTCCGCCGTTCGCTCACCACGCGATCGAGGTCGCTGACCTCCGCAAGCAGCGCGTCGCGCTCCGTGCGGCGCGCTGCAAGCGCAGCCTCGCCCTTCCAGCGTTCGACGGCCTTTTCCATCTTCGCGACGTAGCCCTCGAATTCCTTCGTCTTGTCCGCCGGAGCTTCGTCCACCGCGCGCTCTTCTTCCGCAACGGCTTCGTCCAGGCGACCAAGGCGGAAGTTCGCCCAGGCCAGGCTGTCGCGAATGCCTGAGCGCTCCGAGTCCGTGGCTGCGGCAACCGCGCGCTTGGCGAGCAAGAGACCTCTCACTTCGTTGCCGTACACGGGCTTGTCCGAATCGACCAACGGCCAGGCCAGCGTGTTCAGCCCGTTCGCGTCCGTCGGGAGGGTTTCTTTCGCCAGTTGCGCTTCGACCTCCGCCTCATTCGGCCACGGCTCCAGCTCGAGCATGCGCGATCGCCAAGTCAGCTCCGCCCGCTTCGCCGTCAGCTCCTCGAAGCGTGGGTGCGACTCGCGCGCGGCCTTGGCTTCTTCCTCGCTCTGCTTCGTCGCGCGCCCTCGCAGATCCGCCAGCTTCGCCTTGTGCTCTTCGAGGCTCGGTCGCTTCTTGATGTCGTGCGCAGGATCCCCCGGACGACCATCGATCAGCGCGCGTGCTTCGGCCAACCATTTCTCGTACTCCGAAATCATCTCCGGATGCGCCGGCCACAACTTCTCCGCGCGAGCGACTAGCTCCTCCAAGTCCTTCGAAGCCGACAACGACAACACGTCGTTCGTCTTCTGCGTCGCAAGGCGCTCTTGCGCGATCGCTCGCGACTCGTTGTCCTGCGCCGCCTTCGTCGCGACGGCGAGGTCCGCCGCGCGCTGGATGGCGATCTGCTCCTGCTCAGTGGCTCGTGTTGCGTTCTGCTGCGCAACCTTCGTCGATGCCGCAAGCTCCGTGTTCTTCGTTGCCAACTCGTCGCGCGCTGCGGTCGCTTCTTTCGCCTTCAGCGCGAATGAGACGCCACCGATCAACACCGCCAATACGGCTGCCGCGATCGACGCCGCCAGCGGCTTGTTGCGCTTCACCCACTTGCGAGCTTCGGCCCACGCGCCAGTTTCGTACGCATGCACTACGCGGCCCTCGATGTACGCCCGCAGGTCGTCCGCGAGAGCCTGCATCGTCGCGTAGCGATCGGTGATCTCGCGCGCCATCGCCTTTTCCGCGATTGCGATCAGCTCGCCGGGTGTCTGCGGTGCAAGTTCATCCAACGGCTGAGGTGGGCCGTCGAGCAGTCGCGCCAGGATCGTCCGTTGCGAGATCAGCTCGCCTTTGGGCGCGTACGGCATCTCGCCGCCGATCAACTGGTAGAGCATCGCGCCAAGCGCATACACATCGGAGTGCGCGCCGAGTTTGTCGAGCTGGCCCTTCGCCTGCTCCGGCGGCATGAAACTGGGCGTGCCGACCACGTCGCCGTCCATCGTGATCAGCGGCGAATCGGGCATTTCCTCGCGCTTCTCGCGTCTCTCAGTCTTGACCTGGCTGAAGCTGGAAGGCACCTCTGCCTTGATGCGTAGATCGTGCTTGTCTTCGCGTCCGAGAACGCGGGCCAAGCCCCAGTCCATCACGTACACCTCGCCGAATTTGCCGACCATGACGTTGGCTGGCTTCAGGTCGCGGTGAACCACCTGCTTGGAGTGCGCGTAGCTCATCGCCTCGCATACCTTGAGCATCACGCCGAGCGCGCGAACCTGACTCCAGCCGTCGTCCCCGGTGCGGACCTTCTTGAAGATCGCGCGCAGGTCCTCGCCCTTCACCAGGCGCATCGTGAAGTACACCCGGCCGTCGCTCGCCAGCCCGAGTTCGTGAACGGGGACTATGCCGGGGTGATCGAGTTGGCCAGTCACCTGCGCTTCTTCGAGGAAGCGACCCAGCATGCGAGGATCGACGCTTGGCGTCTCGCCGGTCGCGCTCTCGCCCTTGCCCAGCACAACCTTCATCGCCAGCGTGCGCCGCAACTCGTCGTCCCAGATCCGGATGATCGCGCCCATGCCGCCGCGCGCAATCTCGCCGAGCAATTTGTAGCGCGTCCCGCGCGGGCCTTCGCTGAGCAGTTTTCCGAACAACTTGCTCGGTGGTCCCGCGTCCGGCTTGGGCTCCGCTTCGAGCGCCAGCGAGGGATCGAGCGTCGGTCCGAACTGTCGCTTCAACCGTTCGGACAGCGGCGCGGAATCCAACGCCGCTGGCGCGGCACGCTCAGCCGCGTCGAGCCCAACCTTGAAAGATCGAAGCTCAGCCGCGTGATCGGGATGCGCGTTGCAGAGAGACTCGAAGTCAACCTTCTCACCCGCCGCACGCCGGGTCAGGTACTCTTCGAACAACTCAAGTGCGCGGGAACGGCGCGAGCTGGGGTCGGGCATGGCGCAATGGTAGCGCGCGAGCGATCCGCGCTCGTCCTACGGCTAGGTCCACGCCGGCCTGTTAACCACGGAGAACGCGCTCTCGGAGACTTCTGAGAGCACGATCACCCCGGTGCCCGACTGCAACCCCGGGTGGTTCGGTTTGAACACACGAGCGCACCTTGCGAACAGAGAACAGCGCCTTGCGAGGGACGCGCAGAACCTGCGACGAAAGCGCGTCTTGCGACGCAGTCTCGGGGTCCGGAAAACCCCGCTGTTCGCGGATAGGCTGTCCAGTTGCGGCCAGGCCAAGCTGGTCGGGGAGGAATGAGTGATGCGCTGACTTCATGAAACCCTGGACCTCCCCCGGTTCAGTGGACACGGGGTTTAGTAACAGCAGCAGTAGGCGGCGATGCCGCAGAATCGTCAATGGGGAAGGGGTTTCTGGAAGGGTCCGCCCTTCCCCATCTCTGCTGGGGACCCGCGCGCAGCCAGCGCGGAGCTGGCTGAAGCGCAGCGCGGCGCTCCGGGGGCATTGCCCCCGGGAGGTGGGGGTCCAGGGGGAGGAGACTCAAAACTTGTGGAGAGCGATCACGACGCACCGTCGTCGCGATCGACGTGCGTTCTCGGACCTGCCCGCCGATTCGCTGATGCCTCGCGAGACCATGTTCGTGCGTCGGAGGCCGCGTCCTCGTCGACGATCGTGACGTCAGACGGCGCTGCGCTGCGCCTCGAACTCGATCGGTGATCGATAGCCGAGCGTCGAGTGGAGTCGTTGGCGGTTGTAGAAGACCTCGATGAACTCGAAGACGCTCGCCCGCGCCTCGGCGTGCGTGCGGTAGTGCTCGTGATCGCAGAGTTCGGTCTTCAGCGTGTGGAAGAAGCTCTCCTGCGCGGCGTTGTCGTAGCAGTTGCCCTTGCGGCTCATGCTGCACACGATCCCGTGCTGATCGAGCATCCCCTGGAACGCGTGAGCGGCGTACTGCACGCCGCGATCGGAGTGATGGACCAGACCCGGCGACGGTGAACGGAGATCGATGGCCGTCTCGAGCGCGCCGAGGACGAGCGTGGCCGGCATGCTCGCGCTCATCGACCAGCCCACGACCTTGCGCGAGAAGAGATGCATCGTCGCAGCGAGGTACAGCCAGCCTTCGTCCGTCTGGATGTAGGTGATGTCCGACACCCAGACTCGGTTGGGCGCGCTGGTCGTGAAGTCTTGGTCGAGGATGCTCGGCGCGACGGCGTGCGAGTGCTTCGAGTCGGTCGTCCGCACGTATTTTGTGCCGTATTCTCGGGCGAATTCGTGCTTCGCGCATGAGGCGCGCGACGCGATGGAGCCCGTAGACTTCGTCGCGTCGCTTCAGCGCGGCATGGATCCGCGGTGCACCGTAGGTCCCGCGGCTCTTCACGTGCTCCTCGCGGATCAGCACGGTCAGCCGAAGATCCTCGAGCGTGTGCTTCGAGTCACCGCGGCCGAGCCAGGCGTAGAAACCGGCGCGAGAGACCTCCAGGGTCGAGCTCATCAGCCCGACCGCGAAGATCCCTCGGTGCTCGAACATGAACTCGAACCTCAGCTCCGCTCTTTCGCGAAGTAGGCCAGCGCTTTTTTCAAGATGTCCCGCTCCTGCTGAGCGCGAGCGAGGTCCTTGCGGAGCTGGAGGACTTCCTCGTCGGACGCCTTCGCGCGGCCGTTGCCCGGGAACGCTGACGCGCCGTGCGCGTCGATCTCCGACTTCCAACGCTGCAGCTGGCTGCGGTCGAGGCCGAGGCTGGTGGCCACCTCGCCGACCGTGCGACCCGGCTCGTGCGTCAGCCGAACCGCGTCACGTTTGAACTCTGCACTGTGCTTCCGTCGCGATCTGGCCATGCACACTTCCTCGCCTGGAGCATTCCTGCTCCTTGTCTGGGTGTCCACTTTTCCGGGGGAAGATCACGTTCGATCCGGCCGACTTCCTCTGACGCGGAACGAGTTGCGGGGCACGCCGCTCGTCGCGACGTGCCCCGCTTCCCTCGGGTTGCGATCCCCTATGCGATCACGGCAGCCACAGGACGCGCATGCCGTTCGAGATGTTGAACGTCGCGCTCGTGCAGAACGGAGCCGAGTTGCGGTAGCTCACCTGGTAGTAGCGCTGGGCTCCGCCCGGCGGGATCAGGCCCGTGACCGACACATCCGCTTCCGCGCCGCTCGGCCAGGACGCGTTGCCGCCGGCGTCGGTGGACTTGGTGCGGATGCGGATCTGGCTGCCGCCGACGCAACGCAGGCCGTCACCAAAGAACGAGGGCGTCAAGTTCAGCGTGCCCTGGAAGAGCGTGCAAGTCACGTTGGCCGGCACGCCCGAGGCGGTGAAGACCAGGTTGTCGCCCGCGCCGGTCTGGGAGTTCCCTGCGGCCGACAGCGAGGCACCGTTCGCGTTCTGCGAGTTCGAGCAGCCGCGCCCGAACGAACCATTGTTGGAGCACGGGCAGTTGCCGTTGGAGCCGTCGCCGTAGCACGTGCCCTCGTAGCCGCCGCCGAGCGGGATGTCGTAGAGGGCGCCGTAGATGTCGTGCGCGGTGCTCGAGGACGTCGAATCCCACGAGATGTAGCAGCGCTTCGAGCCGATCGCGCCGCCCGATCGCTCGGAGACGACGTCGGAGCGCAGGCCTTGCTGGCTGCTGAAGTCCACCGAACGGTGCGCCTCCGTGACCGCGAGGCTCGTTCCGAGGATTCCGAACGAGCTGACCCAGATGTCGTAGTCGAAGGTGCTGCCCAACCAGCTTTCGGCGTAGGCCACGACGAAACGCTCGCCGTCGGAATCGACGCTGTACTCGATCTGGTCCTCGAAGAGCGTCGCGTTGGCATCGAGGCCCGTCAGCGAGCCGCTGCTCACCACCGTCGTGCCGCTGAGCAGCGAGTACGCGAGGTCGTTGTCGCCGTAGTCCATCGCGTAGGCGAGCAGAACGCGGCCGTCGTTCAGAGGCGAGGACGCACGCGGGTAGTACTCGGTGACCGTGCTGTTGGCGATGACCGCCGACGGGTTGAGCAGAGTGCCGTCCCAGGCGAGGACCGCCGCTCGGATGTCGATGTTCGTCGCGCTGACCTCGCGGTGCCACGCGATCGTCCACGCCGCGCTGCCGCCCAAGGTCCCGTTGGACTTCGAGACCGACGGCCACGAGTCCTTCGACGCCCCGGAGTTGTCGATCATGATCGTGCTCGACCCGAAGAGCGTTGCGGCCGACGTCACGAGGCGCGCGTGCACGTCCCAGTCCGTCGCCGTGAAGTTGCGCTGCCACACGACGCAGTAGTAGGCGGTTCCGTCGTACGAGTCGCCGCCGACGTCGGCCAGGATCTTGTCGCCGCTCTGGTCGCTCGTGCTGATGACGAGCGGGAAGCTCTGCGCCATCGTCTGCGCATCGACCGTGACGCCGATGATGTTGGATCCGGGCAGGCCGGGGTACCCCGTGACCTGGCACACGACCAGGAACTGGTTCGCGAGGTTCAAGTTCGCGGTCTGCGGCTGGCGCCAGTTCTGGCCGGTGGCGTCGACGTAGAGGACCGCGAGAGCGTTGCCCGCCGCGTCGCGCTCCTGGATCTCGATGTCGCCGTCGGTCGCGCTGAAGTTGCGCTCGTAGGCGATCAGGTAGCGATCCGTGGTCAGGTCGTACGAGACGTCGGATTCGACGTGGTCCGCGCCGATCGTGTCGACCGCGAACGTGGTCACGACCGGATCGACGACGAGCGGGAAGCTCGCGCCGGCGAGGTACTCGCGACCGACGACGATCTCGACGCCGCCCTCGACGAGCCGCGACTGCACCGGCACGCGCGTGCCGTCGGATTCGCGCACGAACGCGCGGCTGTAGTGCACGGCGCCGTGCTCGTTCGTGAAGGTGAACCCGTCGGCGGATTCGCCGCGAGTCATCTCGCTCTCGAGGCGCACGGTGAACCGGAGATCGCCGGCCGCCGGGCGCTCGGCGACCACGAACGTCTGCTCGATCGAGTCGAGTCCGAGTTCGTACACCTCGTCGATCGGACCGCGGTCGATGACGACGCGGTCGCCGTCGCGCACGGCCGCCACGGCCGGAGCGAGCGGGATCGCCGTGCCGTCCACCGTGGCGGAGGCGAGCGACAGTTCGAGCGGGAAGTTGCGCGGCGCATCCGATCCGAGGAACGGCACGTACGTGGCGCCGTCCGGGCCGAAGCTCGCCTTGTAGCTCGCGCCGAGGACCCACTGCGTGCCGTCCGCCGCGGACGAGTAGTGCAGGCGATCGATGGGCGGGGCGGGGGTGCGCGCGCGCTCGGCGTCGAACGGCTTGCGCGCCGCCGGGCTCGAGCCGAGTGCGGGATCGCGCTCGGGCCGAAAGGGGGCCGGCGTCGGCGCGGGATCCACGGCCGGGATCTTCTCGAACGATTGCGGCGGGATCGGTCGGGGGATGCGCTGCCCGGGGGCAGCCTGCGCGAAGGCCGGAGCGGCGAGCGCCGCGGCGAGGAAGAGGTTCGCTGAGGGATTCATGGTGATTGTCTGGATTCGGGGGAGGTCCGGCGGAATGGTCTGCATGGACGCTGACCCTGCTGTCCACCGGCTGCCCCCAGATCGCAGTCCAGTACCCCGACCCGACAGGAATTCCGTGGAGCCACGATTCCCGGATTCCGCGTCGGGCGCAGCGACCGGATCACGATCTCGGTCCTCGGCTGGCTCGCGAGCACGCGGCGGCGAAGGGGATCGAGCACAGCCGCTCGGGTGCCGTGGTTTTGGCGCAGAGATTCAGGGGCGCGCTGAATCTCGGTCTCCACTTTCACGTGCTCGTGATCGACGGCACCTGTTCAGCCCCCGCCACGAACCTGCTCGCGCCGCCGACCTTCCACGAAGCCGCGCCGCTCACCGACCAGGACGTCGCCGAGGTAGTCGTGCGCCTTCGACGCCGCATCGTGAAGTACCTGCGCCGCTGGGGCCGCATCCCGCGTGCCGAGCACGACGAGTCTCCTCCGCTCGAGCCCGACGAGCCGCTGTTCGCGCAACTCTGCGCGGCCTCCGTGCAGGGTCGCGTGGCGCTCGGACCGAACAGCGGCGCGGCGGTCGAGCGCTTCGGTCGCGAGAGCGTCGATCAGCGCCCGCGCTCTCGGCCCGGTGAATCGTGCTGTGATGTCGACGGCTTCTCGCTGCAGGCCAAGGTCCGCATCGAAGCTGCTGATCGTGAGGGACTGGAGCGGGTGTGTCGGTACGTCACTCGCGCACCGATCCACCTCGAGCGGCTGTCGCTCGCCCCCGCTGGCAAGTGGATCTACGCCCTTCGTCGGCGCTGGCGCGACGGCACTTCGGCGATTCAGTTCGAGCCGCTCGACTTCCTGGCCCGGCTCGCGGCGATCGTACCGGGGCCGGCGAAAACTCGGGCGTTGTGAGATCCGTGCGCGCGGCCCGGGCACGATGCGGTCGCGCCACTGGGCCGCGGGCGCGAGCACGCCGTGGTACGTCAGCAGGTGCGCTCGCGGCCTGGGCACGAGCGCGGCGAGTCGCTCGAGGAAGGCCAACGGCTCGAAGACGATGCTGCGCTTCCGCCAGCTCCGCGCTGGCTGCGCGCGGCCCGCAGAGATGGGGAAGGGCGGACCCTTCCCCAAACCCCTTCCCCATTGACGATTCGGCGGCATCCCCGCCGACTGCTGCCGTTACTAAACCCCGCCGCCACTGAACCGGGGGAGGTCCAGTCCGATCAAGACGAAGTGAGCGCGCTCGGGTCGGGCCCCGCTCTCCGCTCCGATCCGTCGGGCCAACACCCGCGTTAGCCTTTGATGCTCCCGATCGGGAGCAATTGTGCCTCACATCGCTCCGAATGGACTCTAACCGGTCCAAAATGGGCAAAATGATCCCGATCGGGTGCAATCCACCTGTTTCTGCCTGGACAAGGTGCCGAAAGGGTGTTTGGATGCCCTCCATGTACCCGAACGGGAACAAATCAGCTTTGGACCCGGCCCTCGTCCTGGCCGAGTTCGTGCGTCGCCGGCGAAAGGCGAATCGCCTGACCCAAGCCAAACTGGCGCTCTTGGCCGGCGTGGGACGACGCTTCGTGTCGGACCTGGAGAACGGCAAGCAGAGCCTCGTCCTCGACAAGGTGAACCTGGTGTTGAAGGTGTTCGGCAAGCGCCTCGGTCTCATGGAGCGCGAACGCGAACCGCTGGGGCCGGAACCCGAGTTGTTGGCCGAGACGCCCCCGGAAGAGGAGCCTCGCGATGGCTAGGGTCGGACGCGTGTTCCTCGACCGAGTGGTCTGTGGGCACATCGAGGAAACCGAAACGGGCATGCGCTTCACCTACGCGCCCGAGTGGCTGGCGCGTGCGGATGCACAGCCCGTGAGCCTGACGCTGCCGCTCCGCGCGGAATCCTACGAGACGAAAGGCCTGCACCCGTTCTTCGCCGGGCTGTTGCCCGAAGGCTGGCTGCTCGCGATCTCGCTCTCGACCTTGAAGCTCTCCGCGGCCGATGGATTCGGACTGCTCTTGGCCTTGTGCCGTGACTGCGCCGGCGCGGCTCGCGTCGAGCCGGGACTCGTCACCCCGGAGAGTCCGCGGAAGGAGAAACCGTGAACGCGTCTTGTCTCGTGTGCCTCGAACACTGCGAGCCCGAGCAACTCAATTATCATGCAGCGTGCTTGCGTCGCCTCTTCGATTCGCCGGCCGTTCCCGCAATCGAAGTCGACCCGCTGAACCTGCATCTCCTGGGACAGAGCATGGCCGGAAAAACCACGGTGTCCGGCGTCATGGCCAAGGTCTCCTTGGGGTGGGATCGCAAGACGCTGCGCGTGGCGAGCGAGATCGGCGGCTACGTCCTCAAGCCGCAGAGCCGTGAATTCCCCGAGCTACCCGAAAACGAGCACGTGACGATGCTGCTCGCGCGCAAGGCCGGAATCGAGACGCCGGAGTGCGGGCTCGTGCGCTTGAAGGACGACAGGCTCGCCTATCTGGTGCGTCGATTCGATCGGACGCGGGACGGACGCCGACTCCCACAGGAGGATTTCTGTCAACTCGCCGAGTTGATGCCGGCCGAGAAATACTCGGGATCAGGAGAACTCGTCGCGCGCCTGGTGAAACGCCTCTCGGCGGAGCCCGGGGTGGATCTCGCTCGCCTGTATCGCCAGGTGCTCTTCGCGTGGTGGACGGGCAACGGCGACATGCACCTCAAGAACTTCTCGATGTTGACGCGCGAGCGCGGCATGCCGGGACTTTCGCCGGCCTACGACCTGGTGAACACGGAGATCCTGATTCCGGGTGACTCGCTGGCCCTGCCCGTGTGCGGGAGGCGATCGAACCTGAAGCGCCGCGATTGGCTGACCTTCGGCGTGTACTGCGAAATGGAGCAGCGTGTGATCGAGGATGCGTGGACGAATCTCGTCGACCTCACTCCCGAAGCACAGAACATGTTGGAGCGCTCCTTCCTCACGGTCGAGATGCGCGAGAAGTATGGGATGGGGCTCGATGCGCGGACGAGGCTGCTGAAGGGTGCCGCGTGAAGCGCCTTGCCCGTTTAGCAACGAGTGCACCATGAGCGGAACCCCATGAGCGACAGCAGCGCGTTCGCTCCGCAGGTCCAAGTCAACCTGTGTACGCCTGTGGATCGCGAGGAGCCGGCGCGGCTCTTCAACGCGTGCTTCGAGAAGAAGGTCGACGTGGCAGGCTCGCGTGGCGCCACGACCGCAATCCCCATGGCTCCGCGGTGAGCCTTCTTTCGCGGCCGGCTGGCACGCAGGGTGTGAGCGAGGGCGTGTGCGGCTACGCCTGTTCGCCGCGGCTGGCGTGGGCGCACGGCGACGAATCGACGCACGCAGCCATCGGCGAGACCGGCGACGTGATGACGCATCCGGACTGGCGCAAGCGCGGACTGTTCAGCGTGCTCGATCGCGCGGCGATGGAGGAAACGAAGCGCCTCGGATGGCCGGTCGTGTTCGGGTTGCCGAACCGGCGCTCGGCGCACATCTTCCTGGCGCTGGGTTGGGAGAGCATCGGGACGGTGCGCACGTGGACGTTTCTCTTCCGGGCCGATGCCGCCTCGCGCGCGGCGCGCTCGCGCGAGGGTCGGTTGCGCGGCTGGATGACTGGATCGGGCGTGCGCCAGGGCGCGCGCGCGCACTCGCGGCCGCGAACGCCCGTTCCTTCCGCGTCGAAGACCTGAAGAGCGTTCCGGCCGAGGTCGAACTCCTCCGCCCCGGCGTGATCGAAGCCGGCTGCTGGGCGCATGCGCTGCGCAAATGCCGCGAAGCGATCAAGGAATCGCCGGCGGAAGGCACGGCGCTCGTGTCGATGATGCGCGCGCTGTTCGTGATCGAAA
>Ga0163147_10004629_pt1 | contig 17362 bp, 15 predicted proteins | sample OliLakLV19MP6G1_FD_148597 | JGI IMG/M metagenome (GOLD analysis project Ga0163147, IMG submission 148597) | Freshwater microbial mat bacterial communities from Lake Vanda, McMurdo Dry Valleys, Antarctica- Oligotrophic Lake LV.19.MP6.G1 | ecosystem: Environmental > Aquatic > Freshwater > Lake >...
TTCCAGGCCAGATCGTGACATTCAGCAGCGCACAGCAGCCAACCGAGTTCGCCCGATTGCTGATACTGCCTTTCAGCAGCCTCGGCTTTGGTGGCAAGGGCTTCGAAAATGGCATTTTCTTCGTAAAAAGTATTTGGAAGCGGGTTTTCAGTGCTTCTTTTCGGCCTGAACGCGGGCAAGACGGCGGTCAGCGCACGATTGCAGGCTTCGAGCGCAAGTTGCGGGCGACTTTGCCGCAGGTAAAGTTTGGCGCGATCGTTTTCCAGTTTGCTGAATTCGCGGTCATTTACACCAAAAGCCAACCGGGCATCTGTGGAGGCTTCCCGGAGCAACCGTTCCGCTTCTGCCAGGCGATTCAGTTGGAAGCAGGCATTAGCAGCGGTTCGATAAGCGCGGGCGCGAATCGAACGGAGCGCGGTAAGTTCGGCGCTCTGTGCGTTGGGAGGTTTAATTTTTGAATTTTGGAGATTGAATCCGGCGCTTAACAGCCGCACGGCTTGCATGCCACTTTCGTATGCAGCGAGCGATTGTTCCTCGTCCAGTTGGGTTTGGGCCAGACCCCCTAGCAGCAATGCGCGTTGGGCGGGCGGAAGGCCGGGAAGTTGAAGCCCCCGGCGAAAAGCGGTGGCTGCTGCCGGGAAGTCCCCGGCGTTCCAGTAAGCGATGCCGATATTACAGTAAAGCCCTGACAGCGTGCCGGGATCGTCGGAAAGCAACAGGGCTTTTTGGAAAACGGCCAGCGCTTTTTCATTGTCGCCCAAGCGGGTGAGGTGATTGCCGAGCGGTTTGTAAATTTCCTCCACCGCATCAAAATCAGGGAATTGAAAACGCTCGTACCAGTCCCGCGCCATGTCGTATGCCTGTACAGATTGCCACACTTGCCCGGTATGGAACAGGTGCCAGCCGCGACTCGCCTGCAAGTAAATCAGTGGCGCACACTCGGCAGCAGTAACAGGTTGACGCCACAATTGCATCCAGGCTGCGTCCAGGCACTGCAGGGCAGCCACAGGATCATCCGCATACGTGTCGTACACATCCAGATGTGCCAATACCCAGACCGAAAGGCTGTCGGCGACCCGGGCTAAGCGGATGGTTGCAGCGGCATACCGGCGTACGCTGTCCGGCTGTCCGGCTTCCTGAAAAAATGCAATGCGTTCGTCGTAACGATGTGGGTCCGCAGGCGATTGCCCCAGAAGGCGAAAGGTAAAAAACAGGATCAACGCTGTTATTGTGGCCCGAACCCGGCGCGGTGCACACGCGATACGAAGAAAGGCGGTGGTGTTTTTCAAACCATGATTAGGTTGTGTAAGGGGTTAATTTAATTGCAATGCGCGTCCGGTATCTCCCCAACCGATAATACCTGACTGGAGCAGGTAGATCCTTTTGAACCCGTACCCTTTCATTTTTTTGGCGACTTCAAGACCCAGTGTGCCGTTGAAGTCATAGATGGCAAATTCATTGCTGACGCCGAGTGCTGCCATGCGGTGGTAAAACAGCGAATCGGTCGCATCCATGTTGGTGGATCGCCATAGATGTCCTTTAGCGAACTCTGAGGACGGACGAAGGTCGAACAGCATGATGTTGGGCTTTTCCATCATCAAGGTGTCGAAATCGAATGGATTGAGGATAATCAGGACACTGTCAACGAGTTGCGTCTGAACAGTGCTGGCAGCATCTCCGGATGGTTGGTTTTGGCAGGCGAAAATGAGGGAGAGCAGGATGCAGGCAAAAAAGGTGCGCATGGTGATTTTTTAAGGGCAAAGGTAGGGTGAAAAAAATCGCTCAGCCAAAAACCATATACGCAAAGGTACTCATAGGTGTCATTCAAAATAATTTAGTGCCCACCCAGGAAAAAGATGATTTGTTGGTCTTCCTCTGCCCAATAAAAACTGACATGGTAAGCAAACAAGCCAAACCAACACCCGTAACAGGCGATACAATACCAGCGGCGTCTCCACTAGAGGAGGTGCTGTTTTTTTGTTGCTAACAAACGGTTCACCTCCATTCACACCTTATTTCGGAATTTAACAAATTTTCTAAAACCTATAACATGTTTTAAAAGAACAGCATGCAGCAGACCGTGCACCTTTCCGGCAGATTTTGAGAACAATCAAAAAATAACGAAAGACATTCTGCCATGACCCGCATTTTCTTCCTTCCCGCCCTGCTGTTCGCATTTTTGTTCACTGCTTGCCACACCGGCCAACGTCTGACCGAATCCGGCGATTACGATCAAGCCGTCAGTTTCTATGTTCGTAAACTGAAAGGCAAATCCAAAAAGAAAATCGAGCATGTGAAAGGTCTGGAACTGGCCTTCCGCAAAGCCCAGACCCGCGATCTTGGCACTGCAACCGCTCTCGCCGACGAAGGGCGCCCGGAGAACTGGGAACGGGTGAATGAAATACATCGCCAAATCCGCCGCCGGCAGAGCCTCGTGGCGCCGCTCCTTCCGCTTCGCGCCAAAGAGGGTTATCAAGCGCAGATCGCCTTTGTAGATATTGCTGTACTCGAAACGGCCAGCCGCGCTAAAGCCGCCGAGCACCTGTACGACCGGGCTGTTGGACTGCTGGCTCGTGCCGAACGCGGCGACAAACTCGCCGCCCGCCAAGCCCATAGCACCCTCCTGGATCTCGAAAAACGCTATTACCGCGACTATCGAGACAAGACGGATCTTTTGGCCCGCGCCCGGGATCTCGGCACCTCTTATGTGCTGTTCGAAGTGAAAAATCAAAGCGACAAAGTGCTGCCCCGCGCTTTTGCAGAACGTATCCTCGCTATGAGCAAACAGGATCTGGACAGCGAGTGGAAGGCTTTTTACTTCGAAGCGAAAGAAGGCGTGCAGTACGACTATAAAGCGGTGTTCAAAGTCCGCAACATTGATATCAGCCCGGAACGCGTACACGAACGCGCTTATACCGATGAAAAAGACATTCAGGATGGTTGGGATTATGTGCTGGACGCCCGCGGAAACGTGAAAAAGGACACACTCGGCAACGACCTTAAAACCCCGCGCCATGTTCGCATTCGCGCCAACGTGCTGGAAGTTTTTCAAAACAAAGCCGCTCGCCTCGCTGGTACAGTGGAGATCTACGATCCGGCGCAGAACAGTTTGTTGGACCGCCAGGACCTGAGCACCGAAATCCTGTTTGAAAACTATGCCTCCACATTCGTCGGCGACCAACGCGCCTTGAGCGATGCGTCCCGCAGCCGGGTTGGATGCCGACCCTTGCCGTTCCCGCCCGACGGCGATATGCTGGTGCAGGCTGCCGATCGCCTGAAACCCAACCTGCGGGATGAACTGCGCCGCAACAGAGCCATTTTGTAAACAAAAAAGGCCACCCCAAGGCGGCCTCTCAAAAAATCCCATCCCCGGGCGGAGCGCAAGCGCCGCCCGGTTTTTTTATACGGCAAAACTTTCACCACAACCACAGGTGCGCGTCGCATTGGGGTTGTTGAACGAAAAGCCCTTGCCATTCAATCCGCCCGAAAATTCGAGCGTTGTGTTGAAGAGGTAAAGAAAACTTTTCAGGTCCGTCACCACCTTGATTCCGTTGTCTTCGAATACCTGATCGTTGGGCTTTGATTGGTTGTCAAAGTCCAACTTGTACGACAGGCCCGAACAACCGCCCGAGGTGACGCTGACCCGGATGAAAAAATCATCGGCTAAGTGGCCGGTACTGCGCACTTCCTGGATTTTTTCTTTGGCACTTTCTGCTATGAAAATCATAATTCCCTCTAGCCCTTTCCAAAAGGAAAGGTATTTTAGTGAATGAATGAAAATACTCGTGCCGGATGCGGCACTAGGCCATTGCTTCAGCCATTTGGCCGGCTACAATGCCATTTTTCTCCTGGTAATCTTTGATGGCTGCTTTGATGGCGTCTTCTGCCAGCACAGAGCAGTGTATTTTCACCGGGGGCAGCGCCAGTTCTTCTACGATGTCCATGTTGTCAATTGTCATCGCTTCTTCCAGGCTTTTGCCTTTGAGCCACTCGGTAGCGAGGGAAGAGGAAGCAATGGCAGACCCACAGCCGAAGGTTTTGAATTTTGCGTCGCGGATCACGCCAGTCACGTCGTCCACTTCGATCTGGAGGCGCATGACGTCGCCGCATTCGGGTGCACCGACGAGGCCGGTACCGACGTTTTTAGCGTCTTTATTGAGGGTGCCGACGTTTTTTGGATGTTTAAAATGTTCGAGCACTTTTTCGCTGTATGCCATAGAGTTGATGTAGTTGAATGGTTTAAAAAGATATGATCAATGCGCGCTCCACTCGATTTTGGTCAAATCTACACCATCCTGGTACATTTCCCAGATGGGGGAGAGTTCGCGCATGTGGTTCACGCCGTTGCGGACAAGTTCGACGGCCTGGGTCACGTCTTCCTCGGTGGTAAAACGACCCAGTGAAAAGCGGATGGACGAATGTGCAAGGTCGTCGCCAAGGCCCATCCCTACCAGCACATAAGACGGTTCGAGGGAAGCCGAAGTGCAGGCCGAACCGGACGAGACTGCAATATTCTGGTTGAACGTCATCATCAGCCCTTCTCCTTCCACGTGTTTGAACGAGATATTGGCCACATGCGGCATCCGGCTGTTCTCATTGCCGTTGACTTTCGTTTCCTCCAGTTTGGTCAGTTCCGCCTGAAGTTTGTCGCGGAGTTTGCTGAGGCGGGCAGTGTCCTGGTGCATTTCTTCGCGGGCAATTTCGGCTGCTTTGCCGAAGCCAACGATCCCTGGCACGTTCAACGTACCGGAACGCATTCCGCGCTCGTGGCCGCCGCCGTCCATTTGGGCAGTTACTTTAACGCGCGGATTTTTGCGGCTGACATAGAGCGCACCGACACCTTTCGGCCCGTACATTTTATGCGCCGTGAATGACATTAGATGTACCCCGATCTCACGAGGATGGGTAGGAATTTTGCCTACTGCCTGGGTCGCGTCGGAATGAAAAAGCACACCGTGTTTTTCGCAGATTTTAGCAATTTCCTCCATCGGCTGGATGACACCGGTCTCATTGTTGGCCCACATCAGCGATACGACAATGGTCGTGGGTTTGATGGCGGCTTCCAGTTCAGCCAGATTGACCAAGCCGTCTTCCTGAACTTTCAGGTAAGTCACTTCGGCACCTGCTTTTTCCAGGTGTTTGCAAGTATCCAGAATGGCTTTGTGTTCCGTCTCGGCGGTAATGATGTGATTGCCTTTTTTGGCGTACATCTCAAATATACCTTTCAGTGCGAGGTTGTTGCTTTCGGTGGCACCGGAAGTAAAGATGATTTCTTTATCCTCCACATCCAGAAGTTTGGCAATCTGCTCGCGGGCATAGTCTACCGCGTCCTCTGCTTCCCAGCCGAATTGGTGGCTGCGGCTGGCTGCATTCCCGTGTTTTTCATAAAAAAACGGGATCATTGCATCCACTACACGTGGGTCACAAGGGGTAGTGGAATTATTGTCAAGATATATCAGTCTACGGTTGCTCATGTTCTATTTAGATTGAATCAATTGCAAAGGTAAACAGGCTTGAATGAAAATGGTTTCCTTTGAAAGAATGAATTACACATCTACCAATCATGCAGCACCACTTTAAAAAAGATTCATCTGAATCCAGCATTCAATCGCCCGGTCTCGAACTGGAAAACCCCTGGCAAACGCTCACGGAACGCACCGCTTACGAAAATCCATGGATCCGCGTTAGTCATCGCGAGGTCATCAATCCGGCAGGAGGGGCGGGCATTTACGGCGTGGTGCATTTCAAAAATACGGCCATAGGCATCGTTCCTGTGGATGAGGAAGGGTATACCTGGCTCGTAGGCCAGTACCGCTATACCCTCGGCCGCTATTCCTGGGAAATCCCTGAAGGAGGAGGGCCGATCGGCACGTCTACGCTCGAATCGGCGCAACGTGAATTGCTGGAAGAAACAGGTATTACGGCCGCCCGCTGGACTCCCCTGCTCGAAATGCACCTTTCCAATTCTGTGACCGATGAGTACGGCGTCGCCTACCTGGCGCAGGACTTGTCATTTGGTGAGGCTGAACCGGAGGACACGGAACAACTTCACGTCAGGCGCATACCGCTTCGCGAGGCTGTGGACATGGTGATGGATGGAAGGATTACGGATGCCCTTTCGATGGTGGCGCTGTTGAAAGTATGGGCACTCGGAATCGTGGAATGACCACCGGATAAAGCATAAAAAACGAGCGCGTCCCGCAGCATGATTGCCGTGGGACGCGCTTTCTGTTGTTGTTGATGGTAAAAATTCGGGGTGGTGCGCTCAATGATGCTTCAAATTGTCGAACCTCCTAGACTACTTTTTAGGCTTGTTGCAACATGCGGTTGCCGCCAATAAGTAGAACGAGCAGAAGAAAAACTAGAATGACCATAGGATTAAACTGTGGTTTGGTGAAGAAATATCGTTTGAACCGATTTTGTAATGATAACGCGGCAATTCCTTTTTTCATACCTCCCTGCACTGCTAATCCTTTGTTAAAATTATGCAGTTTCTCTGTTTTGCAGCGCATAAATTTTCTGTAACAATTTACTGAACAACATAACCAAGCCACAGCCGAGGGGATTGTACCATAAGTAAGGGTCTTTGCTGACAAAGAAAAACAACCCCGCCACGATTCCCTGTGTGATCAACGCTGCCCAGAACACTGCCCGTCCGCCAACACTTTTCAAAAAGAACGCCGTGAAGAAGATTCCAAGAATAGTGCCATAAAATATAGAGCCAATCATATTGACTGCCTGGATGAGGTTGTCGAACAGGTCGGCATAAATGGCAAACACGATGATAAAGACCCCCCAGAACACGGTTGCCCATTGCGATATCCGGTAGTAGTGCTCATCGCTACGGCCGGGCGCCCAGAGCCGGCGATAGAGGTCGGAGACGCTGGTTGCGGTCAGTGCATTCAGTTGCGAAGCGGTAGAGCCCCAAGAGGCGCAGAAAATCATGGCGAGCAACAATCCGATCAAACCGGTCGGTATATGGTTGAAAATGAAACTGATAAACACATAGTCTGTATCCTTGTATTTGCTGTTTAGTTCGGAGCGATACCGGGTCAGGTCGGTATTTTTTAATACTGCAACCGACGGATCGGCTTGGGGATCGGCTTGGTAAATCAATTCTTTGGCTTGAAAACGAAGGTCGCCGCGTTGTTTTTCCAAGGCCTGCAAATCTGATTCGCTGCGGGCGCGTTGTTCGGCGTTTTTGCTTTGGATGGCTGTGTTCAATTCTGTCAGCACAATTTGTTTTTGGGTAAAGAGGCTATCATCGCGCTGCTCCAACTGGGTAAAACTTTCCCGTTGTGCACTGTTTTCTACCCATTTGCGATGAACGTCATTAAAATGCAGGGGCTGGCGGTTGTACTGGTAAAAGACAAACACGATTACCCCGACGGAGAGAACCACAAACTGCATGGGAATTTTGACAAACCCGTTGAATAATAATCCAAAGCGGCTTTCTCTCAGCGACTTGCCCGACAGATAGCGGCCCACCTGACTCTGGTCGGTGCCGAAATAGGAGAGGAAAAGGAAACCCGCGCCGATCATACCCGACCATATATTGTAGCGATCGTTCCAGTCGAAATGCCGATGACCGTCTGCATCTTTCGGAAATCCCCAGTCTATCACCTGGCTTTTACCGGTAGCGCCTGCAATTTGCCACGCCTCCGAGATACCCACTTCAGGAGGCAATTGTCTCAGCACCAAAAAAAAAGCCGTGACGATACCGCCCAGCATGACGGCCATTTGCACTTCCTGCGTCCGGCTTACCGCCGCATTGCCGCCCGATGTGGTGTAAATAATGACAAAAATACACATGACCACGCTGGTCAGTTCCAAGCTCCAGCCGAACATAACGCTCAGTATGATGCTCGGCGCATACACGCTGATGGCGGTCGCCACGCCCCGCTGAATGAGGAACAGTGCTGCCGTTAAAGTGCGCATCCGCACGTCAAACCGTTGTTCGAGGTACTCATAAGCCGTTGTCACACGCAAGCGATAATACACGGGCAACACGAACACACAGAGAAAAATCATGGCGAGTGGCATCCCGAAATAGAACTGCACGAACTGCATCCCGTCAGTGAACCCTTGTCCGGGCGTGCTCAGGAACGTGATGGCGCTTGCCTGTGTGGCCATGATGCTCAAGCCAACCGTCCACCAGCGCAGGTCGTGCTTGCCGGAGAGAAAATCGTCGGGGTTGTGCGCATCATTACGGGTTTTCCACAGTCCGTACAGCACGACGAGGGCCAGGGTGCTGATTAAAATGATCCAGTCTAAAAGTTGCATATATTTTACAGCATTGAATCGTCATTCAAATCATGTCGTCATGGAGGTCATGGAGGGGGTTTGGGGAATTGCGTCTACAATGCCGCAATGACCTAAATGATGAACGACGGACAATCATGAAATGACGAACAGTGTCGAAATGGCTCTCAATGACGCCTTACCTCACGGATAGGTAAATAATGACCGCCAGTACAATGATGAAGAAAATCCAGGAACCGATGCTGACGCTGCTTTCCCGATAAATATTGAACATCCGTTCCATCAGGTTGCGCCAGTCGAGGCGGCCTGCGGGTTCGTGAACGAGCAGAAAGTATTTGCGGAAACCCTTGCGCACCTGATCGCCGTGTTTGGTCAGCACCATGAATGTGCTATTGAGGAAACGCAGGTCGAAGAGTTCGCTGCGGCCGTTGATCTCGATGATGATGGAGTTGTAGTTGCCCAGTTGCCGCCAGCCGCCTTTGATGATGTTTCCGTCGAGCGAGAGCAGGTATTCTCCGTTGGGGTTGAAAATGTGCAGGATCGCCTCATGGAATCCGTCCTCATCGCGCACTTCCATCCACCGGCGGCTTTGCCAGTATTGCGGCTCACGCAGGTCTTCTCCGAAACCGATGACATTCGGCAGGATGAAATCCAGGTGCTCGTCGAGCGTACCAAGCCCCTGTGGCAATTCAGGGCTGAATGCGCGGGAAATGTCGCGGGAGATGTCGGAAAAAAAACTCATGAATGGATGGAACGCAGCTGCGCTGCGCAAAAGTCGGAAATTTGATCCTTAAAACGGCCTACCGCAACAAAGCCATTGCAGCAGGGTCGCCGGTAAATTGTTTTTCATACAATTCCCTGTACTTACCATCTTCCATTTGCAACAACGTTTGGTGGGAGCCGAACTCCTGTACTTCGCCTTTATCGAGCACTAAAATATTGGTCGCGTGGCGAATGGTGCTCAACCGGTGCGCAATGATGATGCTCGTACGGCGGGCAATGAGGGTCTCGATCGCATGCTGGATGATCGCCTCACTTTCGGGGTCAATGGACGAAGTCGCCTCGTCGAGAATGAGGATGTTCGGGTCGAACACCAGCGCCCGCACGAACGAAATGAGTTGGCGCTGGCCCATGCTCAGGGTCGCGCCCCGTTCCATCACCTGATAATGATAGCCGCCCGGAAGTTTTTCGATAAATTCATGCGCTCCGATCATTTTAGCCGCTTCCACCACTTGTTCCTCGCTGACATTGCTGTCGCGGAGGGTGATGTTTTCTAAAACTGTACCGGAGAACAGGAATACGTCCTGTAGCACCACCGCAATGTGCCGGCGCAGGGCGAATACATCATACTCGCGCAAATCGTGGCCATCCACCCGAATGTGGCCGCCCTGAATTTCGTAGAACCGGTTGAGCAGGCTGATGATGGTTGTTTTGCCACTGCCCGTGCTGCCGACGATGGCGAGCGTCTCTCCGGGACGAATGTCAAACGACACATCGCGCAGGACGGCATCGTCGTCCACATTGTTGCTGTAGGAGAACCATACCCGATCAAATGACACGGCGCCGCGCAGTTTTTCCGGTGCAAGGGTGCCCGTATTCTGTGTGCTGTCGTTGTTTTCCAGCAATTTGAACACCCGTTCTGCGGCAATAAGACCCATTTGCAGGGTGTTGAATTTATCCGCCAACATCCTGATCGGGCGGTAGAGCATAGATATGAACAGCGGGAATGCCACCAATGTCCCCATGGATACTTCACCGGAAAGCACCCCGTGCGAACCGTACCATACCATGAGGCCGAGCGAAAGCGCTGAAATAATATCTACTACGGGAAAAAAAACAGCGTAGGCGAATATGGCCCGAAGGTTGGCGCCGGTGTAGTCGCGGTTGATCTGCTGAAATTTGCGGCCTTCACGTTCTTCTGCATTGAAAATCTGCACGATCCGCATCCCACTGATCCGCTCCTGCAAAAACGAGTTCATCGTGGCGATGTGGTTGCGGACGTTCTCATAACTTTTGCGCACACTGTCTTTGAACTTGATACTGCCCCAGATGAGTAGCGGGAATACCAGCAACACCATGAGCGTTAATTTCCACGACGTGTAAAACATAAAACCCAGCACAGCAACCAGCGTCAGCAGGTCGGAGAGAATGGTGACGCTGCCTTCTGTAAAAATGGTGTTGATGGCTTCGATGTCGTTGATTGTTCGGGTCGTGCTCTGACCGATGGGCGTTTTGTCGAAATAACTGAGATTCAGGCTGGTAATGTGGTTGAACATCCGTACGCGCAGGTCCCGGATCGTAGCCTGACCGAGCCAGTCGGCGTAATAGAGAAAGAAATAGCGCAGAACCGTTTCAAAGATGAGCACGCCCAAAATGATACAAGCAATGAGCGTCATGCCGCGCAAATCGCCGGGCGTGATGTAATCGTCTACCATGACCTGCACCAATTTCGGGCGCAACACCGCCAAAGGTGCCAGTACCACGGTCAGACCTACGGTAGACCAAAAGATCACCCGGTAAGGCTTCACACTCGCCATCACCCGGCGAAACAGGGAAAAATCAAACTTTTGCTTGGAATCAGGCATGCAATCAGGCAGAGGGTCGAAGGTAGAAACAGAGGGCTTTGGATCGAGGGGGGGCTGGAAGGTCTCTGAAACCATAAAGCCGGGACAAAGTTCGCGGATATGCACCTCACAAACGGCTTTTTGGTCGGACAAATCTGTTTTTCTGTCGGAAGTGCTTGCAAAGCCCTTTCGCCGCTACGATACATTGCGGGCAAAATCTGAATCATTCTTTCATCAAAACGAACATCACATGAGTACGCTCGACACATCCACTCCACAAAAATCACTCGTTAGCCGCGCCACCACTGCCGGCTTGTTCATTGCCCTGGCCAGCGCCATTTTCGGTTTGGTTTTTTACGTCACCGGTTGGGATATAGATTCCATGACCAACTCGGGCCTGAATTGGTTCAAGAACGTCACCATGATCGCCATTACCTATTATTTTATCCACGTTGCCGTGCGCCAGCATCGGCAGATTGACCGGGGTGGCTACCTGACGGTCGGCAATGGCATTGGACTCGGAACGCTGGCCGGCGTAGTAGCGGGGGTCGTCGGAGCCATCTGGGCGTATATTTTTTTCACGTTCATCGCGCCGGGTATGATGGATACCATCAAAGAAATTTCCCTGCAACAAATGCAGGAACAGGGTCAGTCTGCGGAGCAAGCCGAACAAGCCATGGAAATGATGTCCTTTTTCTTCTCGTCCACTTTTTTCACGATCATCGTGATCTTTATGAGCGTCTTGTTCGGCTTTTTGGCCGGTCTGATCAGCGGACTTATTTTGAAAAAAGACAAACCCTACCTGTAAAATCCTGTTCATCCTGTGTGATTTTAAATCTTGTAAGAGCGCTTCGTTTTTACGCCATCTACCTGTGGATTTTAACATTTTTTCTGCCCACATTCCCTGTCACATACTGCGTCGAAGCGCACAGACGTTAAAGCCGAACTCCTTCAAAAGGACCTTTACCCTGACCTTTCGTTCTCATCCCACTTTCGGCTCAAAATCTACAAACCACAGACCGACAATTATGGCAAGTGCGCATTACAAAATCCTGCTGGTGGAAGACGACCAGAATTTCGGCGACGTGCTCCGCTCTTACCTCGAAATGCACGATTATCAAGTCACTCTGGCGACCGACGGCGTACTTGGCCTCGAAGCCTTTCGTAAAGGCACCTTCGATCTGTGCATATTCGATGTGATGATGCCGCGTAAAGATGGCTTCACCCTCGCCAAAGACGTCCGCGAGCGCAATCAGGAAGTACCTATCATTTTCCTGACGGCAAAAACGATGAAAGACGACGTGCTCAACGGGTTCAAAATTGGAGCAGACGACTATATTTCCAAACCTTTCAATTCGGAAGAACTGCTGCTGCGCATCCAGGCCGTACTGAAGCGGGTCAACAAAAATCCCGACCCCCGCGACGACCAGCGGGAGTACATCATCGGGCAATACCACTTCAACTACCCGCTCCGGATCCTCACGTTCAACGGCGCCCTGGCCGGTGAGGAAAATCAATGGAAACTCAGTCCAAAAGAAGCTGAACTGCTTAAAATGTTCTGCAAATACATCAATGACGTCACACCGCGCTCGGAAGCGCTCACCAAAATCTGGCATGAGGACAACTACTTCACCGCCCGTTCGATGGATGTTTTTGTGACTAAACTGCGCAAATTCCTCGCGAAAGATCCGGCCATCGAGATCGTGAACATCCACGGCAACGGCTTCCAATTGCTGGTGCGCGAAATGGCGGTGACGAGGAATTGACAACCTGAATTTAAGAGCATAAAAATAGAGAGGGCCGCACTGTTAGGAACGCGGCACCAATAACTTAGTCATTTGATGCCACCCTTTGTTCCATCATACGGCCGCTATTTTTCTTTAAATAGCCCCACTATTCGCAGAAAAATAGTGTTGTCTGATGAAAAAATGGTTGACCTAAAATGACTAAGGTATTGGTGCCGCGTTCCTTATCCTTCAATTTCTTTTTTATGTTTAAAATATTTTTCAATCGTTTCCACTTGATTGAGATTTTTGGAGGCTGCATGGCGGCCTTTGTTGAGTTTGGACGACAAGAGCACCAGCGCAGCCTTCACTTCCTCGAGGGCTTTTTCCGTTTCCGGGTCGAGTGGGGCGGAGGCCAACGTAGCAGTCGGCCGGGTAGTCGGATGGTGGCGGCGCGGTTTGGCTTTCGGCTTGGCTTCGGCCACAGCAGGGACCGGGATTTGCTGAGGGTTTACTTGAGGCGCCGCTTCCGGCATGGCTGTCGGAACGATAGGTTGAACCGTCGGAGCCGCATTGATCTGCGCCACTTGTTGGCCGTCGTCTGTACTGCGATGCGTCATCCACCAGGCGCCGACGGTTATCATGCCGATCACTGCGGCCGCTGCTGCCATCCGATACCAGGCCAGCCGGGGCTGTTGGGGCATCTGCACCGCAAGATGAATTTTAGGCGATTGCACCCCTTGCTCCTCGCGCAGGGCCTGGAAGAACGGCGCTTCGGCTGCAAAACGCGGGTCTACCCTGTCCGATGAGAAATAGGCTTTCAACCTACGTTCTTCTTCCAGCGTCGTCTCTCCGTCCCAGTAGCGGTCGAGGAGATTTTGGATATCATCTATGTAGTTCATTTCTTTCAAGTTTAAAAAAGGTTGATCGAGTTTGAAGTTTAAGGAACGCGGCACCAATAACTTAGTCATTTGATGCCACCCTTTGTTCCATCATACGGCCGCTATTTTTCTTTAAATAGCCCCACTATTCGCAGAAAAATAGTGTTGTCTGATGAAAAAATGGTTGACCTAAAATGACTAAGTTATTATTTGCCCGTTCCTAAGCCATTTCCGCCATCATTTGTTCTCTGATCGCTTTTCGGGCGCGGTGCAGACTGACTTTGACCTGATCCAGACTGATTTGCAGGGTGTCGGCGATTTCTTCATAACTCAGTTCTTCGATATCCCGGAGGTGCATCACAAGCCGTTGTTTTTCCGGAAGTTGTTGCATTCGTTGGCGGATTTGGGCTGCGAGATCGCGGTTTTCAGTGGCTTGGTAGAGGTTGTCGGTTCCGGTGCGGTATTCCACCGTTCCTTCCAGGGGCGCGGTGCGGCGCAGGTTTTGGGAGCGGGTCTTGTCGAGTGAGCGGTTGCGGGTGAGGGTCATGCACCAGGCTTCCCAGTTCTGCACTTCGACGGATTGTTCGGCGGGCGATTTCCAGATCTTTTCGAGCACTTCCTGCACCACATCTTCCGCTTCGTAGGTGCTGCCGGTGATGCGCAGGGCAAAACGGTAGAGCTTGTTGCGGAGCGGAAAAATCTGTTCGTGAAAAAGCGTAAAAGTCATACGGATTCGTTTCGTACCGATATTTGAAGGGGAGACGGCAGCAAAGAGAGCAATGTTACAGCAAGCGGCGATTTTTTTTGGAAATTTGCCCGCAACATGACGAATCTACGGCAACTGTATTACTCTTTCCCCTTTCGCCTGCTCGCCCTGCACTTCCGCAACCACCTCGTACTGCTTGGCTTGTGGCTGTTCCTGGCATTTTTGGCGACCGGGTTGATCGGGCGATTTTTTGGTGTTCACTATCTGTTGCTCACGCCAGAGTATCGCGGAGAAGTGAATTTTTGGAGTTTTTTCCTGACCGGGGCGGCTTTTGGGGCATTCTTTATGATCTGGAACCTGACCACCTACCTGTTGGCTGCCAACCGGTTTCCTTTTTTAGCCACCCTGGATGCGCCGTTCACCAAGTTTTGTCTCAACAACGGCCTGATCCCGCTCGCATTTCTGATCACCTACCTCACAGCCACGATCTGGTTCCAATGGCACGATGAATTGACCCGCACCAGCGAAATCATTGGAAATGTCATCGGTTTTATTTGCGGCATGGCGACGCTGGTGGGATTCTGGGCGGCGTATTTGTATTTCACCAACAAAGACATCGGCTCTTTTTTGCGTCCGCGCCAATTTATCCCGCGTCCCGGCGGGCGATTGCTGGTGCCGGGACATCGCTTGCCCACGCTGTATGAAATTCAGCAAGGCGCGACGCGTTGGCGGGTGGATACCTACCTGACCGAGCGGCTGCACGTGCGCCTGGTGCGCAGCGTGGCGCATTACAACCCGGAAATGCTCGCACAGGTCTTCCGGCAAAATCACTGGAATGCAGTGGTGGTGCAATTGTCGGCGATGCTGCTGCTGATGGCGCAGGGCATTTTTATGGACAGCGAGTGGGTGCGCATTCCAACCGGGGCCACTATTTTTATCCTGGCGAGCATGGCGATGTCGCTGTTCGGCGCAGTCACGTTCTGGTTTCGAAGCTGGAGCCTGCTGGTGTTCATAGCCTTGCTGGGCATGGTCAATTTGCTGACCGGATGGGGCATATCCAACTATCGCAACCGCGCTTATGGCCTTGACTATCAAAAAGAAAACCGCGCGGAATACTCCTACGCGGCTTTTGAAAAAATCAATTCGCTTGAAAACACCGTCCGCGACAAATCTGCTACTTTGCAAATACTGGAAAACTGGTTGCTAAAAAATCGCACCCGATCCAATCCGAAACCCAAAATCGTGTTCGTTTGCGTCAGCGGTGGCGGCCTGCGCTCTGCGTTGTGGACCATGCAGACGCTACAACGCGCCGATAGCATTACCGGGGGGCGATTGCTGAGCCAGACTGCGCTGATCACTGGCGCCTCAGGGGGAATGCTCGGAGCGGCTTATGTGCGCGAACTGATGCTGCGGCGGCTGGAAGGCGCTCCAGTAGACGAGCATGATCCGGAGCGCATCCGCGACCTGGGGCGCGATTTACTCAATCCCGTTACGTTTGCGCTGGTTGCCAACGACCTGTTCTTTCCCATATCGGCTTTTCGTTCGGGCAACTTCGAGTATCGGAAAGACCGGGGTTATTTGTTTGAAAATCAACTGAATCGAAATTGCAATGACTATTTCACCCGTCGCTTGTCGGCTTACCGCCAACCAGAAGCAACCGCAAAAATTCCGATGATGCTCCTGTCCCCTTTTGTGCTCAATGACGGGCGGCGGATGCTGATCACTCCCCAGCGGATGTCTTATATGATGCGACCCGGCTCCGATAGTCCTTTGCGCAACCAGTTGGAAATTGACGGCGTGGACTTCGGTCAATTGTTCGCGAAGCAGCAGGCCGATAGCCTGGCATTCGCTTCAGCCCTGCGCATGAACTGCACGTTTCCCTTCATCCTGCCCAACTGCTGGATGCCCACAGATCCGGCGGTTGAAGTGGTGGATGCCGGTTTCCGCGACAATTTCGGGCTGAGCATGGCAACCCGCTTTGTGCACACGTTCCGCGATTGGATTCGGGAGAATACCGGGGGAGTTGTGTTTGTACAAATCAGAAGTTGGGACAAAATCGTCCCGCTGGTGGAGCCTTCCGATGCCAAAGGGGCGCTGGAAAACATTTTTACCCCAGCCAGCGCAGCCACCAACATGACCGTGATTCAGGATTACGAACAAGATGCCATGCTCGCACTTCTGAACGACGCATTGGGGGGCGACCAGTTGCGCGTGCTGCGTTTCATTTATCACCCGGTGCGCAAGCAGCGCGAAGCTTCCTTGAGCCTTCACCTGAGTGCACGCGAAAAACTGGATTTAATGGAAGCGTTTTATTCTGCTGATAATCAGTCGAATGTGAAACTATTAAACGATGAACTGTGAACTATGAACTAGGAACGGTTAGATGAAATGAGCGAGTGGGAGCAGGGTGAGTAGGGTTAGGGATATTTTAGCCGCTAAATTTTTCTTTTTGGTCAGGATAGAACTGCGAAGGAGTTTCATGACCTCTTCGGTATCGCCATAAAGGGAACGAAACTGAGGTTCACTCAAATAATGGGTCGCACAAAGTAATTCCAGCCAATACAGTGTTTCCCCTGTTTCTTTTTGGGCAATTCCCAATTTATTTAGACTTTGGACACAAACGCTGGCCGTGTCACCAAAGGTAACTATCCAGCCGCCCTGCTCCATCGGAGCTCCATCTTTGTAGCATTGGAGGAATGGGCGGTCCTGCGTGCCGTAGGTACGCTATTTCGCACAGTAGATAGCGTACCTACGGCACGCAGGACTCCAATTTTGGCATTTCTACAAAGATAGCGTCCCGCTGGGACGAGTCGGCTGGATAGTTACCACCAAAGAATGTTGCTTTTAGACTTTGGACATCTACCCCCTGCAAAGTAACTATCCAGCCGCTTTGAAATGCTTTTTGCCATACGCCCTCGGAGCGGTCAGAGGTTTGTAGAAATGTAGCATTTCAATGTTTTCCTGACCTCGGAGAGGTCGAAGGTTTGCAGAAAATAGCGTTGAAACAAACGTTCGACCTCTCCGAGGTCAGGAATTAATGTCAACCCGTTGCATTTCTACAAACCTTTGACCTCTCCGAGGTCGGAAATCATACGTATTTAGGAACGCGGCACCAATAACTTAGTCATTTTAGGTCAACCATTTTTTCATCAGACAACACTATTTTTCTGCGAATAGTGGGGCTATTTAAAGAAAAATAGGGGCCGTATGATGGAACAAAGGGTG
>Ga0163147_10004644_pt1 | contig 17312 bp, 17 predicted proteins | sample OliLakLV19MP6G1_FD_148597 | JGI IMG/M metagenome (GOLD analysis project Ga0163147, IMG submission 148597) | Freshwater microbial mat bacterial communities from Lake Vanda, McMurdo Dry Valleys, Antarctica- Oligotrophic Lake LV.19.MP6.G1 | ecosystem: Environmental > Aquatic > Freshwater > Lake >...
AGACTGATACGAACCTACTCACAGGGAATGCGGCGAAAGGCGGCGTTGGCGGGAGCCATCCTGGGACGGCCCGCGGTGCTCATTCTGGATGAGGCGCTCAACGGCCTCGATCCCACCACCAACCATCGCCTGAAGACGTATCTACGTGAGCTTGCGGCCGACGGCATGGCCATCTTGCTCTCGAGCCACGTTTTAGAGGTACTGGAGCGGATCTGCAACCGAATTGCGGTATTGCGTCATGGCACAGTTGTCGATCTGAGAGACGAGGTCGAACTAGAGGCCATACGACGTCAAGAAGGTGGACTGGAGCGCCACTTTCTGAAGCTCATGGACGAGACCCATGCGACGGCGGGTGCTGCGTCCGGCGATCCCGGGCGATGAGAGGAAATAAGCTTATGCGATCCTGGCAATCAATCCCATTCGTTCTTGCGTGGATGCTCATCGGACCGATGATGCCCATGCGCCTCTGGGCGGCGGACACGCCTCCGGCCGATGCCGCGCGATCGGCTTCCAGCTCGCTCGAGGGCGTCTGGTACGAGGTGGCGGTCGAATGTCCATTCTGCACATCATTTGTTGAACAGTCTCTGGTGATGGGACAGGAATCGACCCTCGTCCGCTTCTCGGATCGGCTCGAGCTGGGGCCGGCGCTTCAGAGCGCTCAGCTGGTCACACGCCAGCCAGGGGCGGAGTCGGTCCCCAGAAGCGCTCGAGCCTTCCATCTGGCTCGCAAGAATCAGATCGTCCTCATTCACTATGCGGAAGGATCCGGTGCTCGAACCTCTGACCTCTTCGCCCGGATCTGGGTCCTTTCGCCCCTTGGCGAGGGAAAGCTCCTGTACGGAAGGCGCTATCTGGTAAGCGCATTCAGCGACGAGGCGTTCGAGGCGGAGGCGGCCGGATACCATGGCCGTGAGAAGTTCCTTCCCACCGAGCGACTGCTCGCCATCCTCGAGGATGTCCGGGTCTACAGCATGAATGAAGGCCGGAAGGTTTACCAGCCGAGTCCGCAGGTGCGTGTGATGCACGATGGCGCCGTAGGCTTTGTACGCGAGGGCATCACAGAGCAGGATGTTTCAGCGGCGAAGGAGCAGGCAAAGCAACTACATCGAGAGCGAGCCTCAAGGGAGACTCTGTTCCGGACGCTCGTCAAGCAGGGCGATCAGGCTTACGCCGCCGGGAAGTACGACGAAGCGCTTAGCCTGTTTAAGGCCGCAAGCACTCTATTGCCGGAGCAGGCGCTGGTACACGCGGACCTCGGTGCTGTCTACCAGGTCCAGAACAAGCTCCCCGAGGCCGAAGCCGCCTATCGACTCGCATTGGAGCTGGAGCCGGAGGATCTCGACACCCTCTTCAACCTGGGTAGGGTATTAGAGCAGACCTCACGGCTACAGGAGGCGCTGGAACTCTATCGAAAGGTGCTCGAACGGCGCCCACAGGATCACGAGGCGAAAGAGCGGATTTCAAGATTAAGTCAGAAACTGGGCGGTTGAGCCCGGTCGCAGGCGATTCAAGGTACCGCCGGAAGTCTCTCGAGATGCTCATGAGACGCGGCTCGTGGACCGGAATCCTGCCTTCGCCCTCCGGCTCTCGCGGCAACGTCTGTCGGCATTCATGCCGCCCTGGGGCCAGTGACGGCATGGCCGCTTCGCACTTTAGCCTTCCCCCCATGGCATTGTCACCTGACCCCGCCCTTTTCTCAGTCGCTGCCACGATCCACTCTCCCCTTGCCGCAGTTGTCGGCAACGTTCAGTATTTCTATCGCAGACCTGGGCACCGTGCGCTAAACTGAGCCATTCCACGACATTCACACGGGTTGATTCCATTGCGGAGGACCAACATGCGAAGCTCATCTCGAGCAGGTCCGTTCTCATCCTCATGCCGCTCACAGCCGGCCACGTTCTCATCGCTTCGCCGCTCGAGGACCCTCGCCAGTCGCGATCGCCGCATGTGCAGGCCGCGCAACTTCTGCCGGGACCTGCGGGGCGCGAGCGTCCGGTCGCCCCGAGCGCTCGAGCCCTTGTCCCTGCCGACACGGGTTTCAGTCGGGAGGTCATGGGCTACTTCTCTTCGGGGCACGGGTATTCGCCGGATCTCATACCCTATGAGCATCTCACCTACTTGAACTGGTTCGGCATCGACATCGATGGGGCGGGCAACATCACGTCCACGAATGGCTGGGGAGGCACCACCGCGAATGGAATTGTCAGCACGGCGCACGGGTATGGCGTCAAGGTTCTCGTGACCCTGGTGGAGTTTGATGATACGACCATCTGCACGCTGCTCAACTCGAGCGCCAATCGTTCCCGGCTGTTAACGGTGCCTGAGATCCGCGTGTATCCGGTGAATAGTGCAGGCGTGCAGGACTACCTTTCCACAGCCGCAGCGTATCGCGAGAAGATCATCCTGGGCTTGCAACTCTATGGCTATAACTGGCCTTCGACCGGCTCGAGTGTTCCAGGGGATGCGATTGGCACCGCAACATCCATCAAGTGGAAAGAAGCACAAGACGGGGCAGCAGCCTACGGAAGCCACTATGACGCGGGGTCTGACACGCCGTACTACAGCTATGACTCGAGCGGATGGCATCAGGTCTGGCTCGACAATGTCGCGAACATGGAGAATCGGTTCGAATACATCGACGAACGGCCTCGACCTTCGTTCCGCCCAGGTGTAACAGTGGCCCACGCTATGATCCACGTTTTTCCGAGTAGTTAAGAAATCGCCTTTGATTACAATGGGCCTCGGGTGCGCGGAACGAAGGTCGAGGCCCGACGAACAGGAGTTGGGCGGGGTGAGATTCTGGGCCGTCTGCTTCGATCAGATGGACGAGGAACTATGGGAAGCCGTGGACGACGCCTTTAAGGGACAAGGGGGGGAGGAGTCAAGTATGGAAATCTGGTAGGCTACGTACGTGAGGGAAGCATTTATGATGGTGCGGCAATTCCGAATGCGAGCATCACCCTTTCTTCCGGCGAGCACACGACGACAGACCAGAACGGCTATTACAAATTTAGCAACCTTCCAGCAGAAATGACGTACACGGTAACAGCTTCAGCTCCATGTTATACCACGGCATCCGACCCGAAGTATGTTCAGGCGAGCATCGACAACTGGAAAAGTATGGCCCTTGACGCAACTGAATGCAACGGAGATGACAGCCCGGACTGCTCGACCCTCGACTCGAGCGCTCACCCACCCATTCATTCTGAAGGTGGGAGGGGCGGGCGCCTGGCGTGTTGAGCCTGATTGCGATCATGACCCTACTGATCAAACGAAAGGACGGCGGCAAAGGAGTGCCGAGAGGTTAGCGGACGTGAAGGAAAGGCAGAAGCAGTGGAGGGAATGGCGCGAACTCAGCGCCACTGACCAACGCAGAGGCACAGGTCAAAATGCCGAGACAGGGAAGCGACCTGAGGCATACAATTTAGACCAACGACCGGGGGAATGGACGAGCAGAGCCCGGAAGACCCTGGGGCCATCTCTTCCGAGCCTCTGCTAACTTCATTCCCGAAGGCAACCCTCCAGGTAGGGCATCGTCGCACCACCGCAGAATTACCCAATCCTCCCGCTCAAACGATGGCCGGCCCACTGGGCAGGAATGCAATCCGCCAGGCGCAAAGGCCAGGGTTGTGCTTCTCAATGTCCCGCAGCAGCGGGAGCGTGCGGCTTGCCACCGGCTTCCGAGGAGTGGCCTTCGACGGGCGGCTTCTTTCCCTGCTGACCAGCCGTAGAAGAGGGAGGCATCTCTTTTACAAAGTTCGCCTCGATGGGGTCGTACTGGCCTCGAGTCATCTCGTCGATAAAGGTAAATGTGAAGAAGAGCCCAACGAAGACGAATGCTCCGAGAAACGCCAGCAGGTTAAACCTGTCGTCGAAAAAGAGATGCATGAAGAACAGCGCCACCAGCGTGGCCTTCAACGTCGCCACACTCATGGCGACGATCATATTAAATGAACCGAAGTCAAAAAACGACACCCAGACCGTCACTGCCGTAAGGAGCATCAAAGTCAGCCAGACTCCTATGTACATCCTCAAAGGAAGAACGTGATGCGTGGTACCATTACTCATGGAATTGAACTCCTCAGCCGACAAGATACAAGAGCGGAAACAGATAAATCCAGATGAGATCGACAAGATGCCAATAGAGTCCCGTCATCTCTACAGGCGTGTAGTACTCACTTGAGAACTCCCCCCGAAGTGTGCGACGGAGTATCCAACCGATCACCACAATGCCACCAATCACATGAATTCCATGTAGTCCGGTCATGATAAAGTAGACGCCGAAGAAGATATGAGGGTCCCTGAACTGAGTCAGGCCGTCATAAAAGTACAATCGGCCAGGCAACATGCCGAGATGAAACTTATGTGAGTACTCAAAATATTTGATGACGAGAAAGCCGAACGCACAGAGAAGCGTGATAACCAGAAGCACAGCCGACTGCCCTCGCTGGTTCAGCTGTGCAGCCCTCACAGCCAGAGCCATCGTCAAGCTGCTAAAGATCAGGATGACAGTATTGGTCGCACCGAGGGTGACATCGAGCGTCTTATGGGCGCCGAAGAACATCTCCGGATGCATCCACCGAAAAATCCCGTACGCGAGAAAAAGCCCACTGAAGAAGAGAATCTCCTGCACGAGGAAGATCCACATTCCCAGTTTACATGTCTGAAACTCATGCTCCGCAGACTGAAAGTGGTGAGCATGGTGATGACCAGGACCGGCGACCGCGTGGGGGTCCGCAGTATGAACGGAGTTCGACATCGGAATGATCCTGCCTGCAATCAGGTTTCATCGGGGAAGTCGTACGGACCACCCGACACGACCGGTGTATGCTTGAAGTTCTCGAGGGGCGGCGGCGACGATGTCTGCCACTCAAGGGTCAGGGCTCCCCAGGGGTTGGCCGGAGCAATAGGGCCACGCCGCAAGGACCAAAGGAGATAGACCAACATAATCAGGAACCCTAGACCGATGATCCATGAACCGACCGTAGACATCACGTGCCAGGGCTGGTACTCTGGCAGGTAGCTGTAATAGCGTCGCGGCATACCCTTTGCGCCCATGATAAACTGCGTAAAGAATGTCAGATTGAAGCCGACAAAGATGATGGCGCAAACCACCTTCGCAATCGGTTCAGGGTACATCCGACCAGTCATTTTCGGCCACCAATAATGGAGGCCTCCAACGAACGCAATGACCGTGCCTCCCATCATGACATAATGGAAGTGCGCCACGACGAAGTAGGTATCCGTCAGGTGAATGTTGACGGAGAGGGCTCCCAGAAAAACGCCGGTAAGCCCACCAATGGTAAACAGAAAGAGGAACGCCAACGCATACAACATAGGTGTTGCAAGCATGATGGAGCCCCTATAGAGCGTCGCAAGCCAGTTGAAGACCTTGATTGCGCTGGGGATCGCGACGGTAAAGGTAAGAAACGAGAAAACCGTCGAGGCGAACTCAGACTGTCCACTCACGAAGAGGTGATGTCCCCACACCAGAAATCCGAGAAGCGCCAGGGCAATGCTTGAAAGTGCAACGGCGCGGTAACCGAAGATTGTCTTATGCGAAAAGGCCGCGATGAGCTCGCTGATGATGCCCATCCCGGGGAGAATCATGATGTACACAGCCGGATGAGAATAGAACCAGAAGAAGTGCTGAAATAGAATCGGGTCTCCGCCCATAGCCGGGTCGAAGATTCCGACTCCAAGCCACCGCTCCACGCCGAGCAAAAGGAGCGTGATGGCCAGAACTGGAGTCGCGAGGATCTGAATGATGCTCGTGGCATACAGTGCCCACAAAAACAGAGGCATCCGAAACATGGTCATGCCGGCCGGACGCAGCTTATGGATCGTCGCGATAAAGTTGATACCAGTAAAGATGGATGAGAAACCTAAAATGAAAGCCGCCATGACCATTGGGACTACGGCGGTACTGGTGCTCGTCGAGTAGGGCGTATAGAACGTCCATCCCGTATCGACACCACCGCTGATCATTGCGTATAGGGCAAAGATTGCGCCGACCGCATAGATATAGAGACTTGCCAGATTTAGCCGCGGGAAAGCTACGTCCGCCGCTCCAAGCTGAATCGGAAGAATAAAATTTCCGAGGGCAGCCGGGATCGAGGGAATGATAAAGAGGAATACCATAATGGCGCCGTGCAACGTAAAGAACTTGTTGTACGTGTCGGCGTCGACCAGATCGCGTCCGGGCGTCAATAGCTCCAGGCGAAGTAGAAGTGCAAAAGTACCGCCCATCATGAATGCGAAAAGGACGAATACCAGGTACATCACACCGATGCGCTTATGGTCCAGCGTGAAGATCCAAGATTTGATCCCATGGCTCGCATTTAGATAGCTAAGACCACCTTGTCCGTGTACTACCGGTTCGGCAGAGCCAGGCGCTGCGGAGCTGGTTGGACCCTTATTCATAGAATGACCTCACGATTCTGCAGTTACCAACCTGAACGTTGGCCTCTACTTGATTGTCTTGATATACTCGATGACCCCGTTAAGCTGACGTTCGGTCAAGGTGCCCTTATACGTAGGCATTACTGGCTGATAACCTTGAACGATCTTCGCCTGAGGCTCCAGGATCGATTCACGCAGGTACTGCTCATCGACGACCACAGTACCCCCGCCGGTCAGCTGCTCCGATCTTCCGAAGAGGCCCTTAAACGTCGGTCCGATTACGGCACTCCCGTCGATCGAGTGGCAGGAAACGCAGGCGTTCTTTTGATACATCTTGGCGCCGAGCTCCGCGAGCGGCATGCCCTCATCAGGGTCTTTATCACTCCAGGTCTTGAACTCTTCAGGCGTCATCACAACGACCTTAGCGGCCATGACCGAGTGATCCTTTCCGCAATACTCAGTGCAAAAGACATGATGCTCGCCCAATTGCGTGGCCTGAAACCAAAGCGTGGTATACCGCCCTGGCACGACGTCCTGCTTAATCCTAAAATTCGGAACGAAGAAGCTATGGATGACATCATCAGACGACATGATCAGACGAACTGGCGTATTCACTGGCACGTGAAGCTCAGCGGATTCCTTCCTCCCACTCGTATGCTCGAACGCCCACAGCCACTTCTTACCAGTGACGTGAACCTCCATCGCGTTCCGGGGTGCGATGTGCATGTCCATGAAACCCCGAAAGCCCCACAGAAAGATCACAGCGACGAGAATCAGGGGGATGACGCTCCAGGTGACCTCGAGCGGCGTATTGTGCGAGATCTGGCGAATTTTCGGCCCACCCGGACGGCGACGGTATACCACGACGAAGTACACCATCATTGCCATGATCAGCACAAAGAAGAACACGCTGATGTAATGAATGAAGTAATACAGACTGTCCACGTCTGGTGCGTGCGTCGACCCCTGAATCGGCAAAAAGAGAGAATCGGTACGGCTACTGGGCTCCATGAATGCTTCCTTAGATTGAAACGGGCTCCCGCGCACTCATACGGCGCTCACGCCCCCAGAACCTTCCCAAAACAATGCTGAGGACCAGAACGGTCAGAGCACCTGAAAGGCGCATGAGGTTCGTTGCGTAAAGCGCATACTTTTTCTGAATCGGGTCATAGTGATAACAAAACAGCAAGAACTGCTCGACAGCGCTACCGATTCGACCCTCCGAGGCCTCCAGGAGGGCCAGGCGAAGATCTCGAGGTAAGAACTGCATTCCATACAGGTAACGGGAAATTTTCCCCTCAGGGGTCAACACAAAGATGACTGCCGGATGAGCATACTGCTTTTGAATCGGATCCCAACGGAATGAAAAACCGAGCGACTGTGCCAATGCCTTTATCTGCGTCTCCGTTCCCGTCAAAAAGTGCCACCCCTGTTTCGCGGAAGGACGTCCATACGCTTTAAGGTAATTGGCTTTCTTTGCCGAGGCTACGGACGTGCTGTCCCGCGGATCAATGCTGACCGTCACCACCTCAAACTCTTCGCCAGGATTCCAGGCGACTCCTTTCAGTCCGTCAACGAAGCCGTTCAACACAAGCGTACACAGCATAGGACATGAGTAATATACCAGGTTCAAAATCACAGGCCTTTGAGAGTCGAAGAACTGCCTCAACATTACCGGATGTCCCTGTTCATCAGTGAACGTCAGGTCTAACGGAATAGTCGCCCCCCTATGCTCTTCGACCGTAACTCCCTCTAGTTCAGGCGGAATCGACGATGCCGCCTGAACGGATCGTCCACCAGAGGCCAGAAGGATCACCATCCCGAGAACCCGGCAAACCCTCCGGTAGAGGCTCCCGTTCACTTTCCGGCCTCGCCTGAATGGGCTTCCTGCTTAGGTGCGACCGTCGGTGGTTCACCGTTCCCGGACGCTCCGGTAACCACCGGGGCGCCCGCCGCAGGCAATGCGCCTTCGGCAGCCGGTACAACCTCACCAGAGGGCGCCACCTCACCAGAGGGCACCCCCTCACCACCGGGGGCCGTCATTTCACCTTCCGAAGGCGAGTTCGCAGACCCGCCTGCCGGTGAGAATGCGGCGCCAGACTGTCGGTCTCGAATCACCAGATCCATCGCCTGATCGATGGGAATGCGATACCGGCCGCTGCTCTTATCCAGTATCTTGTAACCGAGCAGTCGTTCCGTTTCATTCAGACGAAGTTCCGCAAGAGCAGGATTTTCCACGGCCGCATTTTTCTTGTAGAGCTGCTCTTCGGCTGCCTGAATAAAGAGCGATTGAACCAGATAGAGTGAGACGACCAGAGTGACACAAAGCACGATGCCGAGTCCCGCGATGTAGCCAACCCGGAACTCACTCGTCGTGTCGGTCGAGTGGTCCGAATGATCTTTGTGCGCCGAATCAGACATTTTCGAACTCCAACGAGCGGATGAGCAGTGGATCCTGAGCAGGAATCAGTGCCTGCTGGCCCAGGCGTCGAACAATGACCGCCCCCCATATACCGGTGACCCCCATCCATGTGGCGACGTCAAGCCAATGAAAGCCAACGCTTTGCTTATGCAGATTTGGCAGCACCAGCCAGTACATGTCGACATACTGCATGAAGACAATCCAGCACGCCATAAAACCAAGCAGGGCAAGTTTGCGCTTCGCATGACGTGACATGAGAATTACAAAGGGAACGATAAAATGTCCGATAGCAAGAAACAGACTAACGGTCCTCCAGCCTCCCTCCCAGCGATTGAGGTAGAAGATGGTCTCTTCGGGAATGTTCCCGTACCAGATCAGGAAGTACTGCGAAAAAGCAATGTACGTCCAGAATACCGTGAACGCAAACATCAGCTTACCAAGATCATGATAGTGCTCTGGAGTGATCTCATTCACAAGTTTGCCCGACGAGCGCAACAGCAACGCGATCAAAGCAATCAAAGAAAAAGCACTTACGACAGATCCCGCGAAGAAGTAGACCCCGAAAATGGTCGAAAACCAGTGGGGATCAAGAGACATAAGCAGGTCAAAGGAAGCAAACGTCTGCGTCAACGCGAAGAGTAGAATCGAGGGAGCGCTGAACCGCCGCATGCTCTGGATCAGGCCAACGTCCTGAGTCTCATCCACTTGCACAGATCGCTGGAAGAAGAAGCGACTGACGCCAAACCACACCAGAAAGTAAACGGCAATTCGAATGAAGAAGAAGGTGGTGTTAAGATACGGTTCCTTCTGCTGCAGCAGGCGATCGTGGGCCACTGCGTCGTGATGGGTCCAGTGATACAGGTCATGCAGTCCGAGGGCAACCGGCACAAACAGGATCACCATAAGCCCGACGTTGCTCATTACCACTTCCGCAATGCGTCGCACCACGATGCTCCAGTGAGCGCCAACCAGATGCTGAAGGACTGTAAAGAAAAGGCACCCGAGGGTAAGGCTCAGGCAAAACATGTATGACGTCAGATAGGAGTGAAAAAACTGAGCCCGGTCGGTTCCAAGGCCGATTCCACTCGCGATCAGGCCAAAGAGTCCGATTGTCCCAAGAATTCCAGTCCACTTCTTGGAAGTAGCGGAGTCCAGGGTCACGGTCTCTCGGGTAGGCTTACTGGCATGCTTATGAATCATTGCAGCGCCGTCCTCTGTTGCTCAGGCACATCCTCCAGCCTGGCATTCTGACTACGTTGGAGAGCCCGGATGTAGGCCACGATTGCCCAGCGGTCCGCCTCTGGAATCTGGTGTCGATACGAAGACATGGTACGCACGCCGTTCGTGATGATGTCGAACAACTCTCCATCGGGCATCTGGATGATGCGGTCCTGATGGTACGTCGGTGGACTCACCATCCCCGATGACTTTCCACGCACTGCGACAATGCCCTCGCCAGAACCTACCCGATCGTGACACGGCGCACAGTAGATATTGAATCTCTCGGCGCCACGCTCCATGAGGGTTCTATTCAACTCCACGGGCATAGCTTGAACGAACTGCCCATTTACCTTCCCGTGATAAAACGCAGAATCTTCCTTCAACTGGCCACGTGCCACCGAGCCAGCAGGCGGAGTTCGCATTGTGCGTTTATCTGCAAAGAACCGACTCTCAGATTGAGCCTTGTACTTCTGCTGGGTGTCCATATTCGGATTGAGATGCACCGGTGGCTTCTCAGAAGGCTGCCCACGACAAGCCATCAGACTCATCAGGCCCATCACCAATACCATACGCTTAACTCGCGTCATGACGTTTCCTATGCCTCCAGCACCGTAATGTTCTCACCACCGATGGCCTCGAGGAACTGACGGGTCCGCGCGACATCAAATCTGGGATCTTTCGCCTCGATGCTGAGAAAGAATCGATCATCCGTAGCGCGGTGAAACGTCGGTGCGCGAAAGATCGGGTGATAGAACATCGGCAACCGGTTGAGCGCAAACATTCCAAACACGGCCCCGAACGATGCGAGCAGAATCGTGAGTTCGAACGTAACCGGGACGAAAGCCTGGTAGCTGAACAGTGGCTTACCACCAATGATCAATGGGTAACTCACAGCGCTGGTCCACCACTGGAGCAACAAGCCACAGCTGCCGCCGGTGAGCCCTCCTCCGAGCACAAGCCAGGGAACCTTCGAAGCAGCCAGGCCCATTGCACGATCCAACCCATGCACTGGAAAGGGCGTGTGACAGTCGAACTGACGAAAGCCCTCGGCATAGGCGCGGCCAGCGGCGTCCAAGATGGAGGCCGGAGTCTTGAATTCGGCGAGAATTCCGAAAATCTTATCTGCCATGGCTCAGTGCGCCTCCGCATGCAATTCCCGATGATCGGGATGGGGATTGGCTGTGGGCAGAACGCCTTTCACCTCAGCGATGGCCACCATCGGGAGGAATCTGACGAAGAGCAGAAAGAGCATAAAGAATAGTCCGAAACTTCCAATGAAGGTGCACATCTCCACCCAGGTGGGGGTGTAATATGCCCAGCTCGAGGGAAGGAAGTCGCGGTGGAGCGACGTTGCGATGATTACGAACCGTTCAAACCACATTCCAACGTTGATCAAGATGGAGATCACGAACATCACCGGAATGCTGGTGCGCAAGCTCCTGAACCAGAAGAGCTGAGGAATGATCACGTTGCAGGTCACCATGGTCCAATAGGCCCATGAGTAGTCGCCAAACGCCCGGTTGATAAACACGAACTTCTCGTACGGATTCGCACTGTACCATGCAATGAAGAACTCCATTGCATAGGCGTACCCCACCATGCTTCCAGTGGCCAACATGATCTTGTTCATGTTTTCCAGGTGGCGCATTGTGATCAGCTCCTTCAACCCGAAGAACTGACGACATAGCACCAGGAGCGTGAGCACCATCGCGAAGCCAGAGAAGATCGCACCCGCAACGAAGTAAGGCGGAAAGATGGTGGTATGCCAACCGGGAATGACCGACACTGCAAAGTCGAAGCTCACGATCGTGTGCACTGAGAGCACAAGAGGCGTGGAAAGCCCTGCCAGCAGCATGTACGCCTTCTCATAGTTGTGCCAGTGACGGTTCGAGCCGCGCCATCCGAGGGCCAGTGCACCATACACCATTGCGCGAATCCGGGACGTGGCGCGATCCCGCAGGGTCGCGACATCCGGAACAAGGCCAACGTACCAGAACAGTAGGGAGACCGTTCCGTAAGTACTGACCGCAAAAACGTCCCACAGGAGCGGGCTTCGGAAGTTGGGCCACATTCCCATCTGATTGGGGATTGGTGCCATCCAGTAAGCGACCCAGATACGACCGACGTGAAAGCCCGGGAAGATCAAAGCGCAGGCGACCGCAAATAGCGTCATCGCTTCTGCCGCACGGTTGATGGAAGTTCTCCATTTCTGTCGAAACAGAAACAAGATTGCGGAGATGAGCGTCCCGGCGTGTCCAATACCGATCCAGAACACGAAATTTGTGATGTCCCAACCCCAACCGATGGGGTTGTTCAATCCCCAAACGCCGATACCTGTCCAAACCAGGTAACCCAGCATGAAAAGCAACATGCTTGCGCAGCCTGACGCAATCGCGAAGAATACGTACCAGGCCAGGGGTGTCGGGGCCTCAACGATCGAACAGACCTTTTCCGTAATGGTGTTGAAGTCCTGAGGACCTTCCACCAACGGAGCAGGTTCTAATGCGGAAACCGCAGACTCTTGTGACATGAGTGACTCCGCCCTTCAACCAAGTTCCGGATTGGGGTTTCTCAGCCTGGCCAGATACGAGGTCCGAGGCTTCACGTTCAACTCAGCCAGAAGCGCATAATTCATGTCACGCGCCTTCAGCCGGGAGACACGACTCTCCGGATCATTCACATCGCCGAACACGATCGCATCCACCGGACAGGCCTGAGCGCATGCCGGCGTAATCGTACCGTCAGGAATTCGGGCCGCTCCCGAAAGCTTCATCTGACGACGCGCCGAATTGATGCGCTGAAGGCAGTAGGTGCATTTCTCCATCACACCACGCATTCGGACTGTTACATCGGGATTCTGCTGCATCTTCTCAATTTCCGTGAAATCCTCATGGTAGTTGAAGAAGTTGAATCGACGAACTTTGAACGGGCAGTTATTTGAGCAGTAGCGGGTCCCAATGCACCGGTTGTAAACCATATCATTGAGGCCACCATCACGGCTGTGGACCGTCGCAGCGACCGGGCAGACCGGTTCACAAGGCGCATTCTGGCATTGCTGACACATCATCGGCTGCTGAACCGCCTCTGCGGTCTCCTCGTCGCCCGCGAAGTATCGGTCGATGCGGATCCAGTGCATCTCACGACCACGAAGGACGCGCTCCTTGCCCACCACTGGGATGTTATTTTCTGCCTGACATGCCACCACACACGTGCTGCAGCCGGTACAAACGTTGAGGTTGATCGTCATTCCCCACTGCTGTCCAACGTACTCGTGCTCCGTGAATACAGAGCGCAATGGCGGGTGCTCTACCGCTTCCTGCGCGAAACGAGGATTCTTCTGGTACTCGTCGACGGTGGCCTCAAGCACCAGGGGTCGGTTCTCCATGCTCCCATGCTCCTGGCTGGTGGCCAGGAGATGGGTACCGCCGGTCCGAGTCGAAACCAGACCTGCGTCGAAATACGGCGCCGAGGAATCCCGCAAGAGGTAGGCATTGAACCCGGTCCCGGTCCCGATGCGTCCGCTGTGAGTCCGCCCATACCCCAGGCTTACGGCCACCACGTAATCAGCCATGCCCGGCATGGGCCAGACGGGCATCTCGAGCGTGCGGTCCCGGTACTTAAGGGAAACCATATCTCCCCGCTTTACCGCGAGCTCTCGAGCCGTCCTGGGACTTATCAAGGCAGCGTTGTCCCAGGTCAGCTTCGTCATTGGATCTGGCAGCTCCTGCAGCCAGCCATTGTTGGCGAAACGGCCATCGAAGACTCGAGCATCCGTTACGAATCGGAGTTCCAGGTTCTGCAGCGAAAGCTGGGGCATCTCCTTCTGGGCAAGTCCAGCGCCGATGGACGCGCCATTGAGCACTACCTGAACCGGCGGTGCGGCAACATCGGCGATAACCCCTTCATGAAGCATTCGGCGCCAGCGCTTCTCAAAGTCAAGGGTCCCAAGGGCGGTCTGCCATTGCGCCCGAACCAGCTCGTATCCCCGGTTCGATGCGCCATCCACAAAATGGCTCAACAGCTCCAGCTCGGACATGCTGTCATAGAGCGGCTCAATCAATGGCTGAACGATGCTCGCGGTGCCGTCCAACGCACGCACGTCGGACCACATCTCGAGATAATGGCTTTGGGGCACAACCAGCTTGCACGCCAGCGCTGTTTCGTCCTGGTGGCTGCCGAGCCGAATGGAGGTGGGTACGTTCTTGATCAGAGTGGCCAGCTCGAGGTCTGCCGGCGCGTCATAACCCGGGTTGCCACCGAGGATGACCAGGGTCTCTACCTGGTTCTGGCGGAGGGCGGCGACCAGGCCGGTCAGTCCTGTGTCAGGATTTGCGACAGACGCCACCCCGATGGGTGCCGGACTGTACTGAACGCTTTGGCCAACGTTCTCCAGAGATGCATTCAGGGCGTGAGCCAGGGCATGGACCGAGGCGGGCTGCGCCGACCCCACCATAATGACGCTCTTTCCCCGCGCTGCAAGCAACTCCGCGGAGAGGGCCGAAACCCATCGGGCATCAAACGGATGGGTTCGGTGAGGCTCCAGTGCCATCTGGAGCTCCGAGGGAAGCGAGAGCCCCTGGCTCGAGAGCTGCGCGCCGAGCGCCCGGATGAACCCATCGACATGGGAAGACGGAAGCCGAAGCCGATGGTCAGCCATTGCGCCGGTGATGGAGAAAATCCCTTCCACCGCGTAGAGGCGATTCGTGGGTGTGCTCGCGCCATCGTTGCCACGACGCCGGGACCACTGGCGACCGTACAGCACGCTGCCTGGCTCCGTGCCCATGAAGTCGCAGTCCAGGGCAAGGATGACATCGGCCTTGTCCAACTGGTAGGTCGGGATAACCGCCTGACCGAACGCGAGATGCCCTCCGGCCACGGCATTCTCAAGGGAGACCGGCTCATAGGTATGCCAGACCGCCTGAGGAAGGGACTGGGACAGCTGAGCACTCAGCGCCTCGAGCGTTGGGGAGGTGCTCAGCCCACTCAGGAAGCGCAGCCCGGCCCCCTGTCTGGTCTTCAGCTCACTGACCTTCGAACGGAGCTGGTCTACGAAGGCGCTCCGGGTGATGGCCTGCCCGCCGCTGACATAGGACGTCAATCTATCCGGATCGTAAAGATTCAGCACCGAAGCCTGAGTAAAGACATCCGTCGCGCCCAGGCTGAAAGGATGCTGCGGATTGCCCTCGATCTTTGTCGGGCGCCCCTCATGGCTCTCCACGACCACGCCCACCCCGAATCCAGAGTGGGGATACGCAGTGGCATAGAAATTCGGGATTCCGGGGATGATGTCTTCCGGGGCCTTCGAGTAAGGAAGAATGTGCTCTTCGGGCCTTCGAATGCATCCACTCAAGCCTGCCAGGGCCATCGATGCCCCCATCAGACTCAAAAAGCTTCTGCGCGTAACAGGGCTTATGACTTCCGACAGCCCTTCAGGGAATTCCGCCTGCGCCCAGCGCTGGAACTCGGGGGAATTCTCGAGCTGTTCCAAACTCCGCCAATAATTGCGGCGGCTCAAACCATGTTCGGACTTGTTCACCGGTGACACCCCGAGCAATCCGTAGGAGGATGGATGTTATACTTCTGAACCAGGTCTTGACCGAAGGAGGCCGCGTCAGAGGGCGCCTTCCAGTCCATCTGGGTCACAGACTCTTCTTTGGGTCGTAAATGCGGTGCGGGGTCGCGATGGCAGTCAAGGCACCAGCTCATGCTGAGCGGCTGAACCTGCCGGACGACCTCCATCTGGTCCACCCGACCATGGCACTCCACGCAACCGACGCCCCTGACGACATGACGGCTGTGATCGAAGTATGCAAAGTCGGGGATCTTATGAACCTTCACCCACTCCACGGGGATATTCTTGGCAAAACTCTCACGCACCGGCAGCAGCGCTGCACTGTCTTTCTTGATGGTCACATGACAGTTCATACAGGTCTGCGTCGGGGGAACCGTTGCATGCGCAGACTTTTCGACGTTGGTATGGCAGTAACGACAGTCAATGCCCAGGTCGCCCGCGTGAAGCTTGTGACTGTATGGCACCGGCTGCACCGGCTGATAACCGACGTCGGTGTGCTTGGGAGAGAAGTAGTACCAGACCACAAAGGTCACCACTCCGCCCATCACCAGAATACCAGTAAGGGCGGCTGTGGCAATCTTGTTGGTCCAGGCGGGAAATAGATACCCGGTGGGTCGACGCCTGGGCTCGCCTTCCATAGGTGGTCTCTGATTATCCACGAATCTCATGCCTCTCTTCAGTTGGCCAATAGGGCATCAACCCCACCACATATGTCTCAGTTACAGGGGGTACCTCGACTAGCAAGGAGATTACCATCCCGACCGATTCACTCTACCATTCGCTATCTAGCTGATCTTTCTGGATGTACTTCACCCTGACCACTCAAAGCGCCATTCCGCAGCCTCCAGGGTGCGGCAATTTGCCGCGGCAGACTGCCGCAGTGCTTACACCAGTGCGCCTTCCCACGGCCTTGAGCTGCGCTCACTCTTTTCCATCGTATTCGATGTCGAGGCTCTTCATCTTCCGCTGGAGGGTTCGACGATCGATCTCGAGGAGTCTGGCCACTAACGTGATGTTTCGATGCTCCCGTAAAAGCCGCTCGATGTGCTGCTTTTCCAGGGACCGCAGCGACAGTGCCAGATCGCTTTGTCCAGTCACCTCTTCGGGCATGACCGTGGCCTCAGGAGGCCTGTTCTCTGCAGCCGTGAAAGGCGCTTGCGTCAGCATCCGCCGCACCAGCGCACCTTCGATCACATCCCCGGGGGCGAATAATGCAACCCTCCGGACCGTATTGACAAGCTCGCGGACATTGCCCGGATATGCATGCTCGAGCAGCACCTGCTTTGCGTCCTCGCTGAACCGGAGAGGTCGCCGCCCAATTCGCTCAAGCCAATGTTCCGCTATCGGCAGGATGTCCTCGGGCCGCTTTCTGAGCGGAGGGATCTCAACGGGAAGCACATGCAGGCGGTAAAACAGGTCTTCCCGAAACAGCCCGGCCTTTACCGCCGTCGCCAGATCCCGATTGGTGGCGGAGATCAGTCGAGCGCGAAGCGGCTCCTCTCGAGATTCTCCCAAGGGCCTGAACCGGCGTGTTTCAATGACCCGCAAGAGCTTGACCTGGTGCTCGAGCGAGAGCTCCGCAACTTCATCGAGGAACAATGTCCCATCGTCCGCTTCGGCGAATAGTCCGCTCTTTCGACGGTCCGCACCAGTGAACGCGCCTCGAGCATGACCGAACAGCTCGCTCTCCAGCAG
>Ga0163147_10004653_pt1 | contig 17279 bp, 21 predicted proteins | sample OliLakLV19MP6G1_FD_148597 | JGI IMG/M metagenome (GOLD analysis project Ga0163147, IMG submission 148597) | Freshwater microbial mat bacterial communities from Lake Vanda, McMurdo Dry Valleys, Antarctica- Oligotrophic Lake LV.19.MP6.G1 | ecosystem: Environmental > Aquatic > Freshwater > Lake >...
GTCCGCGCGTGTCGCGGCGGACGCCCCGACACGCGCGGACAGGACCTGCGCTTCAATCTCGACATCACGCTGGAGCAGGCCTACGGCGGCACCGAAGCCACGGTGCGGGTGCCGAGTTCCGTGTCCTGCGAGGTCTGCCACGGCAGCGGCGCGGAGGCCGGCTCCAAGCCACAGACCTGCCCGACCTGCCAAGGCCGCGGCCGTCTCAGGGCCCAGCAGGGCTTCTTCACCGTCGAGCGGACCTGTCACACCTGCAACGGCGCCGGCCAGACCATCGACAAGCCGTGCCGGAGCTGCGCCGGCCAGGGCCGCGTGCGCCGCGACAAGACTCTGAAAGTCAACATTCCCGCCGGCGTCGAGGACGGCACGCGCATTCGCCTTTCCGGCGAAGGCGAGGCCGGCACGCGCGGCGGACCGGCTGGCGATCTCTACGTGTTCCTGTCGGTGCGCCGCCACCAGCTATTCGAGCGCGAGGGCGCCGACATTCATTGCCGGGTGCCGATTTCCATGGTTCAGGTGACGCTCGGTGGCAACATCGAGGTGCCGACGCTGGACGGCAAGATGGCCCGGATCAACATCCCGGCCGGCACCCAGAGCGGCCACCAGTTTCGTCTGCGCGCCAAAGGCATGCCCGTCGTCCGCTCGAGCCAGCGCGGCGACATGTACATCGAGATCAACGTCGAGACGCCGACCAACCTCACGTCCAAGCAGAAGGAACTGCTCAAGGAGTTCGAGAAGGCCGGCAAGACAAGCCCCGAATCCGAGGGCTTCTTCAGCAAGGTGAAGGAAATGTTCGGCGGCTGAGGGAAGCTTCTTCGTCTCGCCGATTTTTGGCACGCCTCGTTGTGCCGAGAACTGTACCGCCCAGTGTGCTGCCAACTGCGACTAGGCTCTTGATCGCGCGGCCAAAACGCCGAACGTTGAAGTGTGCCATGCGGATCGGCCGCATTCGGTCATCAGTGTCTGGCTTAACCCTAGCAGCCGATCTTCTTCGCGACCTCGATGATCGTGTCACCGACGGCGTCCCAGTCGCCCTCGGCCTTGAAGTCGACCTTCTGCTTGGGGCCGTGCTCGTAGGGGCGATTGACGTAGCCCGTCGAGAGGCCGCACTTCTGCGCCGCCGCCAGATCACCGTTGTGGGCGGCCACCAGCATCACCTGATGCGGCTTCAGGTACATGCTGTCGACCACGCCGAGATAGGCCTCGGGATCGGGCTTGTAGTGATGGAAGGTCTCACCCGAGAAGCAGTGATCCCACGGAATGCCGCTGTTCTTGGCCATGTTGATCAAGAGCGCCACGTTGCCGTTGCTGAGCGTGCTCACGACATACTTCTTCTTCATCAGGCCGATGCCCTCAACCGAATCGGGCCACGGCCGCAGTCTGTGCCAGAGATGGGTGAACTCCCACGACCCTTCCTCGCCCGGATGCTTTAGCCCGCGCTTCTTCAGAAGCATCTCGAACGCTTCCTTGTGCAGGTCGTCGATGCGCGTCCACGGCAGCTCGCCCTTGCGCACGCGCGTCATCTGCGGCTGGTAGAGGCCGCGCCAGTCGTCGGCGAAGCTCGTCCAATCGGTTTCCAGTCCGTATTTCTTGCCGAGCGCGGGCAGGTCCGCGATCAGGCTGCCGCGCCAATCCACCACCGTGCCGAACACGTCGAAGATGCAGACCTTCAGGTCCGAAAGATCCTTGCCCATATGTCGTTCCTCCATTTGCGCCAGTGTGGCGTCCCACGACGCGCTTGGGTAGGGTCCGCGCATGGCAATAAGACAGGACACGATCGTCGGCACGGACGGCAAGAGTCGCTGCGGTTGGGCGAGCGCCGATCCGCTGTACGAAAAATATCACGACAAGGAATGGGGCCGTCCGCTCAAGGACGACCGCTTGTTGTTCGAGCTGCTGACCCTGGAAGGCTGCCAGGCCGGACTCTCCTGGATCACCGTGCTGCGCAAGCGCGAGCACTACCGCAAGGTCTACGACGATTTCGATGCCAAAAAGATCGCGCGCTACACGCCGGCCAAGCTCGCCAAGCTGCTGGCCGATCCCGGCATCATCCGCCACCGCGGCAAGATCGCCGCCAGCGTCACCAACGCCCAGGTCTTCCTCAAGCTGGTCGAGCGCGAAGGCTCGTTCCATCGCTGGCTGCGCAAGGTCGTGGGCGAGCAGCCCAGCACCCGCCCCAAGACGCTGAAGGACGTGCCGGCCCGCACGCCGCAAAGCGATGCGCTCGCCAAGGCACTGGCCAAGGAAGGCTTCAAGTTCGTTGGCTCGACGATCTGTTACGCCTTCATGCAGGCCTCGGGCATGGTCGACGACCATGTCGTGGGCTGCCATCGCCGCAAGGAGTAGATTTTGACCAAGCGTATCTTCATCGCCGCGTTGGGCACCGAGACCAACCAGTTCGTGCCCTTCCCGACCGGCCTGCGCGGCTACCAGGAACACGGCATCTGGCGCGGCGATGCGACCAGGCACGAGCCGACCAACTTCACCGCGCCGATGCATGTCTGGCGCAAGAAGGCCGAGGAACGCGGCTGGACCGTCATCGAAGGTCTCGCGACCTTTGCCGCGCCCTCCGGCACGACGGTGCGCAAGGTCTACGAGGATTTCCGCGACGAGGTCCTGGCCGGCGTGAAGGCCGCCCTGCCGCTCGACGCCGTGCTGATCAACGTGCACGGCGCCATGGTGGCCGACGGATACGACGATTGCGAAGGCGACCTGCTCGCGAAGGTGCGCGCCATCGTCGGCCCCAAGGTCGCGATCGGCGCCGAGTTCGACCTCCACTGCCACCTGAGCGCCCTGATGCTCGACAGCGCCGACGTGCTGATCGGCTACAAGGAATACCCGCACACCGACACGATGGAGCGCGCCGCCGAGCTGTTCGCGATCATCGCCGACACGGTGGACGGCAAGGTGAAGCCCGTCATGGCGCGCTACGACTGCCGCATGATCGCGCAGTACCGGACCTCGGTACCACCGATCAACGAGTTCGTGGTCCGCATGAAGTCGCTCGAAGGCAAGGACGGCATCCTTTCCGTCTCCTTGAGCCACGGCTTTTCCTTTGCCGACGTCGAGGACGTCGGCACCCGCACCCTCGTGGTCGCCGATGGCAACAAGGAAAAGGCCGAGGCATTGGCGAAGCAGCTCGGCCAGGAGCTGTGGGACAACCGCGAACGCTACGCCACCAAGTACCTCACCATCGCCGAGGCGATGGACCGCGCGGCCTCGCACAACCAGGGCCCGCTGGTGCTGGCCGACCGCGCCGACAATCCCGGCTCCGGCGCGCCCGGCGATTCGACCTTCGTGCTGAAGGCGCTGGTCGCCCGCGAGATCGGCCCGGCGCTTTTCGGCGTGATGTGGGACCCAATGGCCTTCCAGATCGCCGAGGAAGCGGGCGAGGGCGCGCGCATCCGCATGCGGCTGGGCGGCAAGTCCGGCGCGGTGAGTGGCGAGCCGGTCGACCTCGACGTCACGGTGAAGAAGATCGCGCGCAACGTCTTCCAGCCCTACGGACCGGTGATGTCGCCGCTGGGCGACATGGCACTCCTGTCATCGGAGCATGTCGACATCGCGATTTGCACGCGGCGCAACCAGACCTTCCACGCCGACGCCTTCCGTGCCGTCGGCGCCGAGCCCGCCGACTACCGCGTCGTGATCGTGAAGAGCGCGCAGCATTTCTATAACGGCTTCGTGGGTCTCGCGAAGGAGATCCTCTACGTGGCCTCGCCCGGCGCCGCCGACCCCGACGTCACGCGCTGGCCCTACACCAAGCGCAAGACGCCGTTCTGGCCCAAGGTCGCCGACCCCTGGAAGTAGGCTTTTACCGACGCCCCGGTGTCGGGAAAATCGTGTCGGAAAATTCAACCCGTTGATCGACAAGGCTTTTCGGCGGCCGATTTCCGACACCCGCGTGTCGATAAATGCAAACGCTGCTATGAACGCGCCTCTTCCCTCCTCCCCGGACATTCGAAGCAGCCGCGCATGCGCATGACCAAACCGCCGATCTGGCTGCTGATGAGCGCGACGGTGTCCTCGCAGATGGCGCTCACCATCTTCCTGCCGTCGCTGCCGACCATCGCGCGCGACCTGGGCGTCTCCTACGGCACCGCCCAGCTGACGCTGTCGGTCTATCTTTTTGCCTTCGCCTTTGCCCAGTTGGCCGTGGGTCCGCTCTCCGACAAGATGGGCCGTCGGCCGATCCTGCGGGCCAGCCTCGTCGTGTTCACGGTCGGCAGCATCTGCTGCGCGCTGAGCCCGACGATCGAGACCCTGATCGCCTCGCGCCTGCTCCAGGCCTGCGGCGCCTGCGGCGGCGTCGTGCTGGGGCGCGCCATCGTGCGCGACAGCCGGAGCGGCCCTGAAGCACCGCGGGCGATGGGCTACATGGCCTCTTCGATGGCGCTGGCACCGGCGCTCTCGCCGCTGCTGGGCGGCCAGTTGCTCGGCTTCTTCGGCTGGCAAAGCAATTTCTGGTTCACGGCCGCCTGCGGTTTCGCGGTGCTGGTCGTGGTCTGGCGCATACTCGGCGAAACCGCGCCGAAGGCGCCGCCGCGCACATCAGGCGTGGTGCACGACTACGTCGAGGGCTTCCACGCCATCCTGCGCGAGCGCCGCTTCGTCGGTCTCATGATCGCGACCACCTGCGCCTCGGCCGGATTCAATGTCTTCTTTTCCGGCGGGCCCATCCTGCTGATCCAGGTGATGGGCGTGGCCGCCGAGCTGTTCGGCTGGTTCACGCTCGCCTGGGCGGGCAATTTCGTCCTCGGCAGCCTGGTCTCCAGCCGCCTGCAGGGCCGGGTGAGCAGCCTGCTCCTGATCCCGCTGGGACAATCCATCCTCACCCTGGGCGCAGTGGCGATGATCGCGACGGCCGCGCTGGGCTACGTCACGCCGCTGGCGCTGATCGGGCCGCTGGTCCTGATGGGCTGGGGCAATGGCCTCAACATGCCCAATGCGATGGCGAACGCGCTTGCCGCGGTGCCCGCCAATCGGGTCGGTGCGGCGTCTGCGCTGATGGGCTTCGTGCAGATGATCACCGCCGCGGCGCTGACCCTGCTGGTGGGCTACGTGCCGCACGACACGCAGATGAACATCGGCATCGGCGTCGCCGTGACGGGTATCGTCGGACTGGTCGGCTGGTGGACGTTGGTGCGCCGGCCGCCGGCACGATCAGCCTGACGGGGGCCGCCTGATGGGGCCCGCCCTCAAGTAAGACGATCACGCAGGAGCGCCAGCGTGCGGTGGCGCGCCTCGCCTGCCGCCACTTCGTTGAAGGGCGGGTAGCCCTGGCGGTTGAAGCCGTGCTCGGTGCCCGGGTAGACGTGGATTTCGACCCCCGCCTCCCCACCCAGGCGCGCCCGGATCGCCGCCACCGTGGCCTCGGGGACGTGGGGATCGTCGCCGGCGAAATGCATCAGGATGGGGCAGCCGCGCTTGGCCGCCTCGCCGAGGTGCTGGTCGATCTGGACGCCGTAGTAGCTCACCGCGGCTTCGACCGGCAGGCGGGTGCTGGCCAGATAGGCGAACGTGCCGCCGAGACAGAAGCCCATCACCCCGACCTTGCCGGTGCAGTCCGGGCGGGCGCGCAGGGCCGCCACGATGTCGCCCAGGTCGCGGGCGAACTGGTCGGTGTCGAGCTCTGCCCACAGCGCTCGTGCCTTGGCACGGCCCTCGTCCGTGTAGGGAAGGTAGCAGGCCGCTTCCTGCCGCCAGAAGACATCCGGCGCCAAAGCGATGAATCCATCGGCGGCGTAGCCGTCGGTCACCGAGCGGATGTGCGGATTGGTATTGAACACCTCCGGCAGCACGATCAGGGCCGGCGCCGGTAGCCGCGCGGGCAAGGCCAGATATGCCGCGAACTGCCCGCCATCGGATGCCGTCAGCCTGATCTCCTCACCCATGACTTTTCCTCTCCCGTTTTCGGGCGCCACGATAGACAGCGGGCGGGCTGGATGGATGGACGGATACGCAATCCGCCAAACTGGTCTTTTTCTTAGCCTATTCCTGCTGAACTTGCAACTCTAATTTTCAGACTCTCATAACAGCGGTTCGAGGGCTTCGCGCGTGGTTTTGCCCTCGACCACGGGCACGACCTCGAATTCCACGACCTCCTGCCAGTCGGCGATCCAGCGCTGGAAGGTCGTGATGTCGTCGGTCTCCATGAGCTGGAAGCAGCGGCTCAAATCGGCCGTGACATAGCTCGCCACGAACTTCAGGCCGTCGGGCAATGCCCGGCCGGCATCGCGCAGCTTGCGGTAGACGGCCTTGCCGTCCTGATTCTTGAACTTCTCGACCACCATGAACAGCATGTCTGACTCCCGCTTTGTCCGGAATGTAGGTTATTGTCGGCCGACAAACACGACAGGAACATACAAATGAAGATCGCCATTGCCGGCGCCGCCGGCCGCATGGGCCAGATGCTGATCAAGCGCATCGCCGCCACCGAAGGCTGCAGCCTGGCCGGCGCCATCGAGGCCGCCGGCAGCAACGCGCTCGGCCGCGACGCCTCGGAGGTCGCGGGCCTGGACAAGGGTGGCGTGAAGATCACGAGCGACAGCGCGGCGGCGATCGGCGCGGCCAATGTCGTGATCGACTTCACCGTGCCGGCCGCCACCGTGGCGCATGCCGGGATCGCCGCCGAGAAGGGCGTCGCCATGGTGATCGGCACGACCGGCCTCGACCCGGCGCAGACGGCGCTGATCCACGCGGCGGCAAGGAAGGTGCCCATCATGTGGGCGGCCAACATGGCGCTGGGCGTCAATGTCCTGATGGCGCTGGTCGAGAAGACCGCGTCGATGCTCGACCCGGGCTACGACATCGAAGTGCTGGAGATGCACCATCGCCACAAGATCGACGCGCCGTCCGGCACGGCGCTGGCGCTCGGCCGCTCGGCGGCGGCGGGCCGCAAGGTCGAGCTCGAGAAGGTGTGGCGCAAGAGCCGCGACGGCCATACCGGCGCGCGGCCCACCGGCGAGATCGGCTTCGCCACCCTGCGCGGTGGCGAGGAGGTCGGCGTCCACACGGTCTACTTCGCCTCCGCCGGCGAGCGGCTCGAGCTGACGCACCGCTCCTTCAGCCGCGAGGGCTATGCGATGGGCGCCGTGATGGCCGCCAAATGGCTGGAAGGCAAGAAGCCCGGCCTCTACGGCATGAAGGACGTCCTGGGGCTGTAGCTTCTTCGGGACCGCGCGCATCTTGCGCGCTCAAGACTCACGAGCGAGCCGGAGGCTCGCGGTCCAAAAGACCATCCACCGGTTCAATCCCACTCGTGCTTGAACTGCGGCGCGCGCATATCGGCGAGCGCCGCCTTCAACTGCTCGGCCAAAGCCAGGCGCGCTTCGGGCGAAAGAAAGCGGCCGATCACCAGGCGATTGCCCTTGGAGACCACGACCAGCCGGTCCTCGGTCGCATCGATCCGCAGCCAGTAGGCGTCGAGCCGGTGCTCCTCGCGTTCGCCGTCGGGCGCCACGCGATCAACCAGGAGCTCGCTGTCGGTCAGCACCAGCGTCTCGCTGCGCCTCGCGTCGAGATAGGAGCGCTTGAACAGCCACCACAGCAGCCAGATATCGAGGCCCATGAAGCCCATGACGGGCCAGGCGCCGAGGATCAGCATCGGCACGCCGATCAGCAGATTGGCCGCGATGGCGCCGCGGATCACCCACTTGAAGCCTCCCGGCGAAAGGCTCCGATGCGGGCTGAGCGAGGTGGCGAAGTGAACCGCCCCGGGGCCGGAGGTGATAGGCGTTTCGGTCATGCTATGAAGCTATATGGCCCTGATGAAGCCCGCCGTCATCCCCGAGTTCTTTGCCCGCCTCGCGGCTGCGATGCCGGAGCCCGAGACCGAGCTGGAGTACGAAAACCACTTTCACCTTCTGGTGGCGGTGGTGCTGTCGGCGCAGGCCACCGACGTTGGCGTCAACCGGGCGACGGGGCCGCTGTTCAAGACGATCAAGACACCGGCACAGATGGTCGCGTTGGGTGAGCAGAAGCTGATCGGCCACATCAAGACCATCGGCCTGTTCCGTAACAAGGCCAAGAACGTGATTGCGCTCAGCCATCTCCTGATCGAGCGCCACGGCGGCGAGGTGCCGCGCACGCACGAGGAGCTGCAGGCCCTGCCCGGCGTCGGCCGCAAGACCGCCAACGTGGTGATGAACGTGGCCTTCGGCGAGGCCACCATCGCCGTCGACACGCACATTTTTCGCGTCGGCAATCGCACCGGGCTCGCTCCCGGCAAGAACCCGCTGCAGGTCGAGCTGAAGCTCCTGAAGCGCGTGCCCGAGGAATACCGGATGCATGCGCATCACTGGCTGATCCTGCACGGCCGCTACACCTGCAAGGCCCGCACGCCGCTGTGCCCGGCCTGCGTCGTGGCCGACCTCTGCACGTTCAAGGGGAAGACGGTGGTGGCGTAGGCCTAGCGGACACTACCGACCAAGCGCCATCGCGAGCCGGGCGCCGAGCAGCTTCCAGATGAACCGGACGGAGAAGCCCGGATAGGCCGGGACGTCGCGCGGGATCGCGGCGGTATCGGGCGCGAACTTGGTGCAGATGCGCATGTCGACCGGCGGCGCGGCGCCCTGGAGATGGCCGCGGTAAACCGGCACCCAGTGCTTGGAATCGTCGAAGGCCATGACCATCGCCGAATTGCAGCAGGTCGCGACCATTCGGTTGGTGTCTGTTTTCGGCTTCAGCTTGTGGCTCTGCAGGAGTCCGCCGCCCTTGGTGCAGCGAATGCGATCCTTGCGGTAGAGGATGTAGGCGACGCCGCCGTCGGCATCGCGCACCTGAGGGGCGCCGGGGAGCGCTTCGATGCGGCGCGCGCCTTCCTGGCAATCGTCGCAATAGCAGGCGACGCCGAGGATCGGATCGCCGGTCGCCTCATACTCGACGCTTCCGCAGGCACAGCGAGCAATCATGGGAGGGGCGATCATGCCAACGTCCTCAAGCCAGCCCGCAACGCATCGGCGTCCTTGGGCAGCTTTTCGATCCGGCCATGCTCGCGCTTCCAGATCGGCAGCGCGGTCGCCAGCCGGCGATGGCCTGCGCCCGTCAGAGCGAGACGGCGGCCGCGCCGGTCGGCTGGGTCGACCTTGATCACCAGAAGGCCATTGCGTTCAAGCGGCTTCAGCGCCGCGGTCAGGGTCGTGCGATCCATCGCCAGCAGGCTCGCGACCGAGCCGATCGACGGCGGCTCCGGCCGGTTGAGCGACATCAGCAACGAGAACTGGCCGCTGGTGAGACCGAGCGGCCGAAACATGTCATCGAAATGACGCGCCAGCACACGCGCGGTGCGCTGTGCGGCGAGGCACAGGCAACTGTCGCGGACATGCTCCGTTGTTTCGTAGCGGACGGTGGTCGCCTTTGACACGCCACAGTCATGTTGATATCAACTTACTATGTCAAGACCAATCGAGGAGGAAAGATCATGACCTACGTGCAGGGTTTCGTGGTGCCGGTTCCCGCCACGAACAAGGAAGCCTACCGCAAGCTCGCCGCCGATTTTGCCCCGATGTTCAAGGAATTCGGCGCGACCCGTCAGGTCGAGGCGTGGGGCGATGACGTGCCGGACGGCAAGGTCACCGACTTCAAGGGCGCGGTGAAGGCCAAGCCGGGCGAGGTCGTGGTCTTCTCGTGGCTCGAATATCCCAGCAAGGCGGTGGCCGATGCCGCAGGCGAGCAGATGATGAGCGATCCGCGCATGAAGGAGATGGGCGCGTCGATGCCGTTCGACGGCCAGCGCATGATCTTCGGCGGCTTCACGCCCATGATCGACGAGCGCAGCGGAAGCAAGACGGGCTATGTCGACGGCTGCCTGGTGCCGGTGCCGGTCGGCAATAAGGAGGCCTATCGCGAGATGGCCGCCAAGACCGCGGCGCTGTTCAAGGAATACGGCGCCACCCGCGTGGTCGAGGCGTGGGGCGACGATGTTCCCGACGGCAAGGTCACCGACTACAAGGGCGCGGTGAAGGCCACGGCCGACGAGAAAGTCGTCTATTCCTGGATCGAATGGCCGTCCAAGGAAGTCCGCGACGAGGGCTGGAAGAAGATCATGGCCGACTCCCGCATGCACCAGGGCGGCATGCCGTTCGACGGCAAGCGCATGATCTACGGCGGCTTCGCCCCGATCTTCGACGCCTAGCGACGGGCCTCCCGCAGCCGGTCGAGGAGCCCTCGTGCGGCAGGCCGGTCCTTGAGCACGTCGCGCATGGCCGGCGCACGTTGCAGGTACACGAGCTGCGACATCAGGGCGAAGTCGCACAGGTAGGGAGCGTCCCCCAGCAGAAAGGGCGACGCACCGAGCAGCCCTTCGATCGCCTCCAGCTGCCGGTCGAGATCGGCCCTGACCTGCTTCTCCGCCTTGCGGCCAAGTCCCTGCCCGGCGATCTGACGCAGCATGCGAGGCAGCAGGAGATGAAAGGCAAACCGGCCGGTCAGCGATCGCGCGAAGTAGGCGCCGGTCTGGCTCCGCCCCACCGCATCTTGCCAGTGATAGTAAAGGCCGAAGAAGTAGAGCGACTCGTCACACCAATCCTCGAGAGCATGGCAGAGCGCCCGTTCGCGAGGATCGACCGGCTGGGTGGGAGGCGTCGGAAAGCGCCTTTCAAGCTCGTGCGCAATATCGGTGGAATCGACGATGAACTCGCCGTCGATCTCGAGCACCGGCACCTTGCCGATGCCGCCGCGCCGGCGGACTTGGCGCATGGCACCCAGCGCCGGCCTCCTGTCATAGGTGACGTTCTTGTGGTCCAGAAGGGCCCGGACCTTCAGACAGAAGGGGGATGGCGCCCAGTCGTAGAGTGCGATCTTCATGATGGGCGATGGTGACAGATGCCGTCTCAGCGCATTAGAAGGGAAATAGTTTGTTAATTATAAAGGTAATCCATTGAATAGCCGGCCGTCCTCGACGTCGTTGGTGGCATTTCTGCGCGCCGCCGAGCTAGGTAGCTTCGCGGCCGCGGCCAAGCGGCTGAGCATCTCGCCGGCTGCTCTGGGCCAGACCGTCAAGCGCCTGGAGGACGGATTCGGCGTGCGCCTGTTCAACAGGACCACCCGCAAGATGAGCCTCACCCCGGAAGGCCGGCTGCTCTACCAACGCTGCCGCCGGCCGGTGGCCGAACTCGACGAACTGGCGCGGGTCTTCGACGACAGCCTGGGCATCGTCGCGGGACCGCTTCGCCTTTCCGCCCCGCTTGGATTTGGCCGGCGACACGTCCTCCCGCTCGTCACCCGGTTCATGGCGAAGCATCCAGGCGTCACCGTGACATTGGACGCCTCCGACGCCGTTCGCGATTTTGTCGACGATCCGGTCGACATCGCGTTCCGCATTATGCGCCCCACTGATTCGTCGGTGATCGCCCGGCCGGTCTCGCGCCTGCAGGCCGTGACCGTGGCGGCCGCCAGCTATCTGCGCCGGCACGGCACGCCGCAGCAGCCTCGCGACATCGAGGCGCACAGCTGCATCTCCTACCGCCATCCGGCGACCGGCGCTCTTGCCCCCTGGATGTTTCGGGCCGGCAGCCGCGAGTTCGTCATCGAGCCGGAGGCCAGGCTCGTCGTCAACGACATCGAAACGGGATGTGACGCCGCGGCGGCGGGCGCCGGACTCGTCCAGCCTCCCGGCGACTACGTGGCGCCATATCTGGCTTCTGGACGGCTTGTGACCGTGCTCAGTGCGTTCCAGGCAACACCCTGGACGATCTACCTTTGCTATCCTGCGGCGCGGCGCCTTCCGCTCAGGATGCGTACCTTCGTCGAATTTGCGCGCGCCGAACTCGGCCGCGACCGGTTCCTCGTCACGGCCTGACAGCCCGGCGGCGGCGGGCGCCTGTCCGCGATCCTCGACGCCTAAGCCGCTTCGTCGATCTTGTCGCTCTCGTTGTCGACGATGACGGCCGTCTCGAAATAGCGAATGTCCGGCGGAGCGCCATAGCGCTCCGCGATATAGGCCTGCCATTGCGGTGTGTAGACGGCCTCGGCGTCGGCGCGGCTCTTCCAGAGATAGACGCCGCCGCCGATCCGCTTCTCGCCGTCGAAGAGATAGTACTTCCGCACCAGCCCCTTCATGCCGCGATACTTGGGCGCCGAGCCTTTGAAGAGCTCGGCGGCCTTCTTCGAATCGATCCCGTCCGGCAGCTTGAAGTTCACGATGGCGGTGATCATGCGGCCCTCCTCAGATCTGGGCGCGCTCCTCGCGCACCCGCCAGAGCAGCACGAAGCCTAGCACCAGGAAAACCGCCACGCACGCCATGCCGAGCCGCGTCGAGCCGGTGGCGGCCGTCACGATGCCGATGGCGAGCGGTGCCATCCAGGCGGTGGCGCGGCCGGAAAGCGCGAACAGGCCGAAGAACTCGCCCGACATCTCGCGCGGCGCCAGCCGGCCGATCAGGGTGCGGCTGGCCGCCTGCATCGGCCCCATGCAGAAGCCCAGGAGCAACGCGAAGCCCATCAGGGTCTTCTCCTGCAGCGAACCGAACAGGCCGCGCGTCGGGCTGATGGGATCGGCGGGAATGACGTAGAGCACATGATTGGCGGTAACGCCGACGATGCCCAGCGTGGCCACGATCACGCCGGCGATGGCGATCTGCACCGTGCGCTTGCTGCCGATCCAGTCGTCGAGCCGGCCACCCAGGAAGGCGCCGGGAATAGCGAACACGGTGAGGATGATGCCGAAGATGCCGAGGGTCACCGTGCTCCAGCCGAAAGTCGCGGCGGCATAGACACCGCCGAAGGCGATGATGGCGGCGAGCCCGTCGTTGTAGAGCATGAAGGCGATCAGGTAGGTGGCTGCGTTCCGGAAGCTGCCGAGGCGGCGCACCGTCGAGACCAGCGAGGCGCCACCTTGCTTGGCCGCCGCCCAGAGCGGCATGCGTCGGGCGCCGGCTGAATCGGGCGTGAAAAAAAACATCGGCAGCACGAACACTGCGAGCCACAGCGCCGACGCGGGCCCGACCAGTCGCTCGAGCTCGTGACTCTGGACATCGAGACCGAACAGCGGCGTGTCGTTGTTGGCGGCCAGACCGAACATCGCCGGCATGCTGACGGCCAGCACCACGAACAGCGAGACGAGGCCGCCGCAATAGCCCAGGCCCCAGCCGAAGCCGCTCAGCCGGCCCATGCGCTCGGGACTGACGATGCTGGGGAGCTGCGCATTGTTGAACACGATCGACATTTCGGCACCGACGGTGGCCAGGATCACCGCCCAGCTGATCGGCAGGATCAGGTCGGGCCGGTTGGGATAGGCGAACCACAGACCCGCGCAGCCCACGGCGAGCAGGAGCTGAAAGGCGAAGATGTAGGGTTTGCGCCGCCCGCCGGCGTCGGCCATGGCGCCGAGGAAGGGACTCATCAGCGCGATCAGGATGCCCGAGGCGGATTGTGTAAAAGCCCAGGCGGACTGGCCCTTCACCGGATCGCCCACCAGCATGTTGGCGAAGTAGGGCGCGAAGATGAACGTCGTGATGATGGTGAAGAAGGGCTGGTTGGCCCAGTCGAACAGGGCCCAGCTGAACTGGCCGAGCTTCGAAGCTTCCTTGGGAGTGGCGGTCATGTGCCGTCACTATGCCCGAGAATGCGCTTCGACATTGCCAGATCGGCGTCGCGATTTGTGGGCGAAAAGACCTTCGTCATGGCGTCCTGCCAGGGCAACCAGAGTTGCGCCACATGCTCGGCCGGATCGAGGGTCGCGACCGTGAGCTCGGGCACCTGGAAGGAGAAGACATGCTCGACATTATGGGTGACACCGGGGGCGTAGCGGCCGCGCCACTGCGCCCAGATCTCGTAGCGGTTGGTGAGCTGCAAGTCGGTCAAAGTGCCGATCGCGAAGCCGGTTTCCTCTAAAAGCTCACGCCGCGCCGTGGCCTCGAAGTCCGGATCGTCGGGCTCGCGGGAACCGGTCACGGACTGCCAGAAGCCGGTTCCTGTCCGCTCCAGCAGCAACACGTCGAGCCGGGGCGTATGGACCACGACCAGGACCGATTCTGGGAGCTTGAAGGTCATCGGGGGCAGCATATAAGGTCCCGCGGCAGAATTCCGAGGGGACAATGAGCAAGCAGCTACAGGCCACCATCGATGCGGCGTGGGAAAAGCGCGACGCCATCAGCAGCGCCACCAAGGGCGAGGTCCGCGAGGCGGTCGAGACGGCGATTGCCGGCCTCGATGACGGGTCCTTCCGCACCGCCCAGAAGATCGGCGACGAGTGGGTCGTGCATCAGTGGCTGAAGAAAGCCGTGTTGCTCTCCTTCCGGCTCTACGATTCGGTGCCGATGGACGGCGGCGCATCGTTCCCTGGCCTCGGCGCCGCGCCCTGGTTCGACAAGGTGCCGCTCAAGACAACCGGTTGGAACGCCGCGAAGTTCGCCAAGGCGGGCTTCCGCGCCGTGCCAGGCTCGATCGTGCGCCGCGGCTCCTACATCGCGCCCTCGGTCGTGCTGATGCCGTCGTTCGTGAACCTCGGTGCCTATGTCGACAGTTCGACGATGGTCGACACCTGGGCGACCGTGGGTTCGTGCGCCCAGATCGGCAAGAACTGTCACCTCTCGGGCGGCGTCGGTATCGGCGGCGTGCTCGAGCCGCTGCAGGCCAACCCGGTGATCATCGAGGACAACTGCTTCATCGGCGCGCGCTCCGAGGTCGTCGAAGGCGTTATCGTCGGCACCGGCGCGGTGCTGTCGATGGGCGTGTTCATTTCGGCCACGACCAAGGTGGTGGATCGCGCCACCGGCCAGATCCACATCGGTAAGGTGCCGCCCTATTCCGTGGTGGTGCCCGGCAACATCGGCGGCGGCCCGGACCGGCCCTCGACCTACTGCGCCGTGATCGTGAAGACCGTCGACGAGCGCACGCGCTCCAAGACCTCGATCAACGAGCTGCTGCGCGACTGAGCATGGCCAGTGGCGCCATGGGCCGCCTGCTCTGGCGCGGCGACACGCTGCCGGCAACTGCCGGACGCTTCGCCGTCCCAAGCGACGTGGTGAAGGAACTCGACGCGGTCGTGGCGGCGCTCAACCGCGATCCGCTGCCGCTGCTCGTCCTGCGCCCCGACGATTTCGCCCTAAAGGCCTCGCGCGCCTTCATGCGCGAGGTGAAGCGTACCATCGACAAGGGGCCAGGCTTCGCCATCGTCGACCGCCTGCCCGTCGATCGCTGGTCGCAAGACGGTGCGAAAGCAGTGTGGTGGTTGCTGGCGTCGCTCGTCGCCCGCCCGGTCGCCCAGAAGTGGGACGGCACCTCGATCTACGACGTCACCGACCTCGGCAAACCACCCGGCAACGGCGTGCGGCCTGACGTCACCAACTACGAGCAGAATTTCCATACCGACAACAGCTACAACAACGTGCCGCCGCACTATGTCGGCCTGTTCTGCATCCGCACGGCAATGGAAGGCGGCGTGAGCGGCATCGTGAGCTTTGCCACGGCGCACGAGGAGATGTGCAAGCGTCATCCCGATCTGCTGCCGCGTCTCTTCCAGCCGTTCTACTTCGACCGCCAGCGCGAGCACGCGCCGGACGACGTCATGACCACACACCATCCGATGTTCGAACGCCAAGAGGATGAGGGTGGGGGCGAACAGTTGACCGCGCGCCTGTCGTATTTCCAGGTGAAGAACGGCCACAAGATCGCCGGCGTCGATCTCGATCCCGAGGGCAAGGCGGCGATCGAGGCCTTCGAGGCGATCCTGAACGAACCGGGACTCGCCGCCCGCTTCCATTTCGAACCGGGCCAGATCCAACTCATCGACAATCGCGCGCTGGGCCACAGGCGCACGGCGTTCAAGGACTGGCCGGACGCCGCGCGCAAGCGCCTGCTGATCCGGCTGTGGCTGCGCGACAGCGGCGGCCGCGCCTACAACGGCTGAGTTGTCTGGTCGTCTCGCCGGACAAACAATTACCTCATGCTGAGGAGGGCGCGTAGCGACCGTCTCGAAGCATGCGCTACCCGCACCCCGCCTGTTGCCCATCCTTCGAGACGGCCCTTCGGGCCTCCTCAGGATGAGGTGTGCGCGCTCAGACCAAGTGACGCTTCCACTCCGGCTGCTTCTTCAGATGCGCGCCTTCCTTGGCGAGGATCTTGGCGGTGCGCTCGGGCGCGAAGCCCAGCTCGACGAAGGCCGGACCGACATTGGCGACCTCGCGGTAGTCGGCGATCTTGCCGTCGCGCAGCGTCATCATCGAGCAGCCCTCGAAACCCACGCGCTTGCCCTTGGCCTCGGGCAGCTTCGAGACGTAGCTGAAAGTGTAGTAGGCGTAGAGCATGCCGCCGTCGCTCACCGGCCGGTGCATCTCCCAGCGGAACTCGTGCGCCGTGCGATAGAACCAGTCGTCGATCATCTCGGCGATCTTTTCACGCCCCTTGAAGTCGCCGTAGAAGACATCGTGATAGACGCCGTCCTCGGCGAACAGGCTGGCAAAGCCCTTGCCGTTACGGCTTTCGACGGCAGCGCAGAAGGCCTTGAGCAACGCTGAGATTTCCATCGTTATTCCTCCCGGATTTGCCGCAATCATGACTAAACTGACGCTCGCGGCAAGGGAGGAACCTGGACATGAGTTTCTGGATCATTGTCGGCATTCTGGTGGCCATCGGCCTGTGGCTGATCGCCGTCTACAACGGCCTGGTCGGCAGCCGGAACCAGTCGCAGACGGCGTGGAGCCAGATCGACGTGCAGCTGAAGCGCCGCCACGATCTCATTCCCAATCTCGTGCAAGTGGTGAAGGACGCCATGGGCTACGAGCAGGAGACGCTCACCAAGATCGTCCAGGCCCGCAACAATGCCGTGGCGGCGAGCGGTCCGGCGCAGGCGGGGCCGGCCGAAGCCGCGCTGACGCAGGCCACGCGCGGTCTCTTCGCCTTGATGGAGAACTATCCGCAGCTCAAGGCCAACGACAACGTCAAGCAGCTGCAGGAAGAGCTGACGACGACCGAGAACAAGATCGCCTTCGCACGCCAGTTCTATAACGACTCGGTGAACAACTATAACACCCGCCGCCAGAGCTTCCCGGCCGTGCTTGCCGCGGCTTCGCTAGGCTTCGGGCCGATCGAACTGTTCAACATGCCCGAGGCCGAGCGCGAAGTGCCTAAGGTCGCGCTGCGTTAAGAGCGCATGAGCGCCACCGCCGACTTCGTCGCGGCGCAGCGGGTCAACCGGCGCAACACGTTCCTGCTGCTGGTCGCCCTGACGGCGTTGGCCGCGGCCACCGGCTACATGGTCGGCTGGCTGGTGGAGGGCGAGGCTTCCGACACGGTGCCGCTTTTCAGCACGTTGGGGCTGGCAGCCGCCGGGCTGATGG
>Ga0163147_10004659_pt1 | contig 17270 bp, 18 predicted proteins | sample OliLakLV19MP6G1_FD_148597 | JGI IMG/M metagenome (GOLD analysis project Ga0163147, IMG submission 148597) | Freshwater microbial mat bacterial communities from Lake Vanda, McMurdo Dry Valleys, Antarctica- Oligotrophic Lake LV.19.MP6.G1 | ecosystem: Environmental > Aquatic > Freshwater > Lake >...
GGGCTTGCCACAACAGCGAAAAGTCTCGGTGATCGATCCCTTCCTCATGTCACCGAGTTGTGTGATCTGCCTCAAGACATCGCCACGTTTGGCTTCAAGGACGGCAATAGATTCTGGCATTAGCTCTCCTCCGATAGCGATACTACTATCGGACTCGCACGGCTCTGGCCGAAATCGCGAAATAACCCACACCCATGTCGCACACCCGTTCAGCCTTCCGTGCGCCTTCCGCCCTCGGGGCGCATCTGCGGGAAGAGGATCACATCGCGAATGGAACGCGAGTTCGTGAGCAGCATGGCGAGGCGATCGATGCCGAGACCACAACCGCCCGTGGGGGGCAGGCCGTGGCCGAGGGCGCGGACGTAGTCATCGTCCATCTGGTGCGCTTCGTCGTCCCCGCCCTGGCGGCTTTCAATCTGGTCCAGGAAACGCGCGCGCTGCTCGAGGGGGTCGTTCAGTTCGGAGAAGCCGTTCGCGATCTCCATCCCGCACATGAAGAGTTCGAACCGATCCGCGAAGGCGGGATTGTCCGCCCGCCGTTTGGCCAGCGGCGAGATCTCGACCGGGTAGTCGACGACATAAGTCGGCTGCACAAGACCCTCTTCCGCGAAATCGCCGAACAGCGACTCGATGGTCTTGCCATGCGAAAGCGTTTTATAGGCCGCGGGCGCTACGCCCTTCTTGCGGCAGGCGGCCACAAAGGCCCCGGTGGTCACGATCGCCTTGAGCTTCGCGGCGTCTTCCACTTCGGCCACTGAAATTGGCTGGGGCAGTTCCGTGGACAGGGCGGTCGCGATGGCCTCCGACATCCGCACCCGGGCAAAAGGCGTCTTGAACGACAAGACGGTCTCGCCGAACGTGATGTCGGTTCCGCGAGTCGCCACCATGGCCGCGTTCTCGATCAGCTCCTCGGTGATCGCCATGACGTCGCGGCAATCGAAGTAGGCGGTGTAGAACTCGAGCATCGTGAACTCGGGGTTGTGATGCGCCGACAATCCCTCGTTGCGGAAGTTGCGGTTGATTTCGTAGACGCGCTCCAGGCCGCCCACGCCAAGGCGCTTCAGGTACAGCTCGGGGGCGATGCGCAGATAGAGATCGACGCCCAGCGCGTTGTGATGGGTGACGAAGGGCCGCGCGAGGGCGCCCCCGGCGATGGGATGCATCATCGGAGTTTCGACTTCGATATAGCCGCGCTCATCCATGAAACGACGGATGGCCGCGACCATCTTCGACCGGGCCACGAACGTCTTGCGCACCTCGGGGTTCGCGACCATGTCGACGTAGCGCTGCCGGTAGCGCGTCTCGACGTCGGTGAGGCCATGCCATTTCTCGGGAAGGGGCAGCAAGGCCTTCGACAGGAAGGTGAGCGAGGCGGCCTGAACAGTCAGCTCGCCGGTCTTGGTGCGCATGAGCTTTCCCGACACGCCGATGAAATCCGCCATGTCGACGAGGTTCCAGACGGCAAAGCCCTGATCTCCCACACCGTCCTTGCGGACGTAGACCTGAAGGTTGGCGTCGCCGTCGGTCAGGGTCGCGAAACCCGTCTTGCCGTGCGACCGCAGCGTGAGGACGCGGCCGGCGATGATGACGTCTATTCCCTTCGCGGCCAGCTCTTCGGCGGTCAGGTCGCCCCACTCCCTGATGATCGCCGCGAGGCCGTGGGAGCGGGTGAACTTCGTCGGATAGACGGACTGGCCGAGTGCTTCAAGAGCCTTCGCCTTGTCGTAGCGCTCCCCCGATTCCTTCGGCCAGCCGGGGACCGGGGGCTCGGGTTCAGGCCCCGTGGGGACCGGTGTCTCGTCGGTCAACTTAAGCCTCGCTTCAAAGATGGTTCAGGCGGACGCGGTTTTGTCGCGATACCGCCGCTTGAGGGCGTCAAGAATACCGTTCACGAAGGACGACGAATCGGCCTCGCCGTAACGCTTCGAGATCTCGATGGCCTCGTCGATGATGACCGCGGCTGGTGTCGTGTCTTCGCACTTGAGTTCGTACGCGCCCAGACGCAGGACGTTGCGCTCGATCGCGGCCAGACGGCCAAGCTCCCAGTTCGTCATGACGCTCGTGATGTCGGCGTCGATGCCTTCGCGCTCGCGCTCCGTCCCCACGAAGAGGCGCTCGGCCAACGCCCGCACCGCAGGCGTGCCGTTCCTCATCGTCCAGAAGTCCTCGATCACGCGGGCGGGGGCCTCGCCCGACCATTCCCGCTGATACAGCATCTGCATCGCGCACACCCGGGCCTTGGAACGTTGGCCCACTTAGCGCTTCCTTCGAACCGAAGCGCGCGTGGCCGTGAGTTTCTGGATCAGGAGCGCCGCGTCGATGGCCGCCGCGGCCGCTTCCCGGCCCTTGTTGTGGCGGCCGGGCTTCGACCTTTCAAGAGCGTGGGCCGCCTTCGACACCGTGAGAACGCCGAACGCAACGGGCACTCCCGTGGCGAGGCTCGCCTGCATGATCCCCCGGGCCGACTCCCGCGCGATGTGATCGTAATGATCCGTCTCGCCCTTGATAACCGCCCCCAGAGCAACGATGGCATCGTAGCGCCCGGTTCCCGCCGCGGTCTGGGCCATGAGAGGCAGCTCAAAGGCACCCGGCACCACCTGCACCTCGGCGGTGGCGCCCACCTCGGCCGTGTACTCGAGCGCGCCGAGGGACAGGCCGGCGACGACGGCATCGTTGAACTGGGACTGGAGGATCAGGACTCGGAGACCACGGCCGCCAAGAGGCGCGGCCGTGCGCGGGGGCGGAGTTTTCACCTGCCCTGGAACTTCGCCGGGCGCTTCTCCAGAAACGCGCTGGTGCCCTCGGTCTTGTCGGAGGTCGAACAAAGGACGCCGAACAACGTGGCCTCGTGGTCCTGCGCGTCTTCGGAGGACATGTCGAGGCCGGCATTCACCGCGTCGATCGTGTACTGAAGCGAGAGCGGCGCGTTGGCAATCATCTTCTTCATGAGGGCCACCGCCTCGTTCATCAGCGCGTCCTTCGGGACCACGCGGTTCACAAGGCCGATGCGGAACGCCTCGTCCGCCCCCACCATCTCGCCCGAAAGGAGGATCTCGAGCGCCCGTCCTCGGCCCACCAGACGCGGAAGGCGCTTGGTGCCCGCGTAGCCGCAGATGAGGCCCAGCTTCACTTCGGGGGTGCCCAGGCGCGCGTGGTCGGAAGCGATGCGGATGTGGCAGGCCAGAGCCAGCTCGCACCCGCCGCCCAGTGCGAAACCGTTGACCGCGGCGATCACCGGTCCGCGGAATCGCTCGAGGCGGTCGAACACGCGCTGGCCGCGCCGGGCGAGGGCGCGCGCCTCGATGGGAGTGGCCTTCGCGAGCTCGGAGATGTCGGCCCCGGCCACGAAGGCCTTCTCGCCCGTGCCGGTGACGATGATGCCACGGACCGAGGCGTCGGCGTCGAGTTCGGCGATGGCGGCGTCGAGCTCCGATATGACGGTGGCGTTCAGGGCATTGAGCTTGTCGGGGCGGTTGATGCTGAGGACGGCGATGCCGTCGTCGGTGCGCTCCATAAGGAGGGTTGAATACGCCATCCAGCTACACCAGACCCTTCGTGGGCGTGGGCGGGTTCGTCGAGTAGTCGTAGAAGCCCCTGCCCGTCTTCTTGCCGTACATGCCGGCCTGGACCATGCGCTTGAGCAGGGTGGGCGGCGCGTACCGGGCTTCCTTGAACTCGTCGAACATGATGTTCGCGATGTAGTACGTGGTCTCGATGCCGACGAAGTCGAGGAGCGTGAACGGTCCCATCGGATAGCCGCAGCCGAGCTTCATGGCCTCGTCGATGTCCTGAACCGAACCCACACCCTGCTCGAGGGCCCGGATCGCGTCGACCATGTACGGAACGAGCAGGCGATTCACGATGAAGCCAGGCTTGTCGGTGGCGCGGACGACGGTTTTGCCGATGCCGGCGCCGAAGGCGCACATGGCTTCGAAGACCGCCGGGTCGGTGAGCGGCGTGCGCACGACTTCCACGAGCTTCATGAGGGGCACGGGGTTGAAGAAGTGCAGGCCGACGAAACGATCGGCTCGCCCCGAACCCGCGGCCATCTCAGTGATGGATAGGGACGAGGTGTTGGAGGCGAAGATCGTGTCTTTGCCACAGACCTTGTTGAGGGCGCCGAAGGTCTCGTGCTTGAGCGCGATGTTCTCGACCACGGCCTCGATGACCACATCGCACGATGCGAGGTCCTCGAGCTTCGTGGTGCCTTTGAACCGGCCCATGATCTCGGCCTTCTTCTCGGGCGTCAGCTTGCCCTTCTCGACGCCTTTGCCGAGGAACTTGTCGATCGAGCCGAGTCCCTTGGCGAGCGCCGCCTCGTTCACTTCGCGGACGATCACATCATGCCCGGCCTCCGCGCAGACCTGCGCGATACCGGAGCCCATGAGCCCGCACCCGACTACTCCTACCGTCTTTTTTTCAGGCATTGCTGTCTTTCTCTATCTGTCTCCCGGCTTTCGCCGGGATACGCAGGGCGCGTGCGGCTCGTCGGGCGCCCAGCTATTGAATGCTCTCAATGATCATGGCGATCCCCTGACCGCCGCCGATGCACGCGGTGGCGAGGCCGTAGCGGCCCTTGCGACGACGCAGTTCCAGAGCCAGGGCGAGCAGGAGGCGCGTGCCCGAGGCTCCAAGAGGATGGCCGAGGGCTATGGCGCCGCCATTCACGTTGACCCTGCTCCGGTCGAGGCCGAGTTCCTTCTCGACCGCGAGGTACTGGCCGGCGAAGGCCTCGTTCACTTCGATGAGGTCGATGTCTTCAAGCTTGAGACCGGCATCCGCGAGCGCCTTGCGCGAGGCGGGTGCGGGGCCAATGCCCATGATGTCGGGCGAAACTCCCGCGACGCCCCAGGAAACCACGCGTGCGATCGGCTTGCCATGGCCACGCGACTTCGAAGTCGACAGGACGAGGGCCGCCGCGCCATCGACGATGCCGCTGGCGTTGCCCGCGGTGACCATGCCGTCCTTGCCGAAGGCCGGGCGCAGCGCGCCGAGGATCTCCATCGTGGTGTCGGGCCGCATGTGGTCGTCATCCTTGATGGCGACGACGTTCTTGCCCTTCTTCACATCGACGGGCACGATCTCTTCGTCGAACACACCGCGCGCTTTCGCGGCGGCCGCGGTCTGTTGCGAGCGCAGCGCGAACTCGTCCATCGCCTTGCGGTCAATGCCGTACTGACCGGCCAGCTTGTCCGCGGTCTGGGCCATGTAGAGGCCGCAATGCGAATCGAGAAGGCCCGCCATGAGGCTGTCTTCGAGCGCGCCCTGGCCAAGCTTGAAGCCGTCGCGCGCTCCGCGAATCACGTGAGGCGCCTGGGTCATGTTCTCCATTCCCCCCGCCACCGTGACCTCGGCTTCGCCGAGGAGCATGAGCTGCGACGCGGAAATGACGGACTGGATGCCCGATCCACAAAGGCGATTGACGGTGAGAGCGGGCGTCTCGATGGGGATTCCGGCCTTGAGCGCCGAGTGCCGGGCGCCGTACATCGCATCGGCCGAGGTCTGCATGGCGTTCCCCATCACCACCTGCTCGACTTCTCCCGCGGCGACTCCCGAGCGTTCGAGCGCCGCCTTGATCGCATGGGCCCCCAGAGCGTTCGCGTTGATGTCCTTGAAGTTGCCGACGTATTCGGCCATGGCGGTGCGCGCGCCGCCCAGGATGAAGATGTCTTTGGTCGCTTTGATGTGAGGCTCCTTGAAGGGGGTTTTTCGGGCGTCATTCTACCTTGCGGTCGCTTGACGCCTTCGAGACTGCGGGCGTAGCGTGCAGGGCCAAGATGACCTCCATTTTCAGCCGTCGCGCCCTGATCTTCGCCCCGTTCGCGGTCGTGGCCGTTTCCGGGTGCACCGCCGGCATCGAACCCACCGTCAGCCCGGTCTTCGTGAGCAGCTCGGTTCCCGCCGCGGCCGATACGGTCTTCGTCCCATCCGACGCCTGGGCCACCCGCCCGGGAGGCACCTTCGAACTCTTCTCCATAGGCGGCGGGGCGGTGGGCACCCGCCTGACTTTCTGCACCGGCTGCCAGACCCTGAGCGCCACCCCGTCCCTCGATCGCACCCGCATCGCCTTGCGGCGGGTCGATGCCGACACCAACGCGGACACGCGGCTCGATGACTCCGATCGCGTCTCCCTACTTCTCGTCGACCTCGGGCGGCAGATCGAAGGGCCGTTCCTCCCGGGCGGCTGGAGCACGAGCAGCGTGGACTGGGCCTCCGATGGCAGCTTCCTCATCCACACCTCGTCTCCCGACGGCAGCGCCGACGACCTCTATCAGATCGATCCCAATGCCCTCAACAATCAGCGGATTCTCGCCACCCCGACGGTGCGCGAGCGCGGCGGGCGCCTCAACGCGGCGATCACGCGCGTGGTCTACGAAAGAATCGAAGGCCTCGGCGCCGGGAAGAGCGAGATCTGGGTGTTCAACTCCAGCACCAACCAGTCGAAGCTGACCGACAGCGGCATAAACGGTGAGTTGCTCGCGAGAACGCTCTATCTGGTCGGGTCGGATGCTGGCCCCGACTACTCCCCCGACGGCGCCACGGTGGTCTTCCGTCGCTTGACCTCCACCGCCGTACCCGGCGGGGCGTGGGACATCCTCACGGTTCCCGCCACCGGCGGCGCGCCGCGCGTTCTTGTCTCGGGTCCGCAGTTCCGTTCCACACCCGACTGGAGCAAGGACGGGATCGTGTTCTCCGAATCGAACGCCACCGGCGGAACCGACATCATCGTGATCGACCCCACGACAGGCGGACGGCGCGTTCTTCAGTCGTTCGGAAGCGGCTACAAGGCGGGCGCGCCGAGGTGGATCGCCGGGATCGCCGGCTGATCGCCGGTTAGAGACCGTCCCGCGGGCCGGTCAGGAGAACATCCCCTCTTCGTATGCCACGATCTTCCCCGCCACCGCAGACGCCGCGACGGTGAGGGGCGAGGCGAGGTAGAGAGAGCCTGGTCCGGAGCGGTTCTGGTAGTTGCGATTGATCGCGGACACCGTCACCTGCTGCTTGTCCTCGGAAATTCCCGGGCCGCAACCGATACAGGCGCCGCAGCCGGGTTTGATGACCCGGACGCCCGTTTTGGCGAAGATGTCGAGGTAGCCCTTCGCGGTGGCATAGGCCTCCACCGACTCCGACCCGAACTGGATGACGAAACTCACCTTCGGGGCGACCCGCTTCCCCGCCTTCATGGCCGCACTCATCACCCGCGCGTACATGTCGAGGTCTTCCTCCTTGCCCGCGGTGCACGACCCCCCATACGCAATGTCGATGCGCACCTCGCCGATGTCGCGAATCAGCGCGCCGTTGGTGGGGTCGGAGGCGATGCCCTTCGCGGCATCACCCGGGGTCGCCACCATCGGCTCGATTTTCGAAAGGTCGACGGTGTGCCGGCCGCCCGTGTATTCGGCTTCCGCATCCGGCGCGACCATCTGGGCGCTCAACCGCGCGGCGTCTTCGCCCGGACGGCGGGCCACGATCCAGTCGACGGTCGACTGATCACCTTCGAACACGCCGGCTTTGGCCGCGCACTCGGTGGCCATGTTGGCCATGGTGGCGCGTTCGTCCGGCGTGAGGGAGGCAAGGCCCGACCCGCCGAACTCCATCACCAGGTCGAGGGTCTTCCCCGGCTTCGCGTACTCCTTGAGGAGGTGCAGCATCACATCCTTGGCGGTGACCCCGGGGCGCAGGGCGCCCACGAGGTCGAAACGGATCGAGCCGGGCGTCTCGATGAACGTGATGCCCGAGTAGACGAGCGCTGCGTACTCGGTTGCGCCAACGCCGTAGGCCAGCGAATTGAGCGAGCCGCCCATGCAGGTGTGCGAGTCGGTGGCCTGGATGAAGTCGCCGGGCTCGATCATCTTCTCGCGGGCCACGGTGTGGCAGATGCCGGGGCTGACCCCGTCCTTCACCAGGAAGTCGCGCACCCCCGTGGCCTGCTGAAACGCGCGCTGGCGGTCGCTCTGCTCGATCAGCTTGTCGCGGAACTTCGCATACGTGGGCATGTCGCGCGCGTAGAGCATGTGGTCTTCAAACACTGCGAACTTTGAAGGGTTGGCGAGCTGGTAGGAGGCGCCGTACTCCTCGGTGAGGAAGTAGTCGACTTGCGCGGAGGTGAAGTCGTGAGAGAAGCCGCCGTCGACCTTCACCGCAACCGCGTCGCCCGGCTTGAGAGCGGCCGGCCGGGGTTCGGCCACCACGCGCGCGAGCAGAACTTTCTCCGCAATGGTCATCGGCCGCTTCGGCGTGGTCACGGGCGGCACCCTGGCTTCGCCCTTCGCGACCGCACGGGTGAACGCGAACAGACCGCCGGTGCGGATGATCTGCTGGGTCACGGGATCGCGCCCGGCGGTGAAGGCGTCGAAGGGGACGGCCTCGCCGCTCTGAAGGCGGATGAGGACCGCGTGGTCTCCCATCAAAACGCCGGAGTTGATGTTGTTGCGCGCATGAATCGGCGCGAAGCCATCCGCGACGGCGATCCGGATTCCCGCGTATTTCTCGGCTTGCACCGCCTGTTCGCGCGACGAGCCCACGCCTTTACGCTTGCCGGAGACGATGACCTCGAAATTGCCGTCTTTGAGGGCGCCGTCCCAGAACAGGCGTTCGCCGTTCACGGTGATCCCCGCATAAGCGCTGCGCGCCTGAGCGTCGGGCCGGTAGTCGAAGCAGGCCCAGGCCGGTGCCATGGCGTCGGTGTTGATGTCGTCCATCAGGTCATCGACCCTCAGATCCTTCATCTGGAGGTTCACGTCTCCGCGGAGCTGCTGGCGGATGAGTTCGGGATCTTTGGTGAGGAAGAGGATGCGCTTGCCTGGAGTCAGGCGAACCGTCGAGTCGGACATGAAGTAATGCTACACGCGGGCTTCGACTGCGCCTGCGGAACGTCAGGCGGAGCCGAGCCGCGGCAGTTGTAGGTGGCCCGGCGCGGCCAAGTGATGCCGGCCCGCAATCGAGGCGGTGACCGGGACCCCGGCGCTTGCCCCCGCCCTCGAGAAGAGACCGGGGGCTCGCCGGGTTGACGGAGAAGGTTACGGGGGCACGCGCAGCGTGCCCCTACGACGGTCGTGACGGAGCGACCTTCACGGTGCGAACGGCCACGTGCGGGTCGAAGCCCTCCGTCGGATCGAGAGCGTCCGTCGAGCACGTCCGAAGGTTCGTCGTCGACCCGCAATGGGTCGTGAGGTTGCCGGGCACGCGCAGCGGGCCCCTACCGCGCGTTGATGCGGCCGAGGATCGCGGCCGCGGATTCCTTCGTCCCGAGGTGTCCGCCCACGTCCACGGTGATCTCGGAAGCGCGCACCGCGCCTGCGATCGCGGAATCGATCAGGGCCGCCTCGTCCTTCCATCCAAGATGATCGAGCATCAGGGACGCGGTCGAGATCGCCCCGATGGGGTTCGCGATATTCTTCCCCGCGATCGGCGGCGACGAGCCGTGCACCGGCTCGAAGAGCGAGATCTTCCCGGGATGGATGTTGCCGGAAGCGGCCATCCCCAGGCCGCCCTGCAGGCCCGCGGCGATATCCGTGACGATGTCGCCGAACATGTTCGAGGTCACGATCACTTCGAACTGTCTCGGGTCACGCACGAGCTGAAGCGAGAGGTTGTCGACGTACATGTGCGACGCCGCGATCTCCGGGAACTCGGCCTTCACTTCCTTGAAAACCCGCTGCCAGAGGTCGTGCGCGTGAATGAGCACGTTCGACTTGTCCGACATCACGACCTTCTTGCGGCCGGTGGTCCGCGCGAACTCGAAGGCGTGGCGGATGATCCGCTCGACCCCCTTGCGGGTGTTGAGGTCGATGTCGGTCGCCACCTCGTCGGGCGTGCCCTTCTTGAAATTGCCGCCCATCATTACGTAGAGGCCTTCGGTGTTCTCCCGGAAGACCACAAAGTCGACGTCCGCGGGCTCGGCGCCTTTGAGGGGACACAGGCGCGCATCCAGGAGCTTCACCGGCCGATGGTTCACGTAGAGATCGAGGCCGAAACGCAGGCCGAGCAGGATGTCCACCGCGTGCCGGTTGTCAGGCACACGCGGGTCGCCCATCGCTCCAAGGAGGATCGCATCGAAGTTCTCGGCCAGCATCTTCAGGCCGTCCTTCGGCAGGGAAACGCCGGTCCGCAGGTACGCGTCGGCGCTCCAGTCGAAAGGGGTAAGCGCGATCTTCCGGCCCGACGCCGCCGCCGTCGTCTCAAGAACCGCGCAGGCCTCGTGGATGACCTCGACGCCGATTCCGTCGCCGGGCACGACCGCGATCCGAAGCCCGGTCATCGTCTCTTCAACTACCGCACGAAGTTCATGATCCACGCGCCCACGATGGTGGATCCAACGAAGGCCGCGAACATCTTGGCCGAAGCGACCGCGCGCTCGCGCGGCGTGTTCTCCGACATCGTGCCCATGGCCACGGAGGTGAACCCGGAGAACACCAGCAGTGCTATCAGATGCGATTCGAGGAGCGCCACCGCGGCTACTTCTTCCGGCCCGCGGCGATGTCGAAGGCGTCGAGCGCGACCAGGACGTTCAGCAGGCCGGCGACCTCGGTGAAGGTGCTTCCGTACTCGAAGGTGCTCCGCGTGATCAGCAGGGCGTCCTGGCCGAGGCCCAAAAACCGCGCGAGGAAGTAGGGCGCACCCACCACGACCTGCGCGGTGCTGCGCACCACTGCGAGGGGATCGTCGAAGCCGATGTGGAACTGAAGGCGAGCGCCATAGATGACGCCGAAACCGAAGAGGCCCAGCGTGCAGATGAAGTAGGTGGCGGCGCGGCCGCGGCTCCTCGCAAGGGCGTGGCCGGCGCCGGGCATGAGCAAACCGGCGAAACCGGCGATCCAGGGAAACATTTTGGGGCGGGAGTCTTCGGTGATTGGATCTACGCTTCCGGATCGTCGAGCGTACCCATGTCGCCCTCTTTGTGCATGTACTTGATGGCGTGCTTCATCAGGAGAACGTTCGGGGCGCCGCGGCGATGGAGCTTGATGGCGCTCTCGTCGTACCACTCGATGACGCCCTCGAGCCGCTCGCCGTCCAGGGTCACCACGACCATCGGGGTCTTCCCCGCCATCTGCTTGACGTAGTAGAAGGCCTCGGCCGCGGTCTCGACCGGGGGCGCCTTCTTCCGGCTGGCGGACACCGCCTGACGGGCGGCCGAGAGTTCGGGGCGAATCAGCTTGCGGTTGATCGACATGGCCTGGGCAGTTTAGCAGCGAGGCGCTTCAGTTTTGCCTGCGTGAAGCTCTTTCACCGCGTCGAGGATCGCGTTGGCGATGTGCTTCTTGGGGGCCTTGTCGATCTTCACCGTCCGGCCATCGGCGAAGAGCAGGTGAACTTCGTTCTCGTCCGCGGAAAAACCAATGTCGCCGCGCGATACGTCGTTTGCCACGAACAGGTCGGCATTCTTGCACTTGAGCTTCGAAGCGGCGAACGCGATCAGGTCATTTGTCTCCGCCGCGAACCCCACGAGAACCTGACCGGCGCGTTTGGTCTTTCCGAGGCCGGCGAGAATGTCCTCGTTCCGGACCAGCGCGATCTGGATTTCCTCGGCATCCTTCTTGATCTTCCGGTCCGCGGGGGAGGCCGCGCGATAGTCCGCAACCGCCGCGGTCATGACGATCACGTCCGCTTCGGCCGCGGCCTCATCCATCGCCGCCTTCATCTCGCCCGCCGACTCGACGTGAATGAGACGCACGCCCTCAGGCGCTTCCAGGGAGACCGGGCCCGAGACGAGGGTCACGGTGGCTCCGCGCGAACGCGCCGCCTCGGCCACGGCATAGCCCATCTTCCCGGACGACCGGTTCGAGATGTAGCGGACGGGATCGATCTTCTCCTGCGTTGGACCGGCGCTCACGAGGACCCGCAATCGGGCGAGATCCTTGTGAGCGTCGAGGACCCTTAGCGCGGCTTCGACGATCTCCGGGGGCTCGGCGAGGCGGCCTTCGCCGACCCAGCCGCAGGCGAGATCACCGCTCGACGGCTCGACCACGTGGATCCCTCGCTGGCGGAGGAGGTCGAGGTTCCCCCGCACGGAATCGCTGTTCCACATGTTGACGTTCATGGCCGGGGCGATCAGAACGGGACCGGTGAAGGCGAGGGCCGTGGTCGAGAGCGCGTCGTCGGCGATGCCCTGCGCGAGCTTGCCGATCACGTTCGCGGTGCAGGGCGCCACCACAAACACGTCGGCCTGGTCCGCGTAGTCGATGTGGAGGATCGAACCGTTTTCGCCCAGGGGCTGGGCGTCGGTGAGGACTTGGGCTTTCGAGAGGGTCTCGAAGGTGAGAGGCCCGACGAACTCGGTCGCGGTCCGGGTCATCACTACGCGGACGCGATGACCGGCCTTGTCGAAAAGCCGCAGGATCTCGCAGGCCTTGTACGCCGCGATTCCACCGGTGACGCCGAGGAGAATGCTGGCCATGACCGCCGAAGCCTCGTTTTAGTGCGGACCGGGCCGGGGCTGTTTCTGCCGCCTCGGCCCTTTTGGAACGACTTAGTCGATGTTCGTGACGCGGGGAACTTCGGCCTTCATCTCCCAGGAGACGGCTCCGGCCAGGACTTCTTCGATGGCCACGCGCGTGGGCTTGTAGCTCGTGGTGAGGACGCGGGGCTTGGCCCCGGCCTGAAGCTGCTTCGCGCGCTGCGCGGCCACGATGATGAAGCGGAACTTGCTGTCGATTTCTTTGGGGAGGATCAGGTGCTTCATGGGCCGGTCGTTGATAAAGGTCTTTGGCAATTGGTTCTTTCGTTCGGGGAACCCTGTCCGGGGAATCGCAGGGAGAGCCCTTGACTTGAGCGAGTCGCGGAGTATAGCGGATGGAGGCGTTTGGCCCCCAGGGGCCCTGGAGCCTCGGTCAGACCTTCCTCGACAACTCGCCTTCGCGTCGGGTGAGCCGCGCTTCTTCGATGAGCCGCTTCACTTCGTTTACCGTGTCGTCGAGCCGGTCGTTCACCACCACGTGCTGGAATTCCGGGGCGCGGTCGATCTCGCCCTTCGCGTTGCGCAGACGCGTCGCGAGGGACTCCGAAGTCTCCGACCCGCGAGCGAGAAGCCTCGCCCTCAGAACCTCCTCGGAGGGCGGCTTGAGGAAAATCGACACGGCCTTTGGGTGCGCTTTCACGATCTGCGCGGCGCCCTGGACATCGATGTCGAGGACGAGATCCTTACCGAGCTTCCGGGCGCGGTCGAGTTCGGCGCGCGATGTCCCATAGACGCGGCCATGGACCGCCGCCCACTCCAGAAAGGCGTCTTTCGCCACCAGCTCGCGCATCGTGGGCTCGTCGACGAAGAAATACTCGCGGCCGTTCTCCTCGCCCTTCCTCGGGGCCCGCGTGGTGTGCGAGATCGAGAAGAGGAGGTCCGGCAACTCCGCGAACACGCGCTTCAGCACCGTCGACTTCCCTCCGCCCGACGGGGCCGCGATGATGATCAGAAGCGGCTCGCTCATACCGCAGGATCCACCCGGAACTGGAGATCATGGAGACGCGCGTAGATGCCATGTCGCGCGAGCAGCTCGTCATGCGTGCCCTCCTCGCGGATCTCGCCCTTCTCGAGCACGAGAATACGATCCGCCCTCCGCACCGTGGCGAGGCGATGGGCCACCACGAGCGTGGTCCGTCCCTTCATCAGGTTGAAGAGAGCCTGCTGGACGAGGCTCTCCGATTCGGTGTCGAGCGCCGAGGTTGCTTCGTCGAGGATCAGGATGGGCGGATCCTTGAGGATGGCGCGGGCGATGGCGATGCGCTGCTTCTGTCCGCCCGACAGGCGCGAGCCCTTCTCGCCGATCATCGTGTCGTAGCGCCGCGGGAGATCGAGGATGAAGTCGTGCGCGAACGCCGCGCGCGCCGCGCTCTCCACCTGCGAACCCTCGACGCTCGAAACGCCGTACGCGATATTCGCCCGCACGGTGTCGTTGAAGAGGATGGTCTCCTGCTTCACGAGGCCGATCTGGCTCCGCAGACTCTCAAGGGTGACATCGCGGATGTCCACGCCGTCCACGGTGATCGAACCGCCGGTCACGTTGTAAAAACGCGGCAGAAGGTTCAGGAGGGATGTCTTTCCCGATCCGCTCATGCCCACGATGGCCACGATCTCACCGCGGCGCGCCTTGAGCGATGCGCCCGCAAGCACCGGACCCGAGGTCTTGTCGTACTGAAACCAAACGTTGTGGTACTCGACCACATCCTTGAATGGGGCGAGGGCCGTAGCATTCGGCGAGTCTTTGATCTCGTAGTGAGCGTCGAGGAGCGCGAAGGCCCGCTCGCCCGCGGCCAGAGCCCCCTGGATCGCCGCGTTCACCTTCGACAGACGCTTGATCGGCGTGTAGAGGGCGAAGAGGCCGGCGAGAAAAGAGGAGAAGGAGCCGGGCGTCATGTGACCCTCCTGGATCGCCCACTTGCCGTAACCAAGGACGAACACGATGGAGACACCACCCACCGCCTCCATCAGAGGAGGAAGAAAGGCCGTGGTCCGGGTCATTCGGAGGGTCACGCCCTGAAGGCGTTCAAGGGCCTTTTCGAAACGCGCTTTTTCGAAAGCCTCCGTTCCAAACGCCTTCACAACTCTGAATCCGGAGAAGGTCTCCTGCAGGATGTTCGCGATGTCCTTCCACCTTCGCATGGAGCTTTCGTTGGATGAGCGGAGGCTGCGGCCCAGCTTGATGAGGGGGGTAAAGGCGAGCGGCATCAGCACCAGAGCGATGACGGCGAGGCGCCAGTCGAGATAGAAGAGCAGGAACACCAGACCGATGACCGTGAGCCCCTCCTTCAAAAGGTCGCCCGCGATCTCGCCCAGCGCGGTCTGAATCCGCTCGACGTCGGTGGTGAGATGGCTCATCAGGCCTCCCGTGGTGCGCTTCGCGAAGAAATCGAAGGACTGATCGAGGATGTGGGCGTAGATCGCGCGCCGCAGGTCGAACACCGCCTTTTGTCCGGCCTCCGAAAGCAGGGTGGTCGAGAAGTAGGCGCCGAGGCCCTTCAAGACGTACAGGATGACGATCGCACTCCCCACCTCGGCGAAGCGCACGGTGCTTATGAGAACGTCGTCGAAGATCGGCTTGATCTGATAGACGAGCGCCGCGTTCGAGAGCCCATAGACGATCGTGGCCAGCCAGCCGAGGAAGATCAGGCCGCGGTGGGGCCGGGCGTAGCCTAAAAGGCGGCTCGCCAGTTCCCAGGATGTGGCCCTTGGACCCGGGGCGGCGGCCGAAGGCCCCGAGCCTGCGTCTAAGGGAGTGTGCGCGTCGGGGGAGGCTCCGCTGCTGGAGGACGACCCTCCCGGGGACACGTCCGAAGGCGCTCGAGAAGGGACTTCAATCAATGCGATGGAGCCGAGACGTCAAGAGTCTAGTTGGAGAGATGGGTTTTCCTGCTACGATCTTTTCCCGGATGAAACTCACTCGACTCGGGATGTTGGCGATGGCACTCGCCCTTCCCGCCTGCTACGACTTTCACATCGTGGGCCCGGAGGATCCGCCCGCCGTCAAGGTTCCGGGAACGGTCTCGGTTTCCGTCTTCTACCTTCGACCGGTCGCCTGCGTGAACACCGGAGCTTCGTGCGCCGGACCGGTGACCTTCCACGCAAGCTGGATGAAGCTCGGGACGAGCCTCACCCTCACGCAGAGCACCGAACACGCCTGGACGGCGACGATTCCCGATGTGCCCGTCAACTACCCGGGCCTCGATCCGTACCGCGTCTACGCGGTCGATCCCTACCTTCTTGATTCTCCGACGGCCGGGATTTCCGCCGACCGCCTGACCATCGGCGGCCAGAAGATCGTCAAATTCGACAATCCGGGCGGCACCCGCGAGCAGGGCCTCATCTACATCGACGCCAGCGGCTACGGCAGGTCGCCGCAGTAGCGCTCACCGGACGGGCCTCAGCGGGGCCTTCTGAGGATCGCCAGAGCGCGAGCGGCGCTCGTCCGCACCTGTTCGTCGCGATCCTTCGTCAGCGGCTCGATCGCGGGGGCCGCGTCCACGACCCCGGCAGTTGAAAGAGCGTCGCACAGCCCGGCGCGGACCCTCGGGTCCGTCTCCCGCAGGTAGTCGAGGGCTTCGGGAAGGGCGCGCGCTCCGAGTTCCTCGAGGTAGCCGCGCGCGAGCCGGGCGCGGTCCCGCGGTCCCGCGAGGCCGAGGATCACGGTGTCGATGAACGCGCGATCGCCCAGGAGAAAGATCGCGAACGCATAGGCGGCGCGCAGTTCCTCGTTCTTCTCGCGCTGAAAGTCCCGCTTGAACCGGACTTCGTTCCCCTTCTCGGCGAGGCGGGCCAGAGCCTCGATGCTCGGACGGCGGCGACGCGGCTCGGCTTCCACGGCGAGGCGCTGAAAAAGAGGGCGGTCCTGGGGCAGGGCGAGCTGGGCGAGAGCGTTGAGGGCCAAAAGCCCCTCTTCCGAATCCGGGGACTTCTGGAAGTAGCCGCGGAGGTCGGCCGCGGCATCCACTACTTTGAGCCGGCCGAGGCCGGCGATCGCGCGACGGCGCACATTGGCGGACGGGTCCTTGAGGAGGCGGGCCAGACCCTCTCCGTCGCCGGAGGTGCCGACCTTCACGATCGCGGTTACGGCGGCGGCCCGAACGTCCGGGACCGCGTCGCCCAGGGCGGCGACGAGGTCCATGGCTACTTCCGTCCCGCCAAGAATGCCGATCGCCTCGGCCGCCGACTCACGAACACTCACGTCCGAATCCCTGAGCAGCGCCGCCAGAGACCGGTAGACCTCGAAATCCACCGCCGCCTGGAGGAGTGGCTCCGGTTTATCGCGTCCGTCGGAGAAGATCGAAAGGAACTTCGAGGAGCGCGGACGATCCCGATGCGTGTAGATCTCGACCACGCCGTCGATGGAGTCAAGACGAACTGGCGCCTCCACGTCGCCCATGAAGACCACCATGGAAGGCACGCCGGCAAGGTCCCGGAGGGAAGCAATGGCTCGGAGGACCGCCAGGCGAACCTCGAGGTCCGGGTCTCGAACGAGGGCGGCGAGACGGGGCAGCGCGTCGGATGCTTTCGATCGCCCAAGATCGGAGGCCGCTTTGCGCCTGACGCTTGCGTTGGCACTCCGCAGACCATCTGCGGGGGCCTCGGCAGGATTCTGCGTCGAAACCGCGGCGCGCGCGTCCAAAGCAGCGAGGCCCAGGACGAAGATCGACAGGACGGCCCTCGTTGTCTTCATTGGTAGATCCTACTTTCCTGATCCGCGAGCGTCCGCGGCCATTTCCGTAGGACCCCCTTTCAAACCGTGCGTGCCGATTTCCGGCACACGGCTTACCGGTAGTCTTTCACGTGGCCGCATTAC
>Ga0163147_10004673_pt1 | contig 17237 bp, 8 predicted proteins | sample OliLakLV19MP6G1_FD_148597 | JGI IMG/M metagenome (GOLD analysis project Ga0163147, IMG submission 148597) | Freshwater microbial mat bacterial communities from Lake Vanda, McMurdo Dry Valleys, Antarctica- Oligotrophic Lake LV.19.MP6.G1 | ecosystem: Environmental > Aquatic > Freshwater > Lake >...
AAAGTGATGAGCGCGGTCACGCTGGAAGCGAACACCACAAACAACAACCCGACGACCACCTGATTGGCGGCTTTCGGATTGTCCTTTTTCCAATCCCCGATAATGGGCCAGCTTGACCCCATATACATCAGCCCCAACCCTAGAAAGCCGATGACAGCGGCAATTGGCGCGATGAGCTGCGCCACGCCCCGAATATCAGTGAACAATTCCTGTACAGCATCACCCAGATTCACGAGGTCACTCCCAGTTCAAAGGATCGAATAAAGGTTGGGGCGATCCGAAGCACAAACCCGTTCAGGCGTGCGCCATGACACATCAGCTCATGTGGGTGGGGTCATCTGGCACGAACAGGCGAACAAGCTGCTCTCCTTCTCGCGCCCCAACTCCATTCAGCGTATCAAAGTGGCAGCGCCTGACTTGCCGATTATTTCAGGTGGAAACTGGAGGATTTCAGCTGAGGAGTGAAAAATTTCTTGTTCTAATGGATTGGGTGGTTTTCCCCGTGTAATCAGGTTAGCTTTCGCCCTAATTTGCACGCTGTCACCAGCAAAAACGGTAGAACTAGAAAAGTTTCAGTATGTATTGCACGAAGTTTTTCTGGTAAATGCCGAGAAGCGCTTTTCACGAGGGTGAACTAGCATTTAGAAATGATTAGGCTCAACAAGCGAATCGCCAACAATAGCAAATTGCAGACGAGCGGTTACTTCGGGGTCAGTTCAACAGATATAACGGCGGCACGAACGCATCCTACAATCCTAACGCCTTGCTCGTTGCTGTAATTGGATCGCCGTAGAAAACCGGATCAACGCGCTCCATGATGTCCGATGACACATCGAGAAAATGGCGTTTGTTCTCAATCGGGATGAGGGCGCGGCGGGCTCCGTTGTCCATACTAAGTTGCAGCACTTCGGACAAGGTCCGCACTCCCTTAATATTTCCTTGAATACTAACATCCCCAAGAACAACTAACCCCGGCAAGACTGGTTGCTTACGCAGAGCGGAATGCAATGCAATGATGAAGGCTACCCCCGCCTCGCAGGTCACATGATTAGCAAGCAGATCGATGCCTTCGACATGAAAATCGGTCATGTCGATCAGCGAAGATATACCCATCTGAATTTTGTGCCCCTGCACATAGGCGTAGGCACGCTGAATTGACTCGCGCATTCCACTATCCAAGCCACCTGCAACACGAAGCTTGCCTGTACCGAGAGATGTGCCAATCTCAAGGCGATACAACCCAACCTTGCCCTGCTCATCAACAGATGCCGTATAGACCGAACCCGGAGCGAGGGGATCGACGGCAATGAGATCACGCCCTCCCTCTTCAGGCACACCTACATAGCGTTCTTCACGCGTTTCGCTGTCAATATATGAAAACGAGGTTTTGTGGTACTCAAACGACCCCATTTTCTTAAGCTGTTCTTTGACCCGCCTGCGCCCTTCCAGCCCAATTTCGAGAAGCTCAGCGAGTTCATCTTTGGTAACCTCCCCATGTGGATAGATGAGCTTGGTTAAACCGGAAACCGTCTTCCGCACACCCTTAACGTCACGGGCATTAAGATGAGAACCGAGCGAAAAATCACGGTCAATGAGTTCGGTAAAATTGTATCGGCGCAGCTCATGCAGCGCCTCGGCAAGATAATCGACGACAAAGCCATAGTGGTTCGTGAAAAACTCAATCAGCATCTTTGGGATTTCCCACCCTGGCAGATAGAAGTGAATTCTGTCTAAAAACGCCATATCATCACGAATAACAGCGGGCATCGGAGCGAAGAGATGCGAAGAACGCACCATGACATCGACCGGCTGATTGGTATTGCCGAACATCACAATGGATGCATTGCCAGAAACAGTCTCACGCCCACGCGCAAAAGCTCCAGATTCGGCATAGGTCTTGAGGGTGGTGACGACTTCCTTCGGCATGTTCTGCAAGTCAGCCACTTCGTCGAACGCCACGGCGTCCCACATGCCGACTAGCCCAACACGACTGGTGGACATGTTGAAAAAAAGATTCGCAACGGTAGTTGGTCCGGTGAGCAAGATAACGTAAGGCGATAGCTCTTGAAAAGCATAGGATTTACCTGTACCGCGCGGTCCTAGCTCGATGAAGTTGTAACGCTCCTCGCAGAGAGGAATGAGGCGGGTGAGAAACAGTAGCTTGAGCCGCCTAGTAAAGTGAGATGGTTCCATTCCAATGCTTGTGATCAGCAGATCGACCCACTCTTCACTCGTGAATTCTGCCCGACAGCTTCGATAATCATCAAGGTCGAAGGTCGCCAACTGGATGGGCGTCAAAGACTCGACCCAAAATGGGCTGCGTTTGCCTCGCACATCCTCGTCGTAGGCGTGTGTCAAATCAATTTGCGCCCAGATACCGCCAGTCAAGAGGCGATCATATTCGCGGATGTAACGATCTGGGATATGGACGTTCTTGTGACCGAAATTCGAGATTTCTGCCCAATACTTATCCTCATCGGAGACATAGCGCACCTTGATCTTATCGATGATGGTGTAGCGTCCCTTTTCTTTGACAAGGGATTGAATTTTGTTCGCTTCGTCCGGGCGAACAAAATTGGTAGCGAGCGTGTTGTTAACCACACGCATCCCAGCTTCAATCGCAACTGGGTCATCGGTGGCACAGTATTTGCCCAGCAGGTATTCCAGCACAAAGACGGGAACGTTTGCCCCCACCTTGATCTTGCGGACGAGGTCTTTGCGGACGACACGCCCGGCAAAGACAGAGGTAACTTTCTTATCGGGATCACTCATCGAAAGGACTCACATGTGAATGGCGAGTTCGAGTTTCTCCAACTTCGCAAGAACCGTACCAGCAATGGCGTCCAGCAGTACCAAGTCACCGGTCGCGCCACGATCTGGCTCCGTCGTAACCATCAATGTGACCGTGTTCGGCTCAATTCCTGATGGTGCAGTTTCGTTCAAGCGCAGTTGAATATTCTCAGTGCTACTATCATAACCGTATCCGGCGCTGACCGCCGTCGAGATGACTTGATTGTTCAAACGCAGTTCGAGGCGCACAAGCGGCGGCTCTAGTGGGAATAGACCAGTCGGCATACCCATCACCTGAACAGAGAAGAAGCGCCCGATCTTCTGTGCGCCGGGCTTGAGTTCCCACTGCATGTCGCTCTGTGTTCTCGCGCTCGACTTGCGCGTGGATGTGAGCGTCAAAACGGGGATGATCACTTCCTGAGGTGACAACCCGCCGTGAAAATAACGCGATGCACCACCCTGTACCGGAAAAACACCGAATGTGTAAGGAACTGCTAGTTCATAATCTGTTTCTAGCCCAAAAGCCGACAGCGGGGTCCGCAGAAACCCGTCGTTTTGAGCGCCACCGTTCCCCACCCAGACACGGCGATGGAGCGAAGCGGTGACTCCCCCCGGCGCATCGATCTTCATGTCACCGCCCGTCGTTTCGATAAACAAGTGTCCATGATCAGCGGTAACGACAATCGTCTGAATGCCACAGCGGGCGAGGATTCGCAATCCTTGCTGAAGTTGGAGCAAAACATTGTCCATTTGCAGACGTGCGGACTCGTTGTCGGTTTCGCCGCTCTCATCGATTTCCTGCGAGGTCACCAAAACGAAATCCGCAGCCCGCAGCGCAGTTTCCAGTGCTTTTTTGGGCTTCGGCACGAGATCAGGCAATTTCACATCGACCAAGCCGGGATAAAGCCCCCGCAGATACTTGACTCGGTCGGATCGATCCTTGAGGCGGGTTTCGCCAATTTGCAGCGTGACCGCATCCTTGTGAACCACCACCCGCGCTTGATCAGCACCGGGCAGCAGCGCCGCCATGCCAACCGATGTGATCGTCGGAGGAGTCGCCAAAGCAGGTTCTAACGTGAACTGGAAATCGTCCTGCAAGCCTTTGATCAAATCGAGTGCCATCTCGTAGCGCAGGGCATCAACCCAGATGTAAGCTGTCTTACCTGCCTCAAGGTTCGGCTTGACCTTACGCTCGAAAATCTGCGTCTGTTTGAGAATCTGGCGCGGCGCAAAACTGCTCTGCTGGTAGGCGCGGACAAAGCGTGCTGCCATTGATGAGCCGACCTGCATATACTGTTCTCGCGCCTTTATAACCAAACGATCCAGCAGATTTTGGGAGTCATCGGTGAGATCGAACTGGAACTTGTGATAGCCGATCTCCATCTGCCGATGCGCGGAGTCCAGCCGACAGTAGGGATAGTCAGCATTGGTATAAGCATGAATGAAGGCTGCTGCATCGTGCGGGGCGTGTTTCAGCGCCGCTTCGATGCGCTCGGCTTCGAGCAGCAGTCTCCCCGCACTGGCGATCAATGCCCAACGCGGCTGCACATCTTCAACCCCCGACCAGAAACTTGACTGCTGATGTGCTTCTGCCAGCGCGACCGCATCATCAGACGCTTGTGTCAACAGGTCAGCCTCGATCCCTTTCTGCAAGGCGCGTTCGACAGCGAGGAAAGTCTCAATCTCGCGGATGGCATGGACGGGCAGATTCAACCTATCCAAGCGCAGTTCGCGTTCGACGACGCCTGCCCATTCAATGTAACTCGTCCGCAAATCGGTACGCTGCCGCCACGTATATGCCAGTGAGCGGCAGGCAGCGCGGAGTCGCGTCTCTGGGGGCAGTGAAAGCACCGCCAATTCCTGCGGACGCTCCCCCTGCCAACCAAGCAGTAGATCGGTACGGAGCAAGTAGCGGACGAAGGCGGCACGCAAATCTGCTGGAGTGACTGTATTGTCAGCGTGCAGACCATACGCTTCAACTAGCAAATCGCGGATTTGCCCGACGGCATCTTTATCCACCAGCGCATGATCGTATTGGTCGCTCGCCACGAACAACAGGGCGGTTTCTTCGTCAGGTTTTCCGGCGAAGATGAGCGTCAGCGCTTCACGGGCGATCCCCGCCCCTTGATCAGCAAGTTTATCAAGTTCGACAAGCGAGAGTTTGCCAACATCGATGCGCTTAACAATGTTTTCGATAGCGTCGACATTGAACGAACTCTTGAGCGCGGCGCGGGCGATCACCGAAAGGCGCGTGTTGCGCGTGACCGGATTCTGCCCCGGTTTGAGGACAGCGGCGGCGGCTTCGATCTCGATGAGCGCATGGTGCAGCGTCTGCGGATCGAGCGGGACATAAACAAGCAAACGCGGCGCAGTTTGTCCACCGAAAAAAGGTTCGATTTGATGGCGCAGGCGGAAAAAGCTGTCTTCATAGGCGAGGAAATGCGTGTCGGGAATGCCAAGTTTAGACGCAGCGTCGGAGTAATCCCCTTCAGGATCGTACCAGACCACCAAGCCCTGTTTCTCAACCTGTTCCTGAATGATCTTTCGCAAATAGTCGGTGACAATTCCCATAGTGGTTTCCTAAAGCGTTGGCAGATTGTATCCCGGTGCAAAGAGTCGCACGCATTCGTCAAGCATGGATGCTCTCAAGAAAGTCTACGAACGGCTTAAAGCACTCTGGACAGGCTTCAGTGATGGCGTGGTAATCCGCCATGCCGAGAATGAGCGGCGTATCGACGGTTTCGGCATAGCGCTGACCATGCGCGGCGAACAGCGCCTCAACAATCCGTTTGGGCGGCGTGTCATTGTTCTGATCTTCCACCGGAATGCGCCACGTCACTTTGAGCTTGTTCGTTTCCAAACGCAGCGCCAGCGCTTCTTCGGCGGCAAGAACTAACGCTTCTAGGTCGTGCTTGAAGCAGAACACCTTAAAGCGTTCCAGATACCGCTCGTCATTCAACCCTTTCGCACGCAGCGCCGCCTTGAATTGAGCGGTGATCACATCCTGAAGTTCACTCGCCGTCTCATGCGGGATTTCCTTGTTGAAGGGGTACAAATCGGGCATGGCGACGACCAGCGCATTCGGTTTGAAGCCGAGTATGTTGACCGCCCTTTCCGGCACTCGGCGCATAACCGACGCTTTCTTATCACCGGGCGGCGCTTCAAAGAACTTAATCGAAACCCCTTGCTGCAATTTGAGCGTGATCAAGTCCTTCAAGAGTTCGTTCATCGCGCCAACGTCTGAAGGTCCTTCCACGTAAACAAAAACTTCGATCAAGACAACTGCTCCAATTCGTCGCTGCGATGCAAATGTTCGAGTTCTTCGGTGCCGAAATCTTCCAGCATGGAGCGCATCAAGTCAGAGTTGGTCGGCTTGGCGAACAGCGACTCGCCGTTCACTTTACGCATAATGGCAATCTCGCTCAGGTCGAACTGCGTCAGGAAATACGAGGCGTGAGTCGCCAGCAGAATTTGCGTGCGATCACTGGCTTTCTTGAACAACCCCGCCAGCACGGGCAGCGTGCGCGGGTGAACACCTTGATCCGGCTCGTCGATGCAAATCAGTTTGGGCGGGTTGGGCAGGACACACAGCACCGTCCAGCACAGCAGACGCAGAATGCCGTCGGACACGTCCGCGAGGCTCAATTCCCGATCAATCCCCTGCTCCTGCCAGAAGGCGATCACCTCGCCGCGACCACGCGCCTTGATGCTGAGTCCCTGAAAGCCGGGAACCATCGAACGCATCACCGATTGCAGTTCGTCAAAGGCAAGGCGATGTTCTGTCAGCAAATAATTGAGTACCGCGCTCAAGTTGCCGCCGTCCTCGTTCAGAATTGGCTCTTGCTCAACCGGGACGGGTTTGCGAATCTTGTCATTGGCGATGCGAAACGCGCTGTAGAAACGCCAACTGAGGACGTATTCGCGCATGTTGTACAACGTGATCAGCGCCGGGTTCGTCGCCGTACTCAAGGCAAACTGATTGGGGCGTTGCAGCGTCAATTCCTGCTGGGTGAGCTTCTTGTTTTCGGGGTCGCGGATCACGCCCGTGCGCCCGTGCATATCCATAAACATAGTGCGCGGAATGCCCTCCGGCGACGCGGTAACAAGCCGCTCAAACGTGACCTGTGTTTTGCCGATGGGTCCCGTCAGTTCGCCTTGATAGCGCAGCGGAAACTTCTGTCCAAAATCGACCTCCACACTCCACGAGAAACGTTCTGGTCCGGGAATGTGAAAGATTTCCTGTCCGATGGAACCCGCGATGATTTCCGGCGGGATGTCTTGATAAGTGCTGTCACGCAGAAATTTCAGGAACTCGAACAGCGCCGACTTGCCTGCGCCGTTTGCGCCGACCAGCACCTCAAGATTGCCAAAGGCGGCGGTGAAGTCACGAAACGGACGATACCCCTGCACCCGGATTGAATTCATACGCTCCATCATCAGATTACCCCCCGCGCCCGCAACTGTTGACTCACCGTTGACCATTCATACTTGCCTTCGCGCAGTTCGTCCCAATAGGCTTTCGCCACTTTCCACGGCACAAGTTCCCACAGTGGCGCGATGTTCAGCACCACGCCGTCGTTGAGGTCTGGCTCCAAATTGAGGTCGGCGGCGCGTTTGAGCTTATCGCGGAAGTCGTCCAGTTCTGCCAGCAGCGCCTCCTGCTTATCGACCTCCCCTGCCAGCCGCTTGGCAGTTGATCCGGTATTGCCCACCGCCGACAGTTGACCGCGCAGATCGTTGAGGCGCGACTCTTCCAACCGGAGTTTTGGCTCGACATAGTTGACCAACGCCTTATACAGCAGGTCTTTATCCAGCCGGTGATAGTACAGCCACATGCCATAATTCTTCTTGCTCGATTGCAGCAGCCAGTAGATCGGGGCTTGGCGGCGCGACTTGCTGTAGCGCTTGACGTGATCGTCCCAGAAGCCGCCCTTGCCCGACTTGCGGAAGTAGTCGCGCAGGGTTTTGACACCGAGAATCTCACACGCCTCGCGTTCGATGGCGGCGGCGCGCTCCCCCCACAGCAGTTCGATCACCTGACGGACGCGCCCGACCACATCGGCGGGATGCCCCTCGTCATCGACCAGCACGCCATCCCACTGAATATCGAGCGGGTAGCCATCCGGCGACTGCGTGAGAGGCAAACCGTCCGCGCCTTGCAACATCCCCGGCGGGCAGGCGGGCAGCGGCGCAAACGGATCGGGCACATCGGGGATCAACTGCTCACCCGTCGCGTAGCGGATGTCCCAACGCCCTAGTTTAATTCCGAATATGTAGGAAATGACAACTTGGGCGAAATACTCTTCGTTTTGTTGTTTATTATCATCAATCCAAGGAAAAATTCGTGCCTTAGGTCTATTTGTCGAGTTATTCAAAAGAGTATCAAGTTCCTCGACATCCAATTTCAGTAAACGTACAACCAAATCGTCATTTTCTGCACTGCATTTGGAAAGGAGCGAATTTTGGTTAACATACTCATCTAAAAAGTGTTCTATCTTTGAAAAAGGTTTCTGGAGCCAAATAGCTACAAAATTGGGATCAGTTTCCAACGTTCTCCATGTGTTTCGGGCATAATCAAACGCTAGTTTTGTGACTTCAGCGATTTGTTCCGAAAGAATATCTCCGTATTGCGGTACGGGCAGAGCATTGACGTAACCAACTCCTTTATGTTGACCGCAATAAAAATTGAGCGCTTGTTGCACTGGAAGCGAATTAAAGTATCCCAAGAGATACCATACTGATTTTGACTGAGAAAATTTCCCTCCAAACCCCTCATTAGTTAATACAAATTCTTTAGGTAATATCTGTAAATCAAGATAGTCTCCTCTCTTTCCAAAACAAAGCCCAGCTTCGAAGTGTTGTTTCGGACTCCTTAAGATTGTGGACGAATGGTTCATTACACCGCCAACATAATTATCCCAAATTACAACTTCTTGCATGGCAACATAGAACGGAGAGTATTCTGAACCATTCCACATCCTACGCCAGTGTTTAGCACCCGACTTCAGATTAATTTCCCAGTACAATCTTTTAAATACATCACTCTTAATTGTATGACCGTTGTAAAAAGCTCCAAAGGAGCCTCCTAGTTTCTGGTACATACTTGATGCGGCTTTCAAATATTGAGGCATTTCAAAATTAATACTAGAGAAAGGAAATTCCTTAAAGCCTTCTAAGGGTAGCCAAATCATGTCACGAATACCCTGAAATAATGCGCTATCCTTCTCCATAGAAGTAACAACGTTATCTCCATAGACTTGACTAGTAACTGATGTTGCTGTCACGAGTATCGAAACCTCAACATTCGCATCTAGGACATTCCATCCTAAATCAACAACACCTTGTATAGGTAAGGTGTCAAGCAAATAAGTTTGACGGAATTTTTCATAACTATTCTTGATCAATACAGTACGATCTATTACTGCTCCACATTGTCCTCGATCATCTAATCTATCCTGAGTCATCTGAATAAAAGCGCAAATCAAGTTATGAGTCCAATTGGGATATGCATACCTTATATAAAGCTCTCCATCAGCCGAGGAATCTCCAAACGGCGGATTCATTAGTACCACATCGTAGCGCTGGCGGCACAGATCGATGAAGGCGAAGCCCCGCGCCGCATCATCCGCGAACAACTGGCGCTGCAAGCCTTTGCCGTTCGCCGCGCTCCGGGCGTAGGTGTGCAGGGCTTCCAACACCGTCTTTTCCACCGTTTCAAAGAAGGTCACATCGTCAATGCCGCTCAGGTCAAACAGCCCCAACTGCTTGGGCTGCACCGGGAACAGGTCAGGGAACATCGCCAGCGTTTCGGCTGTGCCGCCGCCTGTAAACTGCTTTTTCGCCGCCGCAATCGCGTCAGTCAGTTCTTCTTCAATCTTCAACAGGCTGCCCGCCTCACCCGCCAGCGTCATCTTGTGGAACACCGCCCGTACCAACCCACCGATCAGCGGGGGGTTCAACGTGGCGACGAATTCTTCCAGCAGCAGCGCATCACCGGGCATCGGCTCGGCGCATACAATGTTGCCGCGTGTGATCAACGGGCGCGGCACTTTCCCCCCTCGCCCTGAGGGAGAGGGGCTGGGGATGAGGGCTTCCTGATAGTAGCGTTGGGAGCGCAGCCACAGCGCCAGCGCGGCGATCTGGGTAGCGCGGGCGTCAATGTCAATGCCGTGCAGGTTGTGCGCCAAAATCAAGCGTGGGATGTTCAAGCGCAGCCCATCGAGAGTCGGGTAATCGACACGCAGCCCGTCCATTGCCGGGTCGCGTAGGTCGCGCTCCCATGCTTCCTCGTAGATCACCGCCAGCAGGTCAAAGCAGTAGAGCAGGAAATGTCCGCTGCCGCACGCCGGGTCAAGGATGCGGAGTCGGCGCGGGTCTTTCAGTGGGCGGTGCGGGATATAGACTGGTTGGCGCAGCAGTTCCTCTTGCGATAAACCCTCACCCCCTGTGTCCCCCTCTCCCTCAGGGCGAGGGGGATCCTCACGCTCATTCAGGAATATCTCCGTTGGGCGGCGCACGAGATAGCGGCAGCGTTCGGTCAGCGCGGTGTCGCCTTTCAGCATCTCGTACCAGATGCGTCCCAACGTGTTATCGGTCAAGAATTCGACCACGTAGCGCGGCGTGAAGAACTGGTTGCGGAACGAGAGTTCATAGCTGTTGCGCGGCGCTTGGCTTTCGGCGCGGGCTTTGTCGCGCAGTTCTTTGGGCGTGAAATACTGGTAAATCCAGCCAATCGCCTCGTCTTCCGCCCAAATGTCTTTCAACTCGTTGCTGTTGATGCGATCTAGCACCTCGTCGATCACGCGCTGCGGCGGGAATAAGCCGTTCGCCAGATCGTAGGGCGAAAACAAGACGCCGATCTCGCTGCTGAACTGCGCGCCCTGCCACGTCAAGAAGTGGCGGTAGGCGCTGTCCTGCTTGCCCGCGTTGTACACCTGCTCGTCAGCGGGGTGATCGGCTAAATAGAACTGAAACCCCTGTGAACGCATCCCCCGGCTGACGGTTTCCCGGATGAGATCGCGTTTCTCCATCATCTTGTAGGCAGCAAGGCGATTCAGGTGGGTATAGGCGACCTCGCGGATAAGCTGATCAAGCGCGTCCCGGTCTTTGAAGCCCCCTGCCCTAACGTGGTGCAGGTGGACGAGAATACGCTCACGCAGGGCGGTTTCGTCAGGCGATAGATGCACCATGCGGGCGGTGTCCTCGATCTTGCCCGTCCGAAACACACCATACTGCCCTTCCAGCGTCTCGGCGATGGCGTCTTCGAGCAGCTTGCGGCATTGGGTCACGGCGTTGCGTAGGGTGTTGCGTAGGGCTTTGTCCATGATTGACCTATTCGAGAATGATTTTCACATCTTGCGCGACGAGTTTCATCAGATGATCGCGCAAGCTCTCTACTGCGCGATCAACCGCCTCTTCCGTCTCAATCGGTTCGTTGAATAACTCGGACACCCGCACCCGGCGGATCGGCTTGTCCGGCGTCGTGATCTCGTAGATGCGGGCGGCTAACTTCGCTTTATTGGCGTCCAGTGCGATGAGGTCAGACTCGATCTGCGCGATGGTGGCGCGACAGGTCGTGCAGACTAGATCGCCCTGCTCGCCGGTGGCTTCGGGGCAGCCCAAACGGCTCAACTGTCCTAGAAGTGCCGTCCGCGTATCCTCTGCAATTGCCGTCCATTCAGGCATGTGTTGGATGCTGGCGATTGCGGCGCTGTACCGCTCTGCCCGTTCCCCGTGTAGTTCATTGTAGCGGGCATAGTAAGGCTGCGCGATCTGGTCGGTCAGCTTCTGCACTTCATCGAGCGCGGTCACCAAATCCTCTGAACTGAGCAGCGCCTCCAAGTCACGTGCAATTTGCCCGACATCTTCTCCCTGTGCCGCGAGGATCGGCTGCATCTCCCGCAGAGCGCGGCGGGCAAAGGTAATCTGGCTCAACGCCTCATCAGACAGCGCGTTTTGTGCCGCCCGCGCCCGCGCTTGGTTTTCCCGCAGCGATGCGCCATCCCCCGCCAGCACGTTAACCGCGTCATCTGCCGACTTCAATCCGCCCGTCAGCGCTTGCCGATAGCCCTCTAGGGCGCTCAGCAAGGGCAGTCCATGCGTCCGTGCCTTAATCTCTAAGGGTTGTAGCCACGCGCTCTCGCTGCTGGCAAATTCGCGGTATTTGGCGGCGATGTCGTTGGCTTCCACATCGGCGGTTGCGCCGGAAAGCGCCTCCAGCGCCTCAACCGCGAGGGTGAGCGTTTTCCGATCAATCGGACGTCGGGGTGTGAACACCGCCCGACGGAACTTCGGCAAATTGGTGAACGCCTCCCGGCTGCGTGGGTCTGCATGGCTGTCGTAACGGTTGGCTTCCGACTGCACGTCGATTTTCCCGGCGCGGAACAAGACCGCCAACATCAGCCGGACTGCATCCCCTTCCCAACCATAGCCGATCCCGCCGAAATAGTTTTCTAGGTGCTTACCCGTGCGTGTGTCACGATTGCCGTACTCGTGTTCCCGGTTGAGGAAGGTCATCACTTCGCGCAGCGTGTCTGCCTGTTCCGAAAAGACGGTTCGCAACCCTTCGCGGGTCACAAAACCGTAACCGTTATCGCCGTCGTAAAAGACCGGGGATAAGCCGTTCAGGTTGGCGGCTTTCAAAATCTCATCGACTTCCGTCCCCTTGATCGGACGCGCACCCATATCAAATTTGGGATAGAGGTCAAGGATCGCCTTGTCAAACAGGCTCTTGAAGATGTCTTCGAGGCGCGTTCCCAGCGACGAACCATCGTAGGCAACGCCGACGAAAAATCCAGTCCCGCCCGCAATAGCGTCTCTCAGCTTGCCGCGTAGATTGTTGCGATAGCGTGTCCGACGGTTCTTCTCGTCCGAAAGCGAAGCCGCTTCTTCGTTAGAAACGCGCCCTTGTGCGCCAAGCTGGTCGTACTTTTGCACCATCTCGCGGGAGGCATAGTAATTTGCTACCTGTGCGTCAATGTCACCCGTCTGCGCGAACACCCAGTAGACCGCTTTCGTGTTCTGGCGACTGTCCGCACGCGCACCGTCGAGGCGCACCCCCAGCGTATCTTCGTCGGCGGTGATGATCAGGAGTGGAATCTGATCATCTGATGACACCTGCACACCATCGACGCTCACCCCGACTTTGAATTGGTGTCCGTTCTTGCGGTAGCTGCGTAACGCGGGTTCAGCGAAAACCTCACCGATTGTCTCGCGCAGGATTTCGCCTCGTTCGCGTGGTTTCGGGCTGAGGTATCCCTGTCGTTCGGTCTCCCAGTTCTTTTCCTGTGCGGTTTGCAGCTTCCAGCCTTCGTCCGTCTGCCGCACGAACTGCGCCATTTCCAACTTTTGCAGCGCGTTGGTGACTGCCTCAATGGGCGCAGGTTGCCCGACCGCATCAACGAGGCAGGCGGCAATATTCTGCTCCGTCCGGGGCAGGTCACGCACATATTCGAGGAGTGCAACCGCCTTTGCCACCTGCAAGATGATCTTGCCAGTCGCATCGCTGCTGAAGGTATCACCGATGTCGCTAATGTCCTTCTGTTTTTCGCTGGAAAGCGTCCCCTCAACCAGTTCAAAGATTTTATCCAGCGTCACGAGCGCACCAACGGGTGCATCCGCCATCTTCGTCCGCTCCGACACCAGCATCTCATGCGCCTGCTTGATGATCGTGCGGTTGCTACCACCGAAATGGCGCGGCGCTCCCGGCTGCAAGCGAATGCCAGACATGATGTCAATCGACAAATCGATGAAGTGCGGCAAATACGGGTAGAACTGAATGAACTGGTCTTCCACAACTTCGCTGCGGCGGCTCGTACGCTCAAGATGGCAAGCGGCATTCAACTGCCCCTGCGAACGCCGGAACAGCTCTCGCAGCTTAGGAATGGCGTCTTCGCGCTTTGCCAACACGCGCCGGGTCGCAACTTCACGGATGTCGGCAGGCGCGAGATCAACGCGGTAGCGAAAGCGATCTTGCAGCTTCGCCAGTTCGACCCGTTTGTCGCCAGTCGCGGAGACCACCTCGTCCAGCTTTTCCTGAGACGTGACCATCACCCAGCACGGCGCTTTGATCTGCCGCCGCTTGAGGCGGTTGCGACTCTCCTTGCCAAACTGCTCAACAATCGCCCGCAGATTCTCGATGCGGTCAGCGCTCCGTGCGACATGCTGTCCCACTTCGTCAATGATGAACACCAACGCCTTATCCGGGCGGCGACGCGCACACAGGTCAAACGCACGCTCGACCATCGTACTAACCGTCGTATCAAAACTGCGGTCACGAATCGACTGCGCCCACGAGTCGCGGGTTTGATAGGTCTGCGGATCAAGATCATGCAGCAGCGCACTCGCCCGCGCATACTTCTGTGCGCCTTTGCGGATACGTGTCCAATCATCCTCAAACAATATCTTGGCACGCGCCACAAACTGATCTAGCTTGCCTTCCGCTTCTAACTCGACCTCCAGTTCAGCGATGTCGAAATCTTCAGCATAGTCAAGCTGGATCAGCAGCATCTTGTACATGATTTCGGCGATAGTCTCACCGCTCCGAATCTTGCTGTTCGACGACACATCGAACATGATCACCTCAGTGGGGATACGGCTGTTGATTGACTCAATCAACGCGGCAACCGTCGGGTTGTTGATCTGTCGCGCCAGCAGATCGCCCGCAGGTTGCCCCAATACAGGCGCATTTGCCAACGCAAAGCCGATATTCTTTGCAAACGAGGATTTACCCGAACCGAAAAACCCGGAAATCCAGACGCCGATCCCCTCCCCAGATTCAGAAGGAGCCTCAGCAATGGCACGAAAGAGGCGTGCATACTCTTCTTGCAAGCGATCTGTGGCGACGTATTCGGAAATTTCCGTATAGACCGCCTGTTCATCAGTCTGTTCAACCTTGATAACTTCTTCGATCTTCTGTTGAAGATCACGCGCCAAGAGGCTGCGAATTGTGGTCATGTCTCTCTCCCGTAAATCTTGACGCGGTAGCTGGCAAGTGGTTCATCTTTGGCACGCAGACCCAGATAATTGAGCGATTCACGCCACGTCCCCGGATAGAACAGGACGGTCGGCACAAGCATCTTGCCCATCAATTGTTCAAGCAATGCTGAGATGCGGTAGCTGCTCGGCGCGAATATTCCAGCGCGGTTCAAAAAGAGAATATTCCGCTTCGGATCTAGCGCTAAAGCTCGCGTCTCTTCAATGAGCAATTTGGTCAGAGGTTGCCAGTCGGGGTCGGTGAGGTAAACGCTAACCTGTGTCTCTGCATCAAGGAAACCACGCTGCTGCTCCAACTCTACGACAGCATCAATTCCCTCAGACTGCTCGATGCTGCGCCAGTAGAGATCCGCCAGAGAGATCAGTTTGACCTGCTTTTGAGTTGCATTCCCCACCCGTGTCGCCAAATGAGTAATTTCTCGGCGGATGTGCCATTCATTTTCATCCGGTTGTGTTGGGTCATAGCGGAAGATCGCAAACGGCAGATCGATTGACATGCTGAATGCGGGTGGCGTGATGCTCAGATCTCTTTCAAGTAATTCTAGTCGCTGCGCGAAGGATAACATGCACATAATCCTCTATTTTGTCCGCTGGGAAGTCGATGCGAATAACAGATCCCGCTGCTTGATAACTCAAAAGCTGTAACTGGTCTGCCTGAACAAAAAACCGCTCAACCTCAGCGGGTGTCAGGAAAAAGAGTCCCCACAGGGGATTCTTCACCAGCAAATCTCCGGATTGATCGATGGTTTTCAAATAGAAAGCGATATAGGCGAAAGCTACTACTGGCAGGTGAACTGATGCCACCGTCTTTTTAGACGCCCCCTGCAAAATACCGAAGTCCCGAAGCGTCGCCAGTAAGCCCCGCGCAACCTTGGTCAGTGTGCTTTCGGACCAATCATCCGTGATTCTGCCCTGCCTAATCCACTCTCGTAGTTCACGTTTCAAGTCTTCCGTATCGATGTGCATCACGCCAGAAGCTCTGCGCTGAGCTAGAAATAATAACACTGTATCCCGTAACAAAGCATCCGCACCCACCGTGAAAAAGTACAGAATCGGCTTAAGCATCTCCGTCGGCAGGTTATTTTTGGCAAGCACAACCAGCGAATTGCCGATACGCTCGTCGGTAAGATAACGCTGCCGGAAGATGCGCATGATGACCTGACCGCGCTCGCGCGTCGCCTTGCCGAAAATATTACTTTGCCGCAGCCGCGTCAGATTAGCATTAACGGATAAGTCCTCATTCCAATTCAAAAGCAATTCAAGCGTATCTGGGAGCAGCGCCCCAGCTTTGAGAATTTTGGTTGTGTATATCACCCTAGGTTATCTCCTGTTATCTACAGTAGACCACTACGATTGTAACAGTCCTGATTTCACGTTACAACGAGGGTGCAGAATGGACTAATCCAGAAATAATAAGCGATCTGCAAGCCATTTTTGGGCAGGTAGGTTAAGAAGGGGCGACTAAAGATTCCAAAGCATTTCTAGGGGAAATTTGAATAAGAAAAACGGCTCACCAAAAAGAATGATGAGCCGTTTTGTAGCTGTTATCGAACGATCTGAATAGCGTACCGATACTCCCCTACCCCAAGTGTAGCGTAGGGCTCCCCATCCCAGTACCAGACCAACGTGAGGTCTACTGCCTGTTCCGGCAGCAGGTCGAATGGGATCAGCCCTTCCGCCGGGTTGCGTGGTCCGGGCGGGTTCGGGGCATACCCCAACGCCAACCACACATCATCCTGTGTCATCGGCAATGTCTCGGTTTGCCCGTTGTAAATCCGCAGCGTGGTCGTCAACTGCCCGGCAATCGAGGTCACGCTGACCACGCGGACATCAATTCCCGCAAATGCCACCGATAGACGTTCTGCCGTTTGAAGCCTAATCGTGAACGAAACCCCATTCCCCGCGCTGTCCGTCACGAGCCAGCGCCCACCATTCAGCCCCGCCGGAATGACATAGCCCACCGAGGCGGACAACTGCGACCAACTGTCCAAGGTGGTGGGCAGGGGCGCGAAATCAGCGTTCTCCACGGCTGCCGTGTTCGGGCTGTAAACCTGCCCACCCGTGTCGATGAACTCTACCCGCCAAGCTGTCGTATCATCACCATCCGCTCCCGCGCTTACGTTGAAATCGAGCAAGAGATACTGCTGCTCCGGTGGCAATTCACCAGCGCCAGCAGCCGTTCGCACGTCCGTCAACGTAATCGACGACGCGCCAAGCAGCAGGGTTTCCCCAACTTGCCCTTCGGCAATCGTCATATTACTTCCAAGCACCAATCCATCCCGCGACAATTCCTGATCAGGTGGATAGACCCCCGTTATCAGTCGGCGGGTCGCCGTCGGCAGCCCATCTTCGTCGGTTTCGCCGATCAAGAGCAGAACCAACCCCGGACTCACCTGCCGAAAAATCTCGGTTTCGCTGCGCCGCACATCGCCGCGTCCCTCGAACCGGTAGCG